>ERZ772966.329-NODE-329-length-19064-cov-6.300489_pt1 | contig 19064 bp, 5 predicted proteins | sample MGYA00580680_ERZ772966 | MGnify/ENA primary metagenome ERZ772966 (study PRJEB29015, sample SAMEA2738055) | human oral metagenome | biome: human oral; feature: human-associated habitat; material: saliva | place: China | collected 2225 ...
GGGGGGGCGCGGGCCCATTTTGTCGGCAAGAACGTGGTAGGTGTGACAGTCAACAGTTCCGCGTTTTTCATTGTTATTGCAGATAATAGTTGGTTAGAGAGGCAGGTTCGCGCACTGTGACGGCAGTGCGAAGATATCTTCCAGCAGGTACGTGCTAACACTTCCTGGGATCATGTCTGACAGACTGTGATGTCGTCATTCGACACAGTAGCCCCACACATGCTTGTCAATACAGGGAGAAATAGTGCCCCATCGAACTCATGTAGCGCTGTCGTTTGCGCTGGTCGGTGCTCTTGCCGTCGGCGCGCTGAGCGCCCCCACCACGCTCGCGGCGGACACGGCCATGGCCGCCCAGCAGGGCAACGTGCAGGCCTTAGCAGTTGCTGGCCCGACCCGGGATGTCCCGACACAACATCTGCGATTGTGGCCGGGAAGTACCGCGCTCGTTCCCGGACAAGCCGTCATGTTTGAGGCGCTGTCTGACGCGTCACCGGTTGATCACTCCGAACTCACGTGGACGTCGTCGGATACCTCGATCCTCGCCGTTAGCGACAAAGGCCTCGTGACGGCCATCGGTGAGGGTGAGGCCACGATTAGTGTGAAGCGACGCACCGAGCCAACTGACGTCGCGGCCGTTCCCGTTCGGGTCCACGCTGTCTCCGAGGAGGCCGGAATTGAGCTGTCTGCCTCGTCGATGGTGTCCACCGTCGGCAAACCCCTGTTCCTCAACGCGCTCCTGGCTCCCTCTCTGCGGGGCAGCCGCGTCGAGTGGGCGCTTAGCTCCGCATCGATGGGTTCCATTGCTCCCGACGAGGGGGAGCCCACGGCCATCTTCACTCCTTCCATGCAGGCGGGCGTCGGCACACTGACCGTGACCGTGACGACCCCCGCGGGCGTTGTCAAGACCGTCACCGTGACAGTTGATGTCCTAGCAGACGATACGGGCGACTTCGTCATGGACGACAGTGGCGTCCTCATTGCGTACCGGGGAGCTGACGCCGAAGTAGACATCCCTGCGGGCGTGAGCGCAATCGATTCGCACGCTTTCTCCGACGCGACCCTGCGTACGGTCCGTATCCCCGCGAGCGTCCGCCGCATCGACAATGAAGCCTTCTACGGAACCGGCCTGGAGGAGATTATCTTCCAGGATGATGAGGCCGCTCCTTCCGAACTCGCAGAGCTTGGCAGCCGCGTCTTCTCCAACACCAACGTCCAGACGCTCACTCTGCCGCGCTCCCTCGTCACCATCAACCGCGACGCCTTCGCTGACATGAGCAAGCTGTCCTCCGTCCACCTGGGGCCGAAGGTCGCCGCGGACCAGCTCGTCGGCTCCTTCGCGAACACCCCCGAACTCACGCGTATCCAAGTCGACGCTGGCAACCCCAACTACGAGAGCCTCGACGGTGTGCTGTATACACGCGATCACACGCACCTGATCGCCTACCCGGCGGCCAAGAACTCGGGAGGGGCCTACACGGTCTCGAGCGGGACGACGGACATTGACGACCTCGCCTTCCTGGGAGCGCAGAATGAGTCTGTGACGTTCCCCGACACCCTGCGTCGCGTCGGTGACCAGTCTTTCGAGGGAGCAACCCTCACAACCCTCACGCTTCCCGACGGCTTCGAGACCATGGGGGCCTCGGCGTTCTGGCAGATGCCCGCGCTCGTCTCCGTCGACCTGGGTGGGGCCACGGGCGTGTCCACCAATGCTTTCCGCTATGATGCCGCGCTCAGAGAGGTCACCTTCCGGCCCGACCTGGGGCGTCTGACCTCCATCGGCGAGGGTGCATTCGTCGGTATTTCAGCGACGACAGTCACTATACCGGACACCGTGTCAACCATCGCCGAGGAGGCCTTCTCGAAGAACCCAGCCCTGACCTCGTTCCATGTCGGTGCATCCCTGAGCTCCCTCGGCGACTACGCCCTGGGAGAGAACGACAACCTCGCCACCCTCAGCGTCAGCCCCGACAACGCCTCGTTCATTGTCGACAGCGGAGCGCTCTACCACAACGACTCGTCCGTGCGGACCCTGGTCCGCTATGCGCCCGCGAACTCCGGCAGCGAGGTGACCGTGGCCGCGGGGACGACGGCGGTCGGGGCCGGAGCCTTCGAGAATGCCACGTCGCTGCGGCGCGTCATCCTGCCCGAGGGACTGACCGCTATCGGCGACGAGGCCTTCGACGGCTGCGCGAACCTCGTCGACATGGCGATCCCAGATTCCGTCGAGGTCGCCCGAGGATTGACGGGCACCGGCCTCGACACCATTGAACTGGGGACACAGGTGCGCGACCTGTCGCTCACCCCGCGAGGTGCCCGCAGCGTCCGTCACCTCATCGTGCGCGGAGGCATTGACGGCACCTTCTACAGTGAAGGAACATCGGAGGGTGGACGTCCCGAGAGCGCCTTCTTCGGAGAAGGGATGACCAGCTTCACCTTCTGGGGCGAGATGCCGCGCGTCCTGGTGCTTCCCGCTACCGCCACGCAGGTCACCCTCGCCGAGGGAATGGCCCCTGACCTCAAAGCGGACACGAGCATCTACGTGGCCTCCGCCGAGGGTACCTCCGCGTGGACTATCGCGACGGCTGCGATGGAGAGCGCGGGCTACGATGCCTCGCGCTTGTCGGTGTACGAGGCCCCGACGCTGGGCGTGTCTGGCACCGGCATCGCCGAGGCCGGGGTTGGGTACACGCTCGTGGTGTCCCCGGGGGCACCTGCGACCGTGGAGATCACAGCAGGCGGCGGCGTGGCGACGGGGCGCGAAGCCCGCGTCGTGCGGGTTGGAGCGAACACAACCGAGACGCTCCTGCAGGACTGGACTGCCATGACGGATGCGGCGAAAGAGAAGGCGTCGACGCTCATCTACACGTTTACACCGTCTCTGACTGACAGCGAGCTGCGCGTCGACGTCCGCGACGCATCAGGTATTCAACTCTCGTCCACCGTGACCGTGAACCGTGTCCTGCCCCCGCTGCCCCTGCCCGATCCGAACGACGATCCTGCTCCTGCGCCGGTGGAGGACCCAGATCCCACTGGAGCCAAGCCCTCGCCGGTCATCGACGATGATCCTCAGCCTGTTCCCGCGCCGAGCCGGACGCCTACTCCCGCGCCGAGCCAGACACCTGCTCCTGCGCCGAGCCAGACGTCGATCCCCCAACAGCAGACGGGGGAGTGGGTCTGGGGTGCTCGTGGCTGGTGGTATCGCTACGCCGATGGCTCCTATCCGGCCGGTACAGCTGTGACTATCGGTGGTCGGGTTTACCGCTTCGACGCGGCCGGCTATATGCGCGTCGGCTGGGTTCGTGACAATGGTGCCTGGTACTACCACCTGCGTTCGGGCGTGCAGGCCAGCGGGTGGGTCCTCGATGGCGGCTCGTGGTACTACCTGACTCCGGGGAGCGGAACAATGGCCACCGGGTGGGTGAGCGACGGATGGGCCTGGTATCGGTTTGCCGACTCAGGTCAGTGGGTCGAGTAGTCGAGTGACCTAGTGCGAGGGCGTGGTCGACCGAGTGGTTGGCTGCGCCCTCGCGTTACTTTTATCCGATGTTCCACAGTGTTTCACGTGTATCGAGCGGTGTTTTCTCGTGGGCTCAGTTGTGCGTATGTGCATTCTGAACAGTTGGGTGAAAAAGCCTATAACCTAACATGTCACATGTTTGACATATGCTGAGAAAATATGGCAAAAAGAGCATCTGTCAAGGGGTCAACATACTAGGCTTGAGCACGGATTACGCCACATAGCAGTGGGCGTTCCCCTCCACTAGTTCTCAACCAAGCGAGGTGTACATGTCCCATCGAACATTTTCAGCGGTCGCGCTGGCAACGACCGGCGTCCTGGCCCTGACCGCGCTGAGCGTGCCTGCGGCCACCGCCGCGGGCATCGGTGTGACCGGAGCTCTCCAGCCCGCAACAGTTGAAGCACCCAGCATCGGTGTGCCGACGACGAGGCTGGACGTGTGGCCGACTGTTACCGCCCTGGCACTGGGCCAGAACGTCATCTTCGATGCCTCCTACGATTCGGGAAACTTCGACCCCGGCATCATCGTCTGGACGTCTTCGGATGAGTCGGTTCTCACCGTTGACCAGGAAGGACACGTCAGCGCGGTCGGTGTCGGTGAGGCGACGATCACCGTGACCGACAAGGATAATTCGAGCCTGACCTCCACGTCCACGGTTCAGGTCCGTGAGGTCCCCGAGGACGTGGGCATGGAGCTGTCCGTTCCCGAGGTGTCAGCCATCTTCAACCATCAGGTCTACCTGCATGCGCTCCTCGCCCCCTCCCTCCAGGGAAGCGCAGTCACCTGGAGCATGGACCCCTCCACTCTTGGGCAGTTCTATAGCCGCGACGATGCATCGTCGATTGACTTTCAGGGTGCTGAGCAGGCGGGAACCGGCACACTGAGCGCGACCGTCACGAGCGAGGCAGGGGTGACTAAGACTGTGACTGTGCCCGTGACGGTCCAGCCCGATCCTCGCGGCGACTTCATCACGGACGATGACGGTGTCCTCGTCCAGTACCAGGGAAAGAGTCAGGACGTTGAAATCCCCGAGGGAGTCACGGGCATCTCTTCCGGTGCTTTCCCGTCCCAGCTGACCAAGGTGTGGGTGCCCGCCAGTGTGCGCACCATCGACTACGAAGCCTTCAAAGGCACCAACCTGCAGGAAATTACCTTCCAGGATGACTCGGCCCACCCCTCCCAGCTCACAGCAATCTACGACGAAGCGTTCTCCAACACCCCTATCGAGACGCTGACGCTGCCTCGCTCTGTGCAGACGGTCGTCGGTGCCTTCGATGGCATGGCGGGCCTGAAGACGCTCCACCTGGGACCCAATATCGGCCCGGGTCTCCTGGTCGGGGACTTCCAGTACACGCCGAGTCTGACGACCATCGACGTGGATCCGGACAACGCGAACTACACCAGTGACGAGGGCGTTTTGTACACGAAGGACCACTCGAGTCTCATCGCGTACCCGACGGCCAAGAACCCTGGAGGGAGCTACGCCGTCCTTGAGGGGACGACCACCATCGAACAATCCGCTTTCGAGAACGCACAGGTTGCTACCGTGACGATGCCTTCTACGTTGCGGACGATCGGCTCGCAGGCATTCACACATTCACACCTGACCTCGCTGACACGGCCCGACGGCTTCGAGAGCGCGGGGTATTGGGCATTCGCGTACGCGGAGAAACTGACGAGCGTCGATATTGGAGGTGCCACGTCCCTGCCCGACGGTGCCTTCATATACGCTCGCAGCCTGGCCAGTGTGAACCTGCGACCGGACCTCGGCAGGCTCACGATGCTCGACGGGAGTTCCCTGATGGGGACCGCCCTGACCTCTCTGACGCTGCCCGATAGCGTCACGTCCATTGGACAGTGGTCTCTTGCGAGCAACGCCTCCCTCACACAGCTGCACCTGGGAGCGGGCCTGTCATCCATTGGCTCCAGTGCTCTCAGTGGCAACACCGCCTTGGCAACCGTGACCGTGAACCCAGCCAATGCCTCGTTCTCTGAGGTAGATGGCGTCCTCTACACCAAGGACGGGGCCAGCCTGATCCTTTACCCGGCGTCCCGAGCTGGCAACGAGTACGAGGTGCCCGCCGGGACCACTGAGATCGGTATCCAAGCATTCGACAGGGCCAGCTCGCTTACCCGGGTCATCCTGCCCGAGGGGCTGACGACCATCGGCTACTCGGCCTTCAACGGGTGCACCAACCTGGTAGACATGACCTTCCCCGAGTCGCTTGAAGTCGTTCGCGGCATCCAGAACACCGGCCTAGATACCGTCATCCTCGGATCGAAGGTGCGTGAACTCTTCATGCCCACGCGCGAGAACCTGGCACCCCGCCACCTCATCGTGCGTGGCGGCGTGAATGGCAAATACTACACCGACGGAGAACCCTCCAACGGCCGCATCGAGAGCGCTTTCTTCGGTGAAGGTATGACGAAGGTGGACGTGCGCAGCAAGGGTCCCAAGGTCATCGTCCTGCCTTCGACCATCACCTCCTTCCAGCTCGACCCCTTCTCCTCGTCTGGCTACAAGACCGACGCGCAGGTCTACGTGGCAGCAGCCGAAGGATCTCCCGCATGGGAGGTCGCCAAGGCCGAACTCGTCAAGGAAGGCATCGACCTGTCCCACCTACACGTCTACACCCCCGCCCAGCTCACGCTGAAGGGCCTCGACGCTACCAATGACGAGGCCGGGGGCGCGCTCGCGTGGAAGGACGCGTCGGTGAGTGTCACCGCCACCGTGAACGGTGGCGTGCCCGAGGGCCGCGAGCTGCGCGTCACCCAGGTCGGCGCGGACGGGACTGAGACCCTCGTCCAGGACTGGACGGCGATGAACGCGGGCGACGGGGACGCCTCAACCCTGGCATTCTCGTGGACGCCCACCGAAAGCGTGCCGTCCTTGCGCGTTCAGACGCGCGACGTCACGCATGTGAGCGCCGAGCAGACGACGGAAGCTCAACTCTCGCCCGCGCGCGTGACGGGAGAATGGAGCCGCACGCTCTTCGGCTGGCGCTACGTCTATCCGAACGGTACGTATGTCAAGAGCCAAACCATCATGATCGACGGCAAGATCTACCGATTCGGCTCGGATGGCTTCATGCGCACGGGGTGGATCTACGACGAGGGTGCATGGCGCTACCACGACTCTTCCGGTGCCATGCAGATCGGCTGGGTGAATGTCGAGGGAGGCTGGTACTACCTGACGCCGGGAAGCGGCGCGATGGCCAAGGGCTGGCTGAAGGACGGTGGAACCTGGTACCACCTGAGCGTCAACACCGGACGCATGACCACAGGCTGGCTGCGCGGTGACGACGGGTGGTACTACCTGCGCCCCAGCGGTGCGATGGCCACCGGCTGGATCCAGATCGGGTGGACCTGGTACCAGTTCTCCGACAGTGGCAAGTGGATTCACTAGGATCCGACGCATAATCCCAGCGTTTTCACAGGAAGCTCCGGTTGTCTCCACAGACTCGACGCTTACACTTGGTGCCACCACAAGGCAATGTTGTGCGGGCCACACGGGTCCGAGTAACGCCGACGAGCTACGTTTGAGGAGTTATCTGAGAGAACTCGCACTGTGTTGATGGGATATGCCGAGGGGCCGACCACCAGGTCGGCCCCTCGGCGTATCTGCACGCGCTCGTGGGTCGGCGCTTGGCACGGAAGGACGACAGGAATGCGACAAACCGTGTCGCGGTTACCGACAACGCATACTGCGCAGGTGGGGAAAGCTCCCCATAATTGTGGAGGCGCTCTCAGTGCCAAGCTTGTCAAACACAGACGCTAACGAAGTGAGACTCAGATGACCCACCGCAGAACGTCGGCACTCGCCCTGGTGGTCGCCGGCACCCTTGGCGTGACGACACTCGCCGTCCCGGCTGCGCTCGCAGCTGACGGGGGAGTGAATCCCCGCTCCGGCTCCACCCCTCCCAGCGTGGAGCAGCCCGCGAACCCCGCCCCGGCCTCGTCGAGTGACGAGCCAACCACGATCATCGTCCAGCTCGAGGCCGGAGCTGAACATGCGCAGACGCGGGAGCGGATCACCGCCTCCGTTGCCGAGGCCCTACCCTCCGCGAGCGTCACGACGCTGCGTGAGTACACCCACGCACTCCAGGGCTTCGCGATCGAGGCACCCGCGTCCGCGCTCGCTGCTATCCAACGCACGGAGGGTGTCAAGACCGCCGTCGTTGCGCGCAGCGTTACGCCCATGGCCGAGAACGATGCTGCCCCCGCTGGTGCGCCCGTCCTGAAGAACGCGTCCGCGCTCGAAATGACCCGCGCCAACCAGGCCGCCCAAAAAGGCGACCACCAGGTTATCGAAGTCATCGACTCCGGCCTCGACACGAGCCACCCCGCCTTCTCCGGTGCCCTCGATGCCGCCTCCCTGCGCATGACGCAGGCGGACGTCACTGCACTCGCGTCGAGCCTGCCCCACGCCACAGGGGGTACGTGGGTTAGCGACAAAATCCCCTTCGCCTACGACTACGCCGACAACGATGCCGACGTCGTACCCGCTTCCGAAAAAGACCTGAACCACGGCACGCACGTCACCGCCATCGCAGCCGCTAACGGCGGTGAGGTTCGCGGCAGCGCCCCGAACGCGCAGATCATCGTCGCCAAGGTCATCCAGGATGCCGACGGCGTCATGTCCGACGCCGCCATGCTCGCTGCCCTCGACGACGCCCTGGTCATCAAGCCCGACGTCATCAACATCTCGCTGGGCGACGACTCCGGCATGAGCAGCGAGGCCGGGACCATCTTCGCCGACGTCTATAAGGCGCTCGTGGACGCGGGCATCACCGTCAACGCCGCGTCCGGCAATGCCTTCTCCACCGCGTACGGTAACAACTCTGGGCAGAACAAGCCCTTTGCCTCCGACCCCGACACGGGCACTCTTGGCGAGCCTGCCTCCTATCGATCCACCCTGGCGGTCGCCTCGGTCGACGCGCAGGACACCTCGCCCTACGTCCTGCTCGGCGACCGTAAAATCCCGTACGGGATCGCCATCGACGGCAAGGGCGACCCGGTGCCCAGCCTGCGCGACATCCCCGAAAAGACCTACCGGATCGTGTATGAGCACTCCGGAGGCAGTGATGAGGTGCAACGCTACTGGAGCACGAACCGATACGACCTGTCGGACACCATCGTCCTCGAAGACAAGGGTGGCATGGACACCCGCCTCGACATCCCGATGACCGACGACCTCAAGGCCAGCTACCTGACGCAGGCCACTCCGCCGCCCGCCGCCCTCATCATCGCCGACACCGATGAGGCGGATGCGCCGTACCAGGCCATTCTGGAGTCCACCCGCGAGATGCCGACGGTGACCATCACGAAGAAGGACAGCGACGCGATCCATGACGCGATACGCGACGCCGAGGGAGAAGACGTCTACCTGACCGTTACCCATTCTGGCATCATCCTGTCCTCGAGCAACCCGACCGCCTCCGAATTCTCCGCATGGGGCGTCACCCCCGACCTGCGCCTCAAGCCCGAGGTCGCGGCCCCCGGCGGCAACATCACCTCGGCGATCTTGAACGGCGAGTACGCGAGCTCGTCGGGCACTTCCATGGCCTCCCCGCACGTCGCGGGCATCAGCGCCCTCGTGCGCGAGCGCGTCGCCTCCGACCCGCTCTTTGGCGGCATGGACGCTGCGCAGAAGAACGCGGTCGTCACGAACTTCCTCATGGGGACCGCCCACCCGCTTATCGACGTTGAGCTGGGTGATGGCACCTTCTACTCCCCGCGCAAGGTTGGCGCAGGACAGGTTGACGCGGTCGCGGCCACGACCTCGTCCGTGTACCCGACCGTGATCGGGGCCTCCGACCCCTCGCGACCCAAGGCCGACCTGGGCGACGGCACGAAGGGCTGGACCTACCAGGTGCAGCTGACGAACCTCGCGCCCGAGGCGCGCACATACACACTCGGTGGGCAGGCCTTGTCCGAGGTCGTCGAAGAAGGCGTGTTCCTGGAGCACTCGCAGAACTGGGCGGGGCAAGGTATTTCCCTGACCTTCTCCTCCGACTCCGTGACCGTTCCCGCGTCCTCCAGCGCCACCGTCACCGTCACCGTGACCCCCGAAGCCGAGTTCGCCTCGTACGCTGCCAAAAACGCCCCCAAGGGGACATTCATCGACGGCGCTGTCACCTTCACGAGCATCGACGGGGCACCCGACCTGACCGTTCCCTACGTAGGCTTCTACGGCTCATGGGGCGCGCCCGCGATCTTTGACGAGAAGTGGTCCGACGAGGAAACGCATCCCGCGCACGTCTACCGCTCCGCGCTGATGGACACCGAGACCGAAATCCCGCTGGGCGGCCTGAACCCGCTGGCCGACAAGCAGGACTACAACGCGGTCGTCACGGTCGATCCGACCCGGCTCATCGCCTCGCGGTCGCAGGCCCCCGGAGCCCCTAACACCATCGCCCCGCGCACGGGCATGCTGCGCGCCGTCCCACAGGTGAGCGCCACCTACATGAACGAGGCCGGGGACGCCGTCCGCTCGTACACGCTGAGCCGGGTGCGCAAGTCCCTCTACGACCTGGAAACCGGGTACACGAAGCCGGGCGAATTCACCGGCGACGATCCCATCTTCGACGGGCTGGACGAGGCCGGGAAGGAACTGCCGGACGGACGCTACCGGCTAACCCTCGAGGCAGCCACGGATGGACCTTCGTCCACCACTCAGCAGATGAGCTACGACTTCACCCTCGACACCCGAGCGCCCGTCATCTCTTCCACCGCGGTTGCGGGCGAGGGCGAGGCACGCACACTTTCCTTCGACGCTACCGACTCCTCGCCGCTGGCTGGCGTCGAGCTGCGTGCCGATGCGGAGGGCACCTGGTACTACCGCCAGCTCCTCGAAGGCGACGGTGAGGTGCAGGCCGACGGAACGCACCGCTACCACGTCGAGGTTCCGGTCGCGGACCTGAATCGCGCGTGGGCCGAGAAGGGTAACGAGGGCGAGGCCTCCGTGTCCTCATACCTGGTCGCGTGGGACTGGGGACTGAACCCGGCCCAGCAGGCCGTACACCTGGATGGCTCGGCGGCACCGAATCCGGATCCGGCTCCCAACCCGGTTCCGGTGCCCGTGGAGGGTGAGTGGGTGAGTGACGTGCGTGGTTGGTGGTATCGTCAGGCTGATGGGTCTTTTCCGAAGGACACTGTGCTTGTGATTGGTGGATCTGTCTATCGTTTCGATGAGTCCGGTTATATGCGCACCGGTTGGGTCAAGGATCAGGGGTTGTGGTTCTACCATCAGGCGTCGGGCGCTCAGGCTGTGGGTTGGGTGAAGCAAGGTGCGTCGTGGTTCTACCTTGATGAGACTACCGGGGTAATGGTGACCGGTTGGCTGCACCTTGGCTCGTCGTGGTTCTACATGAGTCCCGAAGGTGTTATGGCAACTGGTTGGGTCAGGGTTGGCGGATCGTGGTTCTTCCTTAACCCCGACAGTGGTGCGATGGCCACGGGGTGGATGATGATCCGCGGCACCTGGTACTACCTGAACCCGGCCGACGGTGCGATGGTTACTGGTTGGCTGCGGATTGGTGATTCGTGGTATTTCTTGAAGGAGTCGGGCGCGATGGCTACCGGTTGGGTGTGGATTGGGGGGACGTGGTACTTCTTCTCTGATTCGGGCCAGTGGAGCTGAGCTGAGTGATTGATGCGGGCGTGAGCGCCCGAGTGTGCGCCCCAGGGACACCACCCAGGGGCACACACCTGTCCGCAGCTGCAGTGCTGGTCACAATTATCGGCGTGGATGAAAGTTTGTCAGTTTATTACAGTTCGTCTCCATGTCCCCCATATATCCTTGTAAAATGCTGGGGTGTCAGGCGCTGTTGGACATTGAAAGGCTGTCGGAATGGGTTGTTATGTCAGTTAAAATAGTGTCGGCCTACTGTTGGAACGATTGTCTGTCAAACAGTATCAATTATCGACTAAGCTCCATCGGTTTATGATTGACAGGTGAGGATCGCAGTGACGTGACCCTTACCTCCACCCCTTTTGTCGACCAAGTGAGCCACAGATGTCCCGACGAAAAGTCACGGCACTGGCGCTGATAGCGGCAGGTGCCCTCGTTTTTACCCCGGTCACAATCCCATCGACACGTGCGGCTGCCGTCAACGACGATGTCCAGCAGCGCACCCTCGCTGCCCAGAGCGACGCCGCGCAGTCCGGCGGCGACGCACAGTCGCGCATCCCGCAGGACGCTGCCACGGCCTCGGACGTTGATGGACATGCCAGCGACGACACACCGACCACGATCATCGTCCAACTTGAGGACGGAGACGTCGGAATTCCCTGGGATAAGCGCGTCTTCGGGCTGAGCACGGATACGAAACACACAGAGATGAAAGCCCGCATCGAGTCAGAGGTTGACCGGGTAGCGCCCGGCTCGGTCGTCACCGTCCTGCGCGAATACAGCCACGCGCTCGACGGCTTCGCGCTCGAAGCCCCGGCCTCCTCCCTGGAGGCCATTCGTGCCACCGAAGGCGTTAAGGCAGCATTCGTCGAGCAAACCTACGATCCTACGACGATCAGTGAGGAGGCAGACAATGCCGTCCTCACCGCCATTGACCCCAGCGTGCTCAATTCCTCCACGCTCGAGATGATTCGCGCCAACCAGACCGGCCTGAAGGGCGACCGCCAGGTTATCGAAATCATCGACACAGGACTGGTAATAAGGCATGCAGCCTTTGCCGGCTCCATGGACGGTGTTGACGTGCGCATGAGTCAAGCGGACGTCGAGGCCTTGACCAGTAAACTCCCGCACGGGAAAGGGGGACGTTACGTGAGCAACAAGATCCCCTTTGTCTACGATTACGCCGACGAGGATGACAACCCGAATCCCGGATATATCTTCAACAGCCTGCATGGGACGCACGTCGCCGGTATCGCCGCCGCCAATGCGCCCGAGCTGCGGGGCGTTGCGCCGAACGCTCAGATCATCGCTGCAAAAGTGGCCGGAGATGGCAGCGGTATTCAGGACAGGGCAGTGCTGGATGCGCTCGATGACGCCCTCATCCTCAAGCCGGACATCATCAACCTGTCTCTTGTGCGAGGCGGAGGCATGAGCAGCGAGGCCGGCAGCGTCTACGATGGCGTGCTCAAAGCCCTGACAGATGAAGGCATCACCGTCAACGTGTGCGCGGGGAATGAGGGGTCTGCCGCGTACGGAACCCTCAACGGCAGTGCTGCACCCTACGCGACCGAACCGGATACTTCCACGGTGACCGAGCCGGGTTCCTTCAAACCGTCGTTGACCGTCGCCTCGGTCGATAACGTGTTGGCCTTGCCCTATCTGACGTACGAGGACCAGCGGATCTTCTACCGCGCCGCCGTTGATAGGGATGGTCAGGCGAAGGCTGACCTGCGTTCCATCCCAGAGGGAACCTACCGCGTCATTGACGCCGGCGCGGGTGATGCAAGTACGCTCGAGCGACTCGTCGCCGACAACCAGGGCGATCTCTCCGATGTCATTCTCCTGGAAAACGGCGGCGGGAACAGGGAATACAGCGATGAGATCAGTGCCTGGCGGCAAGTGAGTGCGGCTGAGTCCCTGTCAGCGCGCCCAGCAGCGCTCATGCTCGGAGACCCCGATCAGGGCGTGGTTCCCTACGCGGCAATAATCGACGAGCACGCAACGTTGCCGACCGTCACCATCACGAACAAAGACCACGGCAGCCTCGCCGAGGCGCTACGATCCTCTGCCTCCGGGAGCGTGACGATCACCCTCACGTATTCCGACCAGGTTCCCGTGACCGATATGCCGATGGTCTATCCCACTTCCTCCTGGGGCGTGTCACCCGACCTCACACTCAAGCCAGAGATCACCGCACCCGGCGGCAATGTCGTCTCCGCTGGATATCTTGACCAGTACGTGCGAATGACCGGCACCTCGCAGGCAAGCCCGCACGTCGCTGGCGTGGCCGCCCTCGTGCGTGAGCGCATCGCAAGCGATCCGTTGTTCGCGCGCATGAGCCGTGCAGATAAGGACGCTGTCGTTGCGAATATCCTGATGGGCACCGCTCATCCGCTCCAAGACGTTGAGCAACGTAACGGAACCTATTACTCGCCGCGCAGAGTCGGTGCCGGCCTCGTCGACGCGGTCGCGGCAACCACCACGGCCGTCTACCCGACCGTGGAAGGAGCATCCGACCCCTCTCGCCCGAAGGCAGACCTCGGGGATGGAACACAGGGCTGGAGCTTCACGGTGAGGCTGACCAACTTGTCCGGCGACGACCACACCTACACGCTCGGCGGCCAAGCTCTCTCCGAGATCACCGAAAACGGGTACTTCACCCAGCATTCCAAGAACTGGGCGAATCAGGGTATCTCCCTGGACTACTCGGCGAACGTGTTGCGCGTGCTCGCCAGATCGAGCGCCTCCGTGACCGTCACGGTGACCCCTCAGGCTGAGTTTGCCTCGTACGCCGCCGAGAACGCGCCTAAGGGAACCTTTATTGACGGCGCCGTCACCTTCGCGAGCACCGATGGGGCACCCAACCTGACGGTTCCCTACATGGGGTTCTACGGCTCCTGGGGAGACCCCAGCGTCTTCGACGCGCAGGGAAGTGACTTCCACGCCGACCGGTCTTCCCTGATCAACCTTGCGACGCACGCTCCGCTCGATGAGCCGCGCGTGGGACTCGACGGTGCCCGCTACGTCGTCTCGCGTTCGACTCTGCCTGGAGCGCCGACGTCGGTTGCACCTCGTACTGTCCTGCTGCGCAACGTGCCGGTGGTGACCTACACCTACAGGAACGAGGCCGGTACGGTTGTGCGCTCGTACACGCGTCACCGCGCACGAAAGTACCCCTTCGATGGGACAGCGGAAGTTCCTGACACCGTCGACGCCCAGGCTGACACCGCCGAAACCCCTCACGCGGACGCGGCCGTCTTTGACGGATTCGACGCGTCGGGTACAGAGCTGCCCGACGGACCCTACACCCTCACGATTGAAGCAGCATCGGACGGCCCGTCTTCGACCACGCACCAGCAAAGCTACGAGCTGATGCTGGACACCCAAGCTCCCGTCGTGACTACGCTCGACGTCAGGGATGACGCAGGGGAGCACACACTGGTCATCGACATCACTGACTCTTCGCCGCTGGCCGGGTACGGGTTCTCCGCGATAACCGAGGACGAGCCCACCTACTCGGTGACGGAAGGCTTGACGGACGTACATCAGAGCGACGGCACATACACGAGCCACTACGAGATCGCCTGGAAGGACCTGCCCGAGTCCCTGACGGCGACCAACCCGACCGCCCTGACCCTGTACGCCTGGGACGCGGGCAAGAATCGGACGACGGCACACGTGAACCTGGCGGGGATCCCGATGACCGCGCTGTCCCTGACCCCGCAGTCCTCTTCGCTTATCGTCGGGCAGACGACGACCCTGCGCGCAGACTACGAACCCGCCAACGCGACCGTCACCGGCCTCGTGTGGTCCTCCTCGAACGAGGCCGTGGCGACCGTTGACGATCAAGGACACGTGCGGGCGGTGGGAACCGGAAGCGCGACGATCACCGCGGCCGACGCGACGCAATCGAGCGTGTCCGCGAGCGCGCAGGTCAGCGTCCGCGCGGTCTCATCGTGGACGGGTATCGAGCTGTCGACGTCCTCGCTTACTCTCCAGACGGGGCAATCGGCGACAGTTGAGGCGTTCCTTGCATCAACCTTCAAGGGGCGCACGGTGACGTGGAAGCTGGTGCCTGCCTCTCTTGGAACGGTCACGCCCAGCCGTGACACGCTGTCGGCGACGGTGACGGCGTCGAATGCGGAGGGAAGCGGTACGTTGCGTGCGACGGTGAGAAATCGCTATGGGCGATCGAGAAGCGTGTCCATCCCGGTCATGATCGAAGGCGAAGCCGCCCGGGACTTCGTGATCGATGCGTCGGGTGTCTTGACCAGATACGAGGGGTCCTCGCCCGACGTGACGATTCCGGATACGGTCACGGTGATCGCACCCTCCGCTTTTGATAAGGCACGTCAGGTGATTCGCAGTGTTCGTATTCCCGCGAGCGTCCGAGAAATTCAAGCAGACGCGTTTGCGTCGACCGCTTTGACCTCGGTGACATTCGACGACACGCGAGACTATCCTTCGCAGCTGACAACGGTGGGGGAGAGGGCGTTCGCGTCGACTGCCCTGACGTCAATTGTCCTGCCTGGTGCGGTGACGACCATCGGTGCCCACGCATTTGACGGTGCCATGTCGTTGACGGAACTGGAGATTCCCGACTCCGTGCAATACTCGGGCGGACTGGCGAATACGGGACTCGAGACGGTTGAGTTTGGAACGCAGATCAGGAAGATTTCGTCGAGGGGCACAAGCCTCACGGCTCCCCAGCACCTCATCGTGCGGGGTGGGGTCCAGGGCGTCGTGGATTACGAAGAGAGCGCCTCGGATACATCTTTGATGAGTGCATTCTTCGGCGAAGGGATAACGGACATCACCCTCTCGGGGAGCTTCCCGAGTGTCGTCGTCCTGCCGTCCACAACCACACAATTCGCTCTGTACTCCTACCTGCTTGGGGGAAGACCCGACGACATCGACGTGTATGTCGCCGACGCGCAGGGATCGCCCGCATGGGTCACAGCTGAGAACGCGCTGCTCGAAGCACGCCTCGATACCGCGCACATCCATCGGTACACCCCCGCGACTGTGACCGTGTCCGGCGCGGGAATCACCGAGGCCGATGACGGGTACGAGCTGTTGGCATCCGTCGGTACCCCGACCCAGATCACCGCCTCCGTGACCGGTGGCGTTCCGGGCGGATACCAGATGCGAGCCACGCAGGTCGGCGCGGACGGAACCGAGACACGCGTGCTCGACTGGGCGGACATGACGGCCAACGCCGACTCTGCCTCTGCGCTTCTGTCGTGGAACCCGACAAGCAGCGATACGACGCTGCGCATCGAGGTGCGCGACGCCACGCATCTGCGTCACCCGGTGACGGTGGCGCTCGCGGGCAGTCCTCAGCCGGTTCCGACCCCGCAGGTGGGATCGTGGTCGCACAACGGGAGCTGCTGGAGCTACCGGTACGCGGATGGCACTGTTGAACGCAGTTCGACGCTCACCATCGACGCGCAGGTATACCGATTCGGCGTGAATGGGTGTGCGAAGACTGGGTGGGTGCTCGATGGGGACTCGTGGTACTACCACTCCTCGACGGGTGCTCAGCAGAGCGGATGGCTGACGCTGGGCACGGATACGTACTATCTGGATCCCACAACCGGTGCGATGGCCACCGGCTGGTTCACAGACGGAGGTGCCTGGTACTACCTGCAACCCGGCACCGGAGCTATGGTGACGGGATGGGTACGCATCGGGTGGAAGTGGTACCACTTCTCCGACACAGGCCAGCTCCTGTAGCGTCCCTGCCATGGTGCCAAGGCGCGCGCCTCGCTCGCGCCCCGAACACCGCGTCGGGACGCGAGCGCATAAAGTCCCAGGCTTTTCCCAGGTTGCCTGTGGGGTCCCACAAGGTTGGCTCCTTACAGTAAGCGTCATCGCAAGGGAACACGGCGCGGGCCGCACGGGTCCGAGTAATGCCGACGAGCTACGTTTGAGGAGTCATCTGGGAGAACTCGCACTGTGTTGATGGGATACGCCGAGGGGCCGACCGTCAGGTCGGCCCCTCGGCATATCTGCACGCGCTCGACGAGCGAGTGAACAGGGTGAGGTTTATAGGTCGCTGCGTGCACTAGTCGGAGGATGGGACTTCTCTTGCGCACGTCAACCCGCTCATCGGAGCGTCGGCGGGGCTGCCCACGTGCGGAGCAGCGGGTTCACGTGCGGGATAGAGGGTTCGCATACGGATGCGCCCTGAAGCGTCCCGCGACACGTCGTTTCTTATCACCCCTCGTGCGTGAGCTGAAGATAACCGGCTTTTCATAGTGGAGCGTGGGGACGGGAACCACCGGTCCGCGCTTACCAAGTGGAAAAGCGATAGACTTTCGCGGCATCTACGAACTCACTCAAGGAGAAACCCATGAAGCGCCGTCTCGTCGCCGTCGGCCTCGTCCTTCTGTTCCCGTTCGGCATGGCTGCCTGCGGATCCCAGTCCAAGGCCGATGCCTGCAAAGAAATCAACAACGCCCGCGATAAGGCCCTGGAGCAGGTGGACGCGCTGTCTTCCTTCTCTGGTTCCGAGGACTTCAAGAACAAGCTGGATGTATTCCTCGCCATCCACAAGGAAGCCGCCAAGAAGGTCACCAACAATGACGTGAAGGCGGCGTACGCGGACGTCATCACCGACATGGACAAGCTCGCTGACGCCATGAACAACGGTGCCGACTTCTACGAATCCGACGAGGTCCTGGACCTCACCACACAACTCTCAGCGCACGGCGAGAAGCTCAACGAGCTGTGCGACTTCTCGTGGGATCGGTGACGCATCGCTGACAATCCGAGCGCATGCGGGGGGCGGCCAACCTGGTCGCCCCCCGCATAGTCAGGAGCAACATGCACCACCCGGGATGTTGTGCGTAGTGGCTGTTGGGACACCCGGGCAGCACAAGGCCGGGACGCGCCGGGACTCTACGAAGAAGCCCAACGCGCCCCGGCCTCGTCACTGATGGGGCGGATGACTCTAGAGGCGCTCAACCCCCGCGTCCCACGCGGCGCGCATGGGGTTCGCGTCGGCGACCAGCTGATCGAAGCGCAGGTCGGCGATATCGATGACCTCGCCGAGGGCGAAACGAGCCTCGCGGGCCGGGGAATGCTCGACGCGGCGCCAACCGGATTCCAGCAGGTGCTTGCGATCCACCACGTTATCCACGCAGATCACCAGCGGACGGCCAAACTTCTCGCGGTACGTGCTGGCCAGGGCGCGCAGCTCCTCGGCTTCCTTGTCCGTCAGATCACCGACCGACAGGTTCGCCGTGTCGGCCAGGGACTGCTCGTCACCCTGGCCATCGAGGACCAGCGACACGATATCCGAGTACGACGCGATGAGTTCTTCGGCCTCCTGCTGCGTTGCCGCCAGCACGACGTTCTCGAAGGAAGAACGCAGGTCAGACATTGACCCAAAGGGGCGGGCATCCCAGGCGCGCTCCGCCGGCCATGTCTGCGTCGTGAACATCTGGGAGAACGTCGACACGAAGGTCTCGCGATCCATCGCGTTCACGTTGTCCAGGTTGATCTTCTTGCCGTCCACAACGGCCACGTCCGGGGAAGCGGCGCGGCCGATGTGGAAGAACAGGAGGTTCAGGATGATGGCGGTCAGCGAGCCGATCGTCACGCCGGAGCCGAAGATGATCTGCAGCCAGGCGGGCATGACCGTGACGATGCCGGGCTTGAGGGTGACCAGCAGTGCCATGCCGATTGACGTGGAGACGATGACGGCGTTGCGGTTGTCACGAAGGTCGACCTTGACCAGGGTCTGGATACCCACGACGGCGACGTTGGCGAACATCGCGAGGGACGCGCCGCCGATGACGGGCTGCGGAATTGACGCGACGATGGCCGCCGCCTTGGGCAGCAGCCCGAGGATGATCATGAAGACGCCGGCGGCCGTGACGACCCAGCGGGACTTCACGCGGGTCAGG
>ERZ772966.333-NODE-333-length-18902-cov-6.508410_pt1 | contig 18902 bp, 19 predicted proteins | sample MGYA00580680_ERZ772966 | MGnify/ENA primary metagenome ERZ772966 (study PRJEB29015, sample SAMEA2738055) | human oral metagenome | biome: human oral; feature: human-associated habitat; material: saliva | place: China | collected 2225 ...
GAACATGTTCTTTCATCTCTTTCTATTTTTCACCATTTATTATAGATAGTATATTGCGCACAGTAATGTGTGTAATTCGGTAAATAGTATGTTGTAATGATTGTCTTCATACTTCTTCCGGAAACATAACTTTCTGCTATATAAACTGTTCCTGCAAAATCTCCTGGCGCAATCATTCCAGCCATAAATGCTGCAAAACTAATAAATTTTCCTCCTGCATTACCTAAAATATAAAATACTACTGAAGCTACAAAATTTCTACTAGAATTCAAACCACTTACATTACCTGAAGTGCTTCCTATATATCTATAAGGACCATTCTCTTCACCATAATTCCCAACCAACCACTCTTCAGAACCGTCTCCGTTTCCTCCAGGTCTTCCTGGCCACGCTCTAAAAGGAACAAGGTTAGTTTCTAAATTTTCTGCTGTAAACGTTTGTTTCAACTCTGTGGCTTCAACTGTTGACTTGCTACTCAATAAAAATAAAAGAATAAAACAATTTAGCATTAGTATAATTTTTTTCATAATTATCATTCCCTATCAATTTAATAAACCACAATGCTAACATTTATTTCCTTCAAGTTAATTTTATCACAAACTTTTAAAAAAAACAATATGTTGATATGGTTTTTCACTTTTATGGAATAAAAAAACTGCTAACCTCCTGTGTTAGCAGTTCCTTGATTATTTAAACTCTTTCCAATCCATCTTTGTTAAATCGATGGTATCTTCTTGCTTCAATCCTAGGTCTTCTAGTTTGAATTGCATTTTTTCGAATTTCAAAGCATTTACTAGCGTTAAACCTGCTCCTTTTGGTTCCAGTTTGAACACTTTAGCATCTCCATTTCCTGTTCCAGACAAGAATTCAACTGTGTAGAGCAATCCGCCTTTGAAGAAACTAAAGGCACTTCTAGCTCCACCTGCTTCAGCAACGTAACTTTGATGAAGGATTTTTGGAGTCTTTCCATCTAAGTAGTACGCTACAACAGCGAACGGTTTTCCATTCGAAGTATGTCCGATAAACAATTCATCCACACCATCTTCATTGATGTCATAGAATAAATATTGCAGCGAATCTTTTTGCTTATTCAAGCTGTTGGCCGCCCAATATTCAAGCGGTACATTGAGTTTTCCAGCCACATCAGCGCCCAGTTCTTTGACGGTGCGGATATCTTCGAAGACATTCACATACAATTCTTTATTATCCACTTTAGGCGCAACCGTCGTCGTAGTCTGCGTCGTTACTTCTGCCGTGGTTGCCCCTTGCGTCACTTGCGTCGCTTCTGCTCCAGAGTCCTTCGTCTGTCCATTTCCACAAGCACCTAATACTAGCGCTAGTAGCGTCATCATTCCTAAGCGAGTTCTTTTCATCGTTCTTCCTCCTTTGGTTATAACGGCTTCTTCAATGGAATCCCCGGTTTTCTTGGATACTTATTCGGTGTTTCCTTCGTCTTTAAAATCGTAACAACATGACGGTTTCCGCCTTCATATGGCAAGTCGAAAGACACGTCCCCTTCTACTTTCCCGCCAAGAATCGCGATGGCTTTTTTTGCTTCTTCCAACTCTACTTCGGTATGTGCTGCTTTTAACGCGAGGAAATAGCCCTGCTTTTTCACGAGTGGCATGCAAAATTCGCTCAATACACTGAGTTTGGCAACGGCACGAGCAGTCACCACATCAAACGATGCACGGAAATCCTTATTTTGCCCAAAGGTTTCAGCACGGTCATGGAAACACTGCACATCTTTTAGCCCAAGCGCCTCTACTAATGTATTCAAGAAGGTAATGCGTTTATTCAATGAATCCACAATCGTCACCTTCAAGTCTGGGAAGACGATTTTCAGCGGAATACTTGGAAATCCTGCACCCGCACCCACGTCGCAAAGCGTTTGGTCGGTCAATTCATGATGGAATCCAAGCGCCAATGAATCATAGAAATGCTTCAAATACACGCCCTCTTCATCCGTAATCGCCGTCAAGTTCATCTTCTCATTCCATTCCACTAATAGATGAAAATATTGGTCGAACTGCTTCTTTTGCACATCTGATAATGTAATCCCATGCACTTCTTGGAGTCTTTGATAAAATTCTTCTGGTTTCATACGCGCCTCCTTATTCTTGTACTTTAGCGATCTTGCCTTGTTCGATATAGACCATCAAGATCGATACGTCGGCTGGATTCACCCCACTAATACGGCTCGCTTGCGCAATCGTTTCTGGTTGAATCAATTTCAAGCGTTGACGCGCTTCTGTTGCGAGTCCATTAATCGCATCATAGTCGATATTGGCAGGAATACGTTTGGCTTCCATGCGTTTTAATTTCTCAACTTTTTCAATCGCTTTGGCAATATACCCTTCGTATTTAATCGAGATTTCTACTTGTTCTTTCACTTCACGAGAGACTTCTACCGTTTCACCGGCAAATCCTACTAATTCGTCATAGCTTAATTCTGGACGTTTCAACAAGTCGCTTAGAAGGATGCCATCTTTCAATTCCGCAGATCCTTTTTCTGCCAAGAACGCTTGTAATTCAGCAGTTGGCTTCAAGCGAATCGATTGCATGCGTTTGATTTCGGCTTCAATCGCTTCTTGTTTTGCTTGGAACTCGGCATAACGTTCGTCGTCAATCAGTCCAAGTTCGCGTCCTTTTTCTGTTAAACGTAAATCTGCATTATCATGACGAAGTAAGAGACGATATTCCGCACGAGACGTCAATAGACGGTACGGTTCTGTCGTTCCTTTTGTGACCAAGTCATCCACCAATACGCCGATATACGCATCGCTTCGGCCAAGAATAAATGGCTCTTCTCCGCGAATCTTACGCACGGCATTAATCCCAGCGTAGAGCCCTTGCCCCGCTGCTTCTTCATATCCACTCGTCCCGTTCATTTGTCCGGCAGTGAATAGATTTTGAACGAGTTTTGTTTCAAAGGTATTCTTCAATTGGTGCGGCACGACCACATCGTACTCGATGGCGTAACCCGTACGCATCATCTCCGCATTTTCCAACCCTTCCACGCTACGAATCATCTTGATTTGCACGTCTTCTGGAAGCGAAGTCGATAACCCTTGAATGTAGACCTCTTCCGTATTTTCTCCTTCTGGCTCTAGGAAAATTTGGTGACGAGGCTTGTCGCTGAAACGAACGATTTTATCTTCAATCGATGGACAGTAACGAGCGCCGACCCCTTCTACAATCCCTGTAAACATCGGTGCACGGTGTAAGTTCTCACGAATCGTTTCATGAGTCCCTTCATTCGTATACGTTAACCAGCAAGGAATTTGGTCATAGCGGTAGTCTTCATCTTTGGATGTAAAACTAAATAAGTTTGGCGTATCGTCCCCTGGTTGAATTTCTGTTTTACTATAATCAATCGATGAGCCTTTGATACGTGGCGGAGTTCCTGTTTTGAAACGCGCCAATTCAAAGCCTAATTCGAGTAAGTTCTCTGATAATTTAATCGATGGTTGAGAGTTGTTGGCCCCAGATGAATATTTCAATTCACCGATAATAATTTGACCACGAGAAGACGTTCCAGCCGTTAAAACAACCGCTTTTGAACGGTAGATGGCACCTGTATTCGTGATTACCCCTTTACATACGCCATCTTCAACAATCAATTCTTCCGCAATCCCTTGGCGTAAATCCAAGTTCTCTTGCTTCTCGATTGTCTTCTTCATTTCTTGCGCATATAAATGCTTATCCGCTTGCGCACGTAAGGCACGTACGGCAGGGCCTTTCCCTGTATTTAGCATACGCATTTGAATATACGTTTTATCGATGTTGCGACCCATTTCGCCCCCAAGAGCGTCGATTTCACGCACAACAACCCCTTTGGCAGGTCCGCCTACAGATGGGTTACACGGCATGAAGGCCACCATTTCTAAGTTCATTGTGAGTAATAATGTCTTTGCGCCCATACGTGCACTCGCTAGCGCCGCTTCACTGCCGGCATGTCCTGCACCGACGACAACTACATCATAATTTCCAGCTTCGTAAGTTGTTACCATAGTCTCTCCTTTACTTTCTTTCTCCATAAAATTCTACATTGTGACTGACATACTCTCCTGCTTCATAGATGAATTTCGCAGAAAAGAACGGTTGATTCCCTAAAATCCACTCTAGGAAAATGCGGTCCCCTTCCCACGAAGGCTTCCTTAGGATTTCATCATAGGGCACCCATTCCAGCGTCCCTTCTGGCGAATCAATCAGCTCTCCTGAAAACTCCGTCACACGAAAGACATACGTATACCAATCGTGCCCTGGGGTGAATTCTGGGAAGGTGATGATTCCTTTCATCTCCATCTTCGTAGCCTGTAGTCCTGTTTCTTCAAAAATTTCACGCACGGCACATTCTTCTGGAGTCTCTGCTGCTTCGAGCTTGCCACCAACGCCAATGTACTTGCCCTCATGGACATCGTTTGGCTTCTTGTTGCGTAATAACAGTAAAAATTCTTTTCCATTATCGATATAGCATATCGTCGCTAACTTCGTCATCAGCTTTCCTCCTTGTACCCTTCACTTCTATAGATGCGCCCGATCCTTAGGGAACATCATACTCTCGAATGAGGAGCGTTCACTCATTCAGTTGTTTTGTCTTAACCAAGAGATAAAACGGAAATTCTTACGGATTCTATAGGAATCCTTCACAGTGCGAAGGATTCGTAATGGCGATTGTAATCGATGCGAATTAGATTCTCTTAAAATTGATTTTTAGAGAATCTTTGAGGCTCGATAGGTAGGAAGACTGTAGGCTTCCACCGGTACAGCCATTATCGCTACTATGAAGATATCCGTAAAGAATTGAAGTTTGATCTCTTATTTACCCAAGCAGAACTGGCTGAACAATTGTGTTAACAGCTCGTCTTGAACAGTGTCGCCTGTGATTTCCCCTAAGAGATCCCAAGCGCGGGTAAAATCGATTTGGATTAAATCAACAGGCATGCCCATGTCGACCCCGTTCGCTACTTCTTGCAGCGCTTGTTCTGCTTTTTCAAGAAGCGCAATATGACGCGTATTCGATAAGTACGTAGCGTCGCGCTCATTCATTTGCCCTTGGAAGAAGTAATCGGCAATCTTTTCTTCCAATTGGTCGATGCCTTCTTTTTTGAGCATCGACGTTGTGACAATCTCGCTGTCTGTCGCGAATTCTTTCACCTTGTCCATGTCAATTTTTGTTGGTAGGTCTGTCTTGTTTAATAAAATAATGCGTTTGAAGTCTTTCGTTTGCTCTAATAAGCGGAGGTCTTCGTCCATCAACTCTTCGCTTTGGTTTAAAATCAAGAGCACGAAATCCGCTTCATTTAACGCTTTACGGCTTCGTTCTACCCCAATTCGTTCAACAACGTCATCCGTTTCACGAATTCCGGCCGTATCAATCAGTTGGAGCGGTACGCCACGAACATTTACGTACTCTTCGATCGTGTCACGAGTCGTTCCAGCGATATCCGTTACAATGGCTTTTTCTTCGCGTAATAATACGTTCAATAGACTCGATTTCCCTACATTTGGGCGTCCAACGATGGCTGTCTTCAATCCGTCACGCAAGATTTTTCCTTGGCTTGCCGTGTTTAGCAATGCGCGAATTCCTTGTGAGACTTGCTGCGTCTTCTCGCGCAATAGTTGCAAGGTCATTTCTTCCACGTCGTCGTATTCTGGGTAGTCGATATTCACTTCCACTTGCGCTAAGGTGTTTAAGATTTCTTGTCGTAAATTCTGAATTAACTTCGAGAGTTCTCCGTCGAGTTGACGCATCGCCATTTGCATCGATTTATCCGTTTTAGCACGAATCAAATCCATCACGGCTTCTGCTTGTGACAAGTCGATACGTCCATTCAAGAAGGCGCGTTTTGTAAATTCACCGGGTTCCGCCAGGCGTGCTCCCATGCGAAGAACCAGTTGCAAGATGCGGTTAATCGCCACAATCCCACCGTGACAGTTGATTTCCACAACATCCTCACGCGTAAACGTCTTTGGCGCGCGAAGCACCGTCACCATCACTTCATCAATGACTTCATCGTTCTTTGGATCCACGATATGCCCATAGTGAATCGTATGACTTGGCTGTTCTTTTAATCGTTTCTCTTTCAACCGATACACTTCGTCGGCAATGCGAATCGCATCATCTCCACTAATACGAACAATCCCGATAGCCCCTTCGCCAGGCGCCGTTGAAATCGCCGCAATGGTATCAAATTCTGTCTGCATACTATCCCTCACTTCCGTTTCATTGCACAAAAAAAGTGCACACTCCACCCCTACATGTTCTAGGGTGGCTCGCACTTTGACTGCTAACCGATATTCTCAAAGAGATTATACACTATTTTCCTTAGAATTCATAGGCAGAAAGATAGATTGGATAAATTCCCAGCGTTTTTTATTTTCTTTGTAAAATTCTATACTTCTCGTTGCACTCTTTCTCAAAACAAGATACAATTTTCCTATGAATAAAAAGGAGGATTCCTATGACAGTAGAACATCCATTTAACAAAATCGTAGAAGGCATTGGAGTTTCTGACATTCGTCAATTCGACGCAGAAGTTTCTTCGATTCCTGGCATTATCAAATTAACTCTTGGAGAACCAAACTTTGACACACCTGAGCATATTAAAGAGGCGGCTATCCAAGCGATTAAAGACAACCACTCACACTACACACCAAACTCAGGGATTCCTGAATTACGACAAGCTGCGGCTGAGTATTACAACAAGAAATTTAATTTCAATTACACAGCTGACCAAGTGATTACAACCATCGGGGCAACAGAAGGGATTGCGTCAAGCTTACAAGCCATCTTAAACCCTGGCGACACCGTTATCGTACCAACACCAGTCTTCCCACTATACTTGCCAATCACATTGGTGAACCAAGGGAACTTCATTACGGTAGACACAAGTGAAGACGGCTTCGTTTTAACAGCAGATAAATTACGCGAAACCATCGAAGCAAACCCAGACAAAAACTTCAAAGCGGTTGTTCTTGTATACCCAAGTAACCCAACAGGGGTAACTTATTCTAAAGAACAATTAGAAGACTTAGCCAAAGTCATTAAAGATCACCAACTATGGGCACTTTGCGATGAAGTATACGCAGAATTAACATACGACAAGACTCACTACTCTCTTGCGAATATTTTACCTGACCAAACGATTGTCATCACTGGTTTATCAAAATCACACGCAATGACAGGATGGCGTATCGGATTCATCTTAGGGCCAACACACTTCATGAACGAAGGCGTAAAAACACACCAATACATGGTGACAGCTCCAACAAGCTTTGCGCAATACGGAGCGCTTGCGGCGATGTTACACGGCCAAGATGACTGCGCGAAAATGATGGTTGAATATAGCGAACGTCGTGACTACCTTGCTGCTGAATTGAAGAAACTTGGCTTTGAAGTGGCAAGTCCTGACGGAGCGTTCTACTTATTCGCGAAAATTCCTGCAAAATGCGGAACGGACTCATGGGCATTCGTTCGCGACCTTGCTCCAAAGGCAAAAGTAGCGCTGATTCCAGGGGTATCTTTCGGACCTGGTGGCGAAAGCTATGTTCGTTTCAGTTACGCTGCTTCAATGGAAAACTTAAAAGAAGTCGTTGCTCGTTTAACAACTTACTTAGCAAATATCTAAAAATTTGAGAGGCGAAAAAGACCATATATGGTCTTTTTTGCCTTCTAGCTTTTAAACGATATAGCTTATATACTATATCGTTTTTATTTTTTAAAAACTCCTACGAAGAACACGCAATTACCATATATGGTAATTGCGTGTTTTTTCTGTCTGTAACTTTTTCCGTTTCCTATGGCAATAGGGAATTCAGCTTGATAAAAACCGTACTTAGCATCCGATGGTGAATTAAAATAAAAGAGCTAAAATTATCATATATGATAATTTTAGCTCTTTTTCTTATTTCCAAATACTGTCGATAAAAGTGTCACGACCTGAAAGTCCGCGGTAACGTTTATAATGCTCTGGATCCTTCTTGTAGAAATCTTGGTGATATTCTTCTGCAGGATAGAACGTACTTGCAGGCTCGATTTTTGTCACGATATCCTTTTTGAATCGTCCGCTGGCTTGCAAGGCTGCTTTTGAAGCTTCCGCAATCTTTCTTTGTTCTTCTGAGTGATAGAAGATGACTGGGCGATAGGAATCTCCACGGTCCACGAATTGTCCCATGGCATCCGTTGGGTCCGTTTGTTGCCAGTACACTTCTACGAGTTTTTCATAAGGGAATACTTCTGGGTCGAACGTGATTTGCACGGCCTCGGTATGTCCTGTTGTTCCGCTACATACTTCCTTGTATGTCGGATTTTCTTTGTGGCCGCCTGTGTATCCTGAAATCACAGACTCGATTCCTGGTTGGCTGTCAAATGGCTTCACCATGCACCAGAAACAGCCTCCTGCAAATGTAGCAATTTCTTTTGCCATGTGTATTCCTCCTAGTCTTGTTCCGGGTTCAACGAAACATCTTCCCCGAAAATACGCATCTTAATCGCGACACCTGTTCTTGTGCCTGCCAATCCACCGAGTCCCGTTTCACGGAGTTCTCGTGGCATTCTTACCCCGATACTGCGCATCGCTTCAATCGTTTCATCGGCTGGTATCACGTTTGTAATGCCCGCAAGTGCCATATCTGCGGCAATCAACGCATTTCCCGCGCCAATCGCATTCCGCTTCACGCACGGCACTTCTACAAGACCGGCTACAGGGTCACAGACAAGTCCTAATAAATTTCCAAGCGCTGTCGCAAAGGCTTCAGAACTCTCTTGCGGCGTTCCACCAGCTGCTTCAACGGCTGCGGCTGCGGCCATCGCACTGGCACTTCCGACTTCGGCTTGGCATCCACCTGTCGCCCCGGCAATCATCGCGTTATTGGCCACGACCATCCCAAAGGCTGCCGAAGTAAAGAGGAAACGAACTTGTTGTTCATGGTTCAAGTTCATTGTATCGGAAATCGAGAACACAACGCCAGGTAAGGTTCCACTCGCTCCTGCTGTTGGAGTCGCACACACAAGCCCCATTGCAGCATTAACTTCATTTGTCCCAAGCGCGTATTGTACCCCCGCTAGAATACTATCTCCCGACAATGTTTTCCCACGTTCACGATATTTCTTCATCTTTAACGCGTCGCCACCCGTTAAGCCTGTTGGAGAGAACACTCCCTCTCCTTCCACGCTTCGTTCAACGGCGTTCTTCATCGTTTGTAAGTTTTTTTCCATTTTCTCCCAGATGTACTCACGACTTTGCTGGGTCATTTCCATTTCCTGTTCAATCATAATTTCCGAAATGGGCTTCTTTTGTTCTGTTGCTAATGCTACCAATTCTTTAATGGTCGAAAACATTGCAAATTTCCTTCCTTATCATCACGCAAACATATAGATGTTATGCGTTTTTCTTAATGTTTGTATTTGTTCTTTTAATTCTGGGGATAATAAATCAACAAGCTCATATCCCATCATTTGGCTATCTTCTGTCATTTCCACTCGTTGTTTTGAAATGGTAACGCCATGTTCGTGTAGTAAATTGTAGAGAACAGGCATTTCCCCAAGAGAAACCACTTCAAGCAAAACCGGAAGCGGACCTGATAAATCCATCTTAAAGCCATCCACCTCGATGTACTTCACTTCCACTGCTCCGCCACCAACAGAGGTCCCAATGAGGCGAATCGTACGTTTCTCATCGCTCAAGGTCAAATCTGCAGTATTGGCGTGATTCACAGGGCTTGGTTCTTTTCGCTCGACAAATTCAATATGCATCCCTTCGGATTCCGCAATCTCAACGGCACGCGGCACGCGAACATCATCTGTCGCAAAGCCTAAAATTCCACTAATAATCGCAAAATCCGTTCCGTGTCCCTTATGCGTTTCAGAGAATGACTCATAATAGTCGCATCTCACATTCTTTGGTGTGCCACCGAATAATTGTCTCGCAAGAGCACCAATCGCAATCGCTCCAGCAGTATGTGAAGAAGAAGGGCCCACCATAATCGGACCAATAATATCAAAACAGCTCTTATAATTTTGTACTTTATTTCCTTCCATGTCGGCCATCCTTTCTTTGCCTTTCTATCGTATCAGTATCCGCCTTTAATGTAAATTATTTTTGACTTAAAGGAGGCTCTACTCAGCGATTTTTAGCATTCTTTAACTTCTTTTGTAAAATCCCTAAATGCACTTAAGCATGAATTTTTAGAAATTTTGTTGAAAACCCTCGTAATCCCCCGCCTTTTTATGAAAACGCTATTGACGAAAGCGCTAAAAAAACTTACAATGGTATTAACTGGTAGTGACCAGTTGTAGAAGAGTTTTTTACGAAAGGAGGAACCGATATGGTAGCCAAACCTTCTCCACTCTACTCAACACTGAGTCTAGCGTTGATCGACTTCATTAAGACCAAGGGAAAAGCACACGAAAAAATGCTTTCGGAGCGCGAAATTACAAAAGTCTATAATGTCAGTCGCACCACCGTTCGAACAGCGTTGAAGGAATTGGAGACGCTTGGATATATTTATAAGCGTCATGGAAAAGGCACGTTCATTTCAACGCAATGGAAAGAACGCCAAAACTTGCTGGAAGGCTACAGTTTCACGGAACAGATGAAGGAACTCGGCAAAGTCCCTTCCACGAAAATCACTTCGCTGGATTGTTACGAAGCCGATGAATTTATCGCTCCACTCGTTGGAATCGAAGCTGGTGACAAGCTCTTTCGTCTGAAACGCATTCGGTATGCAGATGGCATTCCACTCATGAAAGAAACAACTTTCTTACCATACGACGTCTTCAAAACCTTAACGAAGACGCAGTTAGAAGGCCAATCTTTATATGAAGTGTTTGCAAATGATTTTCATCAGCAAATCCACTACGCCGACGAAGAATTCTCAGCGAGCATTCTCTCGCCGGAAGAAGCGGAAGTCTTGGATGTGGATCCGCATAGCGCTTGTTTACGGTTTATGCGAACCACATTAAATCATGAAAATCGCATCATCGAATATACGATTAGTGTTGCCAGAAGCGACCAATTCTTCTACAAAGTAAGACACTATCGCACAAACAACTAAAAAAATATTTGGAGGGTATTATGTTTCAATTTTCAACTAGTCAATTAGAAGCGTTATCTGCAGAAATTACAACGCGCGAAATTCGCCAACAACCAGAATTGTGGAAAGAAGCTTTTGATTACTACAAAGCAAACTTAGAACGCATCACTGCTTTCTTAGACCGTTTACCAGAAGGAAAACTTCGCGTGATTTTCGCAGGTGCGGGTACATCACAATATGTGGGAGATACAATTCTTCCTTACTTAAAACGTACAGGAAATGAAGACCGTTTTGATTTCCAATCCGTAGGAACAACAAACCTTGTAAGTAATCCACATGACTACTTCAAAGCAGAAATTCCTACAGTGCTTGTTTCATTTGCACGTAGCGGGAACTCACCAGAAAGTCTTGCAAGTGTGCAACTTGGCCAACAAATCGTGCGCGACTTCTATCAAATCACGATTACTTGTGCGCCAGAAGGAAAATTAGCCATTGCTGCTAAAGACGATACAAACAACTTACTCTTAATGATGCCAGACCGCTCGAACGACGCTGGTTTTGCGATGACAGGAAGCTTCACATGTATGACTCTTACAGCGCTTCTTGTATTCGATGAAGCACACTCACTTGAAGAAAAAGAAGGCTTCGTGAAAGCCATCCGTCAAATGGGGTCAAGCGTCCTAGAACGTGAAGACGTGATTCAACATTACGTGAACTTAGACTACAACCGTGTGATTTACTTAGGTTCTGGTTCTCTAAGCGGCCTTGCTCGCGAAGTTCAATTGAAGATTCTTGAATTGACTGCTGGACAAATCGCAACAGCGTTCGATTCTTCAATGGGATTCCGTCACGGCCCTAAATCATTCGTAAACGGCTCTTCTCTAGCCTTCGTATTCGTATCGAACGACGACTATACTCGTCAATACGACATCGACATCTTAAACGAATTACACGGCGACCAAATCGCACGCCTTGTTCTTGCGGTTGGAGTAGATGTAGAAAGCGACTTTGAAGGTCTATCTTTCAGCTTCGATAAAGAATATCGTTTCGTTCCAGATGCTTACCTTGCACTTCCATTTGCGGTATTTGGACAAACCGTTTCTCTACTTTCTTCGATCAAAGTTGGAAACAAACCAGACACTCCTTCACCAACAGGCACTGTGAACCGTGTCGTTAAAGGAGTAACGATTCACCCATTAGAAGCATAAATAACTTTATTGAAAAGAGATGATCCTATGACAACTTATATTTATGCCAAAGCATTTTATTTTGAAGACGAAGTGAAAGGTCCAGGGTACTTACCAATCTTAGATAATGGAACTTTCGGAGCCTTCCAAACCGAAAAACCAGAAAGCAGCGCAACAATCATCGACTACGGCAACTATCAAATTGCTCCAGGTCTTGTGGATACACATATTCACGGATTCAAAGGCGCTGACGTTATGGATAACGACGTAGAAGCACTTCGTACCATTTCAGAAGGACTTCCTTCATGCGGAGTTACTTCTTACTTACCAACAACCTTAACCGCATCTCGCGAATTATTAGCGGATGTCTGCCAAACTGTCGGCGATAATGCCACATCACTTGGCGGCGCTAAAATCAGAGGGATTTTCCTAGAAGGTCCATTCTTCTGTGAAAAATACAAAGGCGCGCAAAACCCTAAATACATGGGCGACCCTAAGTCTGAAATCTTGGATGAATGGCAAGAACGCGCTGGCGGTTGGGTGAAGAAAATCGCGATTGCGCCTGAACGTGACGGGGCCGTTGATTTCATCAAACACGCGAAAACAAAAGACATCTATGTCGCTCTTGCGCATACAGATGCAACTTACGAAGATTGTAAAAACGCCGTTGAAGCCGGCGCAAACATCTTCGTTCACACATACAACGGAATGCGCGGCTTACATCACCGCGAACCAGGCGTTGTCGGCGCGGCACTCACATTGCCAAACGTATTCGACGAACTCATCTGCGACGGTCACCACGTTCACCCAGTGAGCGCAAGTATCGTCATGAAATGTTGCGGTCACGACCATGTAGCCCTTATTACAGACTGCATGCGTGCTGGCGGTATGGGCGAATGCGAATCGATGCTTGGAGAATTCCCTGTAATCGTAAAAGACGGTACGGCTCGCTTGAAAGACGGCGGTAGCCTTGCTGGAAGTATCTTGGAACTCATCCAAGGGGTTCAAAACGTTGTGAAATGGGGCATTGCGACTCCACACGAAGCGATTACAATGGCCAGCCTTGTTCCTGCAAAATCAGTCGGTATCGACGACGTTTGCGGACGCATCGACCCAGGGTACGCAGCGGACTTCATCGTATTAGACGATGAGTTACAACTCAAAGCGACTTACTTAGACGGTAAGCCTTATTTCGAAGCTTAATAAAATAAAAACAACTTAAGGAGTGTTATTATGTCAAAATTAGTATTAACAAAAGGAAAATATGATCACTTAGTAAAACTTTCAAACAAAAACCATGTCATCGGTGCTTTAGCGATTGACCAACGTGGTTCATTGAAAAAAATGATTGCTGCAGGAAACCCAAATGTAAAAGGTGACGAAGGTATCATCCGCTTCAAAGAATTAATCTCTGAAGAATTAACAAAATTCTCTTCTTCAATTCTTTTAGACCCAGAATATGGTCTTCCAGCTGCAAAATTACGCCACGAAGACTGCGGACTTTTAATCTCTTACGAAAAAACGGGTTACGATGCAACTGAAATCGGCCGCTTACCAGACTTACTTCCAATCTGGTCTGCAAAACGTATTAAAGAATTAGGCGCTGACGCTGTTAAAGTTCTTTTATACTATGATATTGACGAAGATCCAGCCATCAACGACATCAAACATGCATGGGTAGAACGTGTTGGTAGCGAATGTGTGGCAGAAGATATTCCATTCTTCTTAGAAATCGTTTCTTACGAAGCAAGTGACGACGATGTGAAATCAGCTGCATACGCTAAAGTAAAACCTCATAAAGTAAACGACGCAATGAAAGTCTTCTCTGACCCACGTTACAACGTTGACGTATTAAAAGTGGAAGTTCCAGTAAACATGAACTTCGTAGAAGGCTTCACTAAAGAAGGCGTTGAACCTGTTTATACTCGCGAAGAAGCGTTACGTTTATTCAAAGAACAATCTGAAATCACTCACTTACCATTCATCTTCTTAAGTGCTGGTGTTTCTGCTGAATTATTCCAAGAAACACTACGCTTTGCGAAAGAAGCTGGTTCTACTTTCAATGGTGTGTTATGTGGTCGTGCAACATGGAAAGATTCTGTAGCTGTGTTTGCGACTGAAGGGGAAGAAGCTGGTCGTGCGTGGTTGGCAAGTCAAGGACGTAAGAACATTGAGGACCTTAATGTTGTTCTAGATGAAACTGCAACTCCATGGTTAGATTGTGTTGAAGTAAAATAAATTAAATAAATAAGTTAAAGAGCGTTGCTCTTTTAAACACCTAGGATTTTCTCATACGAGTAGTAATGGCTGTACCGGTCTGAGCCAAGGTCTCAGACCTCTCGAGCCTCAAACAGACTCTAGGAAATTTCATTTCCTGAGTCTGTAATTCGCATCGAGTACACTCGCGACTACTACTCGTATAGAATCCTAGGTGTTTTTTTCGCAACGCTCCACTTTATTTCTTCTTCTAACCATGGAGTGCAGAGAAAGGGAGAAAGAGATGAAGCAGGCACTGAGACGGGAGTAGGTTCTTCGAAACTACCTTGGGTGTTTTTAGTAGCACCCTACTTCTTTACTTCTACTAATCGTGGTTTGCGGGAAAGGGTAATAGATAGAAAAAAGGCCGGGCGAAAAAAATCGCTCGGCCTTTTTGGATTGGGTTATTTTTTGATGCTGTATTTTGTGCCTTCGAGGGATGCTTGTAATGCGTCGACGCTTGCGTCTCCTTCGACTGTGGCTACTTTTGTTTCTAAGCTGACTTCAACGTTTGTCACGCCTGGGACGTTTGAGAAACGTTCTTTCACTGTGTTGGCACATCCTGCGCATTTGATTCCTTCTAAATTGTATTCTTTTTTCATAAAAAATCTCTCCTTTATCGTTATGCTTTCCAGCGTTTTAATCTTAGGGCGTTGAGGACAACGGATACGGAACTGAAGCTCATTGCGGCTCCGGCAATCATTGGGTTGAGGAGTGGTCCGCCAAAGAGGTGAAGAACTCCCATCGCAAATGGAATTCCGATAACGTTGTAGGCAAATGCCCAAAATAGATTTTCTTTAATATTACGGATGGTTGCACGGCTAAGTTTTAACATCGCTGGTACATCCATCAAGTCGCTCTTCATTAAGACGGCGTCTGCAGATTCGATGGCTACGTCTGTTCCGGTACCGATTGCGATACCTACTTGTGCTTGTGCAAGCGCTGGGGCATCATTGATACCATCCCCCACCATCGCCACAATATAGCCTTCTTCTTGTAATTTTGAGACATAATTCGCCTTATCTTGCGGTAAAACTTCACTAAATACGCGGTCAATCCCCACTTCAGCAGCAATCGCTTGTGCAGTTCGTTCGTGGTCCCCTGTCATCATAGCGACTTGAATGCCCATTTCATGTAGGGTTTGGATGGCACGCGCGCTGCTTTCTTTAACAGTATCCGCTACAACAATCAGCCCTTGTACGGCATCGTTATAGCCGATATAGAGCGGTGTTTTTCCTTGTTCGGCAAAATGATTGGCTTTGTCGTTCATCTCAACATTGGCAAGACCATTTTCACGCATCCATTTTTCATTACCAAGGAAGACGAGCGTTTCACCAACGTGGCCTTTAATCCCAAAACCAGGAATGGCTTCGAAGTTCGTCACTTCATCAAATGCAGCCCCTTGTTCTTTGGCTTTGGCAACAATCGCTTCGCCAAGAGGGTGTTCGGACGCTACTTCAAGGCTGGCAGCTAGGCGAATGAGGGCATCTGCATCGGTAGAATCGGCAGTGACCACATCTGTGACAACAGGAGTTCCGTTTGTAATCGTACCTGTTTTGTCGAAAACAACCATATTCACGTGGTTGGCTTCTTCCAACGCTTCCCCACTCTTAAGAAGGATTCCATTTTCGGCTCCTTTACCAGTCCCAACCATGATAGCAGTTGGTGTCGCAAGCCCTAACGCACATGGGCAGGCGATAACGAGCACTGAGATGGTAATCGTGAGGGCAAATACCCATGATTCTTGTCCAAGGAAATACCAAGCAAGTCCAGAAACAAGAGCCAAGGCGATTACGATTGGAACGAATACTCCTGAAACCTTGTCGGCCAGTTTTGCAATTGGTGCTTTTGATCCTTGTGCTTGTTCGACTAACTGAATAATTTGAGAAAGAGCTGTGTCTTTCCCGATTTTTGTGGCTTTTAGAATGAATGAACCTGTTTTATTTAAACTTGCCCCAATCACTTCATCGCCAACTGCTTTCGATACTGGAATACTTTCCCCTGTTAACATCGATTCGTCAACGGTTGAGTTTCCTTCTGTCACGACGCCATCGACTGGAACTTTTTCACCCGGTTTGACACGAATGAGGTCGCCCACTTGCACTTCTTCTACAGGAACTTCTACTTCTTGTCCGTCGCGTAAAACCGTCGCCATTTTAGGAGCAAGGCCTACGAGCGTTTGAATCGCCATGGATGTTTTCCCTTTTGACACGTCTTCGAAGTATTTTCCAAGTGTGATTAAGGTTAAAATAACGCCGGCTGATTCGTAGTAAAGGTTCATCGCAAAATGCGCATGGCCTTCTAATACGTGGTACGTTCCGTAAAGACTATACAGGAATGCAGCGCTTGTTCCAAGTGCGACTAAGCTGTCCATGTTCGGATGTCCTTTAGACAAGGCCTTAAATCCATCCACGAAGAAACGACGTCCGAGCCAGATAATTGGGAGAACGAGCGCCAATTGAATCAACGCGTAGCTAACTGGACTTTGCATTGGGCTTAGAAAGGCTGGCATTGGAATTCCAACCATATCCGCCATTGCGATAAAGAGAAGTGGCACGGTGAAAATCGCTGAAATGGTTAGGTTTCGCTTCATTTCTCTTAAGTGCGCTTCTTTCTTTTCGTTCTTTTCTTCGAGTTCTTCTTCCACTGATTTGCCACGAGGGCGAGCGCTGTATCCCACACCATCGACCACTTTGGCGATGTCTTCAGGGGTCACGCTATCGTTTGCTTCAACAGTCATGATCTCGGTTGCCAAGTTGACGCTGGCTTTATCAACGCCTGGAATTTTGCTGACGGCATTCTCGATCGTCATGGCACATGAAGCACAACTCATTCCTTCAATAATGTACTCTTTTTGTTTGCTCATTACTTTCACCGCTTTCGTTTACATTTGTAATTTACATTGTTAGTTTACACCAGTAATCTACAAATGTCAACAAGAAAGTTTGAAAAAATTTTTTTGAATAAAAAAACTCAAGCCAACAGCGATTCTGCCGGCTCGAGTTTGGGTGTAATCTATTTAATTGATTCTGATAGAGCTCACTAATTGCTCAAAATCTCGTTGGACTCTACTGAATTCTTCATGAGATGCGTTCAACTCTATTTGATACAACACTTCTAATAACTCATCTTGCTCTTCAAAAAGATAAGAAACAATCATCCGATTACTCGTCTTTGCTGAAATTTTATAGAGATAAAGGCGATCTGTAAACTCTTCAAAACGAAACTCCAACAGTTCGCCATAATATTTCGTAAACGCCGACTGGATATCTGCTTTACTAAAACTTGCATACCCACTATCAATCATGAATGATAGAACGTTATTTTTATTACGAGTATCTGCAAAGAGGTGATACGCATCCGTATGGCCATCTCCTAAATCGTTATATCCATCAGACAGTGGCGCATAAGTCACCTTTGCTCCAGAAAGCGTCAAAAACTGTGCCTCACTCGGCAGTACTTCTTCAATAGATAACAGTCTCTTAATTTCGGAAAGATGTGCATGAAGTTCTGTCACGGGACATTCGAACACGGCCTCTTGATCTGCTACATATCCACCTGTTTTCGTTGCCAACTTCAAACCTTGCACTCTACATACATCACCACGTAAAAAGATTTTGACGGAAGTGAACTTTTGGCTAAAAGCTTTAAAAGTCTTACATCCCAATTCTGTCCAAAATTCATATAAATCGCCTGTGTAGAGAGGTGTATTCTTAGAAATCTCCAGTGCTGCAGTAATGCTTTCAATGATTCTTTGATCCGTACAGCCTTTTTCAGCGCGTAAAACTGGCGGCACAATAATCGGAGCATTCGTCCCCTCTTGCTTTGAATGGGCTCCAAAAACATACCCTAAATCTTTATTAAAATAAATCGTTACTCCTGTAAACAATTCTAATTTCCTCCAACATAAAAATTCTTTATTTTGCTGAAGATAAAATTTCTTCTATCGTAGTTTCTCTCTCTTCGATTAAATCGTAAAAGCCAACATGAACACCCTCTTCATATAGCCAACATAAATCTGTCCCATACGGTGCTTCAAAAATCTCAAGCATCACTGGAGCAATCTCATAAATGGAATCGGCTCCTAGAATTTTGAAATTGGCTGCATCTGAAAGATACTCTTCATCATCTTCAATGGATAATAGATTCCATCCGTTCAACGGAGGTAGTATAGATTGATCACGAAAAGTATATCGAATCGGCTTACCCTCAAGAATATTATTCGAAACAATAAAACCACCAAAATCACTATTATTAATCATTGTACGCCTCCATTCAATTAGGAATTAACAACATTGATGCAAAAACCAAGTTGAAGATTCCATATACTTCTTCAATAAAATCTATCCTAGTTTCCTTACCTCAGACTATTCTCTTTTTTTCTAAGGAAGAAGTTATTTGCTACTCTGTGGCATCATC
>ERZ772966.334-NODE-334-length-18868-cov-10.437570_pt1 | contig 18868 bp, 16 predicted proteins | sample MGYA00580680_ERZ772966 | MGnify/ENA primary metagenome ERZ772966 (study PRJEB29015, sample SAMEA2738055) | human oral metagenome | biome: human oral; feature: human-associated habitat; material: saliva | place: China | collected 2225 ...
CCGGGGTGGCCGCGTGGGTCCTGGGCTCCGTCACGTCGGCCGGCGCCGACGGAACAGTGGCCGGCTTCGGGTCGGTCGCCGACCTTGGCGCCGATTCCTCCGGCGTGCGCCTCATCTCGGGCACGAAGGGCGTGCAGGCCGGTGCTGTGCTGCTGCACGGCGAGTACCGCGTGAGCTGAGCTGGGCTGGGCTGAACGGCGCGGGGCTGCGTTGAGTGGCGCGCCCGCTCTGAGTGCGTGAGAGGGGCCGAGGCCTGCGGGCCTCGACCCCTCGTCGCGTGCGGGCTTTTGTGTGAGTGCGTGCGGGCGCGTCAGGAAAAGCGGTGTGGGTATGCCAAAGCGGCGGACCGGTTCTCGGTCCGCCGTGTGGCTGAGCCGTTACTTAGTGGAGGAACCACCCGTCCAGAAGGACTCATCGAGCTGCTCCGGATCGATGTCGTCCTCTTCTGAGGGCATCTCGGCGAAGTCGGCGTATTTCGAGTAGAGGTCGTCGTCGATCGCATCGTCCTCTTCGGGCTCGTCCGCCGGCACGTGTGCCAGGTACGAGTCCTCATCCGCCAGCTCGCGCTGAAGTGCGTTTAGGTCGGTGTCGGGGCTGAAATACTTCAGCTTCCGAGCGACTTTCATCTGCTTAGCCTTTTGACGGCCGCGCCCCATGGCGTCGACCCCCTCCGCGTCGTTCGGGTCCGCGTGAAGCGGTTCCCTGGGTGTTCAAAATGTTTCGTGGGACCATCATAGCTAATGACAGGCCTTGACCTCACCTTGGATTGGGTTTTGCGCGCTCAGCGGAGCGTTGCGATGGGCGCAGATGCCCACGAAACCGGGGAAACGGAACCGGCGCAACCCGCGGCCAGTGTGGCCGGAGTTACGCCGGTTCGCGTCAGTTGATGCTTACAGGGCCTCGGTGACGTTGGACTTGAGGGCCTCGAGCGTGCGCGCGGCAGCCTCGTGGGCGGCACGGCGGGCCTCGCGACGGGAACGACGCGAGGAGCGGGTCGCCAGCAGGACGATCAGTCCGATGGCGCCGACCGTGGACAGGGCGACGACGCCAACCTTCTTGAGGGCCTCGGCGTTACCGCCGGCGGCGTCCTGCAGGGTCAGCGACGCGGACTCCTTGAAGGACGCGAAACGGGCGCTGGCCTCGTCCTTCGCCTCCTGGGCGAGGGCCGCGGGCTGCACGCGCGCGTACAGCTGGTCGATCGTGGCGGCCAGCTCGGCGCGCTGACGCTCGAGGTCGGCCATGATCTGGGCTTCCGTGCGGGGCTCGGCGGGGGCGGCGGCCTCGCCGACGGTCACGTTGCGCGGGTCGAGGTTGGTGCTCACTTGCCCAGTCCCTTCTCGATGGCTTCCTTGGTGGCGGTGACCGACGCGGCCGGGTCCGGGCGGTGCTGCTGGGCGCTCTTGAGAGAGCTGGATCCGAGGAGAGCAAGGATCAGCACGATCAGGAGCAGGATGCCGACGACGATCAGCGACGCCGCCCACGCGGGGATGACGAGCGCGAGCGCGATCTCGATGGTGTGGAAGATCCATCCCAGGAGGTAGAGGGCAAAGACTGCGGCGACCAGGAGGAGGGCGATGCCCTTGCCGCTCTTGGACGCGAAGGCGCGCAGCTTCGCCTTGTTGAGCTCGATCTCGCCTCGGATGATCGCGGAGAGCTGCCCCGTCACGGACGCGAAGAGGGCGCCGATGCTGGGGCGGGCCTCGCCGGCGGCCTGTGCGGTGTCGGCGGGCGGCGGCGGGTACTGCCCGGGCTGGGGGGTGGGCTGAGTCATGGGTGCTCCTGCGCGTACGGACGAACGAGGCGGGGCCTCGCCTGATACGCCCTAGTGTCTCATGAAGGAGGTCGGTTCGCAGTGACCGTTGCGTTACTCCTGCGGGGCAATCGAGCCCGGGAGGTCGGAGAGGATCTTGCGGGCGCGCACGACCAGGTCGGAGACCTCGGGCTCGGCCATGGCCGGGTCCTCGGCTTCGACGAGGGGGATGCCTCGCAGCGCGGTTTCGGTGCGGGGCTCGGGCGAGGCCTGGGGGATTGAAGCGGGGGAAGCCTCCACGCGGGTGGTCGCCGCGTCGAGGGCGGCCTCGGCGGGGTCCAGCGCGGCGGTTTCCTCGGGTGCGGGTGTTTCCGCGGGGGCCTGCTGCGCGTTCGCGGTCTGTGCCCCGGCCTCGTCGGCGGCGGCGAGCGGGTGCCACGCGGGGGCCGAGGTGGCCTGGGTGGGGGAGATGACCTCGTCGAAAGAGGCGGGCAGAGCCGAGGGGATCGGGCCGAGGAGGGCCTTCGGATCCTCGGGGTTGGCCTCCAGGGAGGCGGCGATGAGCGCGGCGGAGGGGCCGGGCGCGTCGAGGGCGACGCGGCCGTTCGTCAGCAGGATCGCGCGGTCCGAGGCGGCGGCGACCTCCACGGACGGGGTCGCGATGACGACCGCGCAGCCCGCGTTCGCCAGGGAACGCAGGAGCGGCTCGAGCTCGATGCGGGCAGCCGGGGGCAGGGAGATGGGGTCTTCGATGAGGAATACCTCGGCGCCGGACACGATCGCGCGGGCGATGAGGGCCTTGAAGCGCTCCCACTCGGAGAGCTCGGAGGGGTACACGTCGACGCGCTGGGCGAGGCCCGTGATCTGCAGGGCACCCACGAGGTTGTCCCAGTCGGCGACGGAGCCCGTCGCGGACAGCGGGGCGAGGATGTTCTGGCGGATCGTCAGGGACTCGTCGAGCGGGGAGTCCGCGCGGATCAGCGCGACCGAGCCGATGCGGCCCGCGAGACGCGCCGCCAGCGAGCGCGAGGGCGCGGCCACGATGCGGCCGACCTGCGGCTCCTCGAGGCCTGCGAGAATCAGGAAGAGGGCGCGGGCGCGGCGGCCCGTCGGGTCCAGGATCGCGCTCAGCGTGCGCGCGCGGAAACCCAGGTCGATGTCCGCGAGGAGGACCGCGCCGGTCACGTGGTCCGTGTAGGTGATGCCCAGGCCGGCGACCTGGACGCGGCCGCCGCGGCCCTTCGCGGAGAAGGAGCGGCGCGAGCGGTACCAGGGGCGAGGCTTAACCGGGGGCAGGTGCACCGGGGCCGCGAGGGCGACCTCGTTGCGGGTGGGGCTGTTAGGCGAGCTGTGGGTGTTTGCTGCCGCGCTGTTGTTTGCGGTGTTGGCGGGCGTGAGCTCCTGGGCGGGCTGCTGCGGCTCGGCCTGCGGGGCGGGCGCGGTTTCGGGTGCGATGTCGCTGACGGTCTCGGCTGCGGTTGCGGCTGCGGTTGCTGCGGTTGCGTTGGTCGCGAGTGCGGCGGGGGAGGCCTCGACCGCGTCCTGGGGAAGGAGGGGGCCGTCGGACACGAGGGTTTCCTGCAAGTCCTGCGCGCCGTCGTCGGCGAGCGTAGCTGCGGCTTCCTGCGCGGAGGGTGCGCCGGCCTCGTCGAGGGCGCTGATCGTCTCCTCGACCGACGGGGTGGACAGCTCGGACAGGGCGTCCGCCATCGACTGGGTGGTGGGCTCCGAGGTGGCCGTGGGCTCGGTGGCAGCTTGCTCGGCGGCGGCGTGCTCGACGGCAGCCGTCACGTCGGCCAGGTCCTGGCCTTCCGAACCGTGCAGGTTTTCACGCGGGTCATTCGACATGCCCCCATTGTTTCAGGATCGCGCCCCTTGTGTCGCAGTGGCGCGCGGAAGTGGGTGGGGTGATACGTTTGTGAGGTCCTGCGAGTGCTCGACGCGACCACGGTCGCGGTGTTCCCCGGCAGGGGATGATCCCGTGTAGTGCATCAGGTGGAGCCTTGGAAGGATGTATTCCCCGCGAAAGTGGGGATTTTTATGGCTGGAAGCAAGTGTGGCAGCTTTTGTTACAACAAAAGGAACGTGTAATGTATAAGAGAATTTTTCTGTTATAGTTACTCCATCACCCCTGGTGAGGTGGTGGCAGTCTCATAGGAGCTGTCGGGCTCAACATTTTCAGAGTAACCGCATGAGCTCATGCTAGCGCGCATGCCGTACTCGGAGGATGGTTTCGACTCAAGGAAGAGGAAATGGCCCGAAAAGACAAGCAGAGAGTTTCGCTGACGACGTCAGCAACTGCGGAACCCCCGGTTTTTCCTGCCGCCCAGCCCGACCTCGGCGCTGCTGATCTCTCCGCGTTGACCAGGAGCTTCTGGGCGAAGAGTGGAGACTCTGGCAGTTGGCTGTCCGTCGTCCAGCACCTTATGGATGCCGCTGATATTGCGGGGCTCCTCTTCGATGACTACCTGAGTGAGCATCACCGCAGGCTCATGGCCTCAGTCTGGGGAGGAGATCGCGCCAAGGCACGGGCCTCGTTTGTGTTCCTTGCAGGTGTGCACGACGCGGGCAAAGTGAGCCCTCAGTTCGTGTGTCAGCGTCAAGATCTGGCTCAGCTGATCCGCAGCACGGGGCTGGTTGTCATGCGCAAAGCCGATTATGCTGAACGTTCCTTCCTTCCCCATGGCCTCGTCAGTCAGTTCGCGCTTCAGGAGGAAATAGCTGCGGGTGGCGGTGATGGATCGCGGGCCCTCCAATGGGCGATTCTCGTCGGCGTCCACCATGGTCGATACCCGGACGCGGGTGCCGTGTACGTCGCACGACAGCAGTACAGGACACAAGAAGGTTCGCGTGAGGATGATCCCCGTTGGGGTCAGGCGCGCTCGGAAATTCTTCGATGGATGGCGGCACGTAGTGGTTTCCCGCTCATTGCGCCGGGCACCGCCCTGCCGGAGCTACCTATCGCGGTGGCTTCCGCCTACGCCTCGGCCCTCGTGATCGCGGACTGGCTTGCTTCCAACGAGGATTACTTCCCGCTTCGGCCTCGGCCGGTCGGTGAGACTGGAAAGCTGTCGATTGAGGGATATCCAGAGCTCACCTCATACCAGCAGCGTGATCGTGTCGAGCGTGCCTGGAAGCGAGCGGCCTTCCCCGCACCCCTGCGCATTCCTGAGGCTCCGACTGGTGAGGTTGCAGAGTTCTACCGTCACCGTTTTGGGTGGCCGGCCTCGTACCGGCCGACTGAGGCCCAGCGGAACGCCGTCGAGATCGCGACCCGAGAGGATCCGGACCTCATGATCGTCGAGGCCCCGCCGGGGTCCGGGAAGACGGAGCTGGCCTTCGCGGCTGCTGAGGTTCTGATGCGTGCTCGGGGGCTGCAGGGAGTGTTCGTCGCGCTGCCCACTCAGGCCACGACGAACGCGATGTTCGAGCGCGTGACCGCCTGGCTGACGAGCATATTGGGCGATGAACCGCAGAAGCTCGGCATCCAGCTCGCACACGGGAAGAACAGCCTCAACGAGTCGTTTGTGAAGCTCCTTGAGCGCGGCAAGAGCCCCCTCGAAGTGCACGACGATGAGGAGGACTTCGGCCTTCACGCGAGTCGTTGGATGGGCCAGCGCTGGCGTTCAACCCTGTCGCCCGTCGTGGTCGGCACGATCGACCAGGTGTTGCTCGCTGCGCTCAAGTCGCGCCACGTGCTGGTACGTCACCTCGGGCTCATGGGCAAGGTCGTCGTCATTGACGAGGTGCACGCCGCCGACGAATACATGGAGACATACCTGGAAGCTGCCCTGACATGGCTTGGCATGTACGGAATTCCAGTCGTTTTGCTGTCGGCAACCCTGCCGCCCGCGCGGCGTTCCGCGCTCCTTGAGGCCTATCGCCGAGGTCGTGGCTCGTCAGGTGTGGGCGCTGAGTTGGTAGACGGCATGATCGGTTATCCGGCTATTTCCACCGTGTCCGCCACGGGCGTGCGCGTCCATGAGATTCAGGGTGAGAAGGAGGTCCCCAAGCGGATCATCCCGACTTCGCTCGGGTCGCCCCGTGAGATTGCGGAGCTGCTAGACCACGAGCTTGCCGATGGTGGATGCGCCGTCGTCATCCGCAATACGGTTCGCGAGGCCCAGGAAACATACGAGGCAGTGAAGTCTGTATTCGGGCGTGAACAGGTAACCCTGCTGCACTCGCGTTTCCTGGCCGCTGAACGGGCGGCTCGTGATCGCCGGATGCTCGAACTTTTTGGGAAAGATAGTGCGCAGCGTCCCATCAGGCACGTCGTTGTGGCGACGCAGGTGATTGAGCAAAGCCTTGATGTCGACTTCGACCTCATGCTCACCGACCCGGCGCCCATGGACCTCGTGCTGCAGCGTATTGGGCGACTCCACAGGCACGACAGAGCCGAGCGGCCAAGCGGGCTTCGTGGTGCCAGGTGTCTCTTGATTATTGAAGACATGGCTTCCGCTCCCTGGGTATACTCTCGCGGCACTGACTACGTGTATGCGCGTTACGCCACCCTGAAAACCCTGGGGATCGTTGCTGATCGCGGAGAAGTACTCGTTCGCGAGCCGCTGGACTACGCGGAATTGACAACCCTGGCGTATGACGATGACGCGCCGGTCGGTCCTGAGCAATGGCGCGAGGCCATCGATGCTGCGTTGGAAGAGCGAGACAAAGCACGCGCACAAGCGCAAGCGAAAGCGACGAGTTGGTGTCTCTACGAAGAGAACACGCCCTCCTGGCAGGCCCTCGAGCTCGAGGAAAAGTTCCTCGGCAATGCTGCAACCGGTGACGATTCACAGGGGCCGGGAGTCGTAGTTGCTCGCGCCGCCGTGCGCGACGGGGAAGACCAGATCCCCATCCTCATCGTCGCCCTCGATCCCGAGCTTGGCAATGTGCCAATGGCTCCTCCAATCAGTGGAGCGCTAGACGACGAGACGCCTCTCGCAGTCGGCGAATACAACGCTCGAGGGCGTATCGCCGACATCTGCTCGTGGAGCGTGTCCCTGCCACCGTGGGCGTTGCGCGCTCGCGGGCAGAGCATCGACGAGGCGATGGACGCAGTTGCAGGTGCTATCTGGGATGATCCCATCACGGCGGAATGGGCGTGTCGCGAGCACCCGTTCCTGGCGGGAGAACTGATCCTCGCGATGTACAAAACTCCCGACGGGGAGCGCCTCACGCGCGACCTGTACGGACACACATTCACATACTCCGCAGAAAGAGGAATGGAGGTGCAGGGTCAATGAAGAACCCTGAGTACAACCTACTCGACGAGCCGTGGATACCCGTCCGGCTCGTTGAGGGGACCATCACCGATGTTGGTCTGTTGGAACTACTCCGGCGCACAACTGACATCGCGGACCTAGCGTGCGAGCTGCCCACGCAGAGTATTGCGATTCAACGGCTGATCCTGGCAATCGCGTATCGTGTGGCCACTCCACGCGATACTCGCGACTGGGTCAGGCAGTGGAGTGATGGCGCCCCAACGGAACAGATGATCGAGTACCTCGAGCAGTGGAGGGATCGTTTCTATCTGTTCGGAGGTCGCTTCCCCTTCATGCAGGTGGCGGATCTACGCACTGCGAAGGACGCGGTATCGGGACTGGAAAAGCTGATCGCTGACGTTCCTAACGGCGAGCAGTTTTTCACGACCCGACACGGTCGGGCATTGGCGTGCATTTCAGCGTCGGAAGCCGCACGCTGGCTGGTTCACGCACAGGCCTACGACCCGTCCGGCATTCGCTCAGGAGCAGTTGGCGATTCTCAGGTCAAGGGAGGAAAAGGCTATCCAATCGGACCGGCGTGGTGCGGACACCTAGGACTCGTGTGGCTTAAAGGTCGGAACCTCGACGAGACGCTGGTCCTAAACCTGATTCCTACGTCCACGGCGGAGTTGCGTGGCGTTGACAGCTCGACCGAATGGGGAGCGTGCAGCTGGGAGGCCTCAGAACCGGAAACCTCGCTTCGTGGTGATTACTCCCTACTCGATCCCTCGGGTACTCCGAAAGAGCTGAGCATCCCTCGTCTTCTTACCTGGCATTCACGCCGCATCAGGCTGGTTGGCGACTCGTCGGGCGTGACGGGCATCGTCTTGGCGCAGGGAGACAAGCTCGCCCCGCAGGAGATGCGGCTCTATGAACCGCAGAGCCTGTGGAGGTACTCAACCCCGCAATCCAAGAAGTTTAAGACCGACGTCTACATGCCTCGTAAATTCGAAGCGGGCCGCGCTCTCTGGCGTAACCTGCCCGGCACCCTGCCCACGGTAACAACCGTGCAGGGTGTGGACAAACAGCCCAAGCGGGAGTTTCTCCCCTCCGCGACGCTGTCCTTCCATTACCAGCTCGACAATGCCTCGATTGAAACTGCCTATCCCAAGGTTATGCGGATTCAAGCGGTAGGCGTCACGTACGGCCCGCAGGAAGCGACGTTCGAAGACATCTACTCGGATGAGCTGACGCTGTCGGTCGCCGTCATGCGCGTTGAGCGTGAGGATCTGTCTGCCGAGATTGACCGGCAGGTTCGCCTGACCGAAGAAGTTGCCAGGGACGTGGGAACTCTAGCGGCGAACCTCGCGCGTGCCGCTGGCGAGAGCGGGGACGGTGCCGGTGATGGGGCCCGAGATCGTGCCAAGGAACTCTTTTTTTCTGCAGTCGACACCGATTTCAGGACCTGGCTCGCCCAGGTTGATGGGCGTGAAGACGCGCGAGATGTCGGGCGTCGGTGGGAGCTTACGCTGCGGCAGCACGCTACGAACATCCAGACCGAACTCGTCAGGGGTGCGTCGTCGTCGGCAATCATCGGCCGGGACACCGGCAGGGGATTCATGAGCATCGGTATCGCCGAAAACTACTTCCGGGCGGCGCTTAACAAGCGTCTCCCGGTGCGCAACACCAACCAGGAAGGAACGAAATGACCAGCAATGATGCTGCTCCGGAGACCCCTCCGGATGGCGCAGCGAAGGGTTTGTCCACACGGCGCGCAGTGTACGGCCGCGTCGGTGGCTTGATCGTGAATCGGCTCTGGAAGGAGACTCCTTCGGCTCGTGCCCTCCGTGCGCAGCTGCGGGGAGCACTTTCTCAGGAGGCGGGATCTGTACCCGAACTGTGGGACCTGACGCTCGATGACCGCCCGGGCTATCTGGGCGACGAACCGACCAGAGGTGAGAAAGCCGTTCACGGTGCCCTTACTCTCTGGGCTCTTCATCAGGGCTCGAACACGAGACCCATGCACGACACGTCGGACCGTCCACGCAGCTTCGCTTCTGCGATCCGAGTCGTAGCCGAGGGGCAAAGAGGAGACAAGCGTGCCGAGGAAACACCAATCTATCGGCGTTTTTCCGCGGCCGTTCAAGCCCCCACGTTTGAGGGACTTCTCGTGCATCTGCGTTCGCTGATTTCTCAGCTTGAAGCCTCCGAGGTCCCCTGTGATTACGCGCAGCTGGCGGCCGACCTTTTCACGTGGCAGGACCCGCGTCACCGCACGTCCGTCATGCGCAACTGGGGGCGTCAGTTCGCCCGTCCCGCCGAAACCACCCACACCGATTCCGCCTCCGACGAGTGATGTCGGGGCATCCCAATCAATCGCTTCATTTGTGAAAGGAAAGACAATGTCCGTCTTCGTTGATATCCACGTCCTGCAGACCCTTCCCCCCTCAAACCCGAATAGGGATGACACCGGAGCGCCCAAGAGCGCGACCTTCGGTGGAGTCCAGCGCATGCGCATTTCTTCGCAGGCCATCAAGCGTGCCACGCGTCAGGACTTTGAGGGAAAGATTGCCGACGGAAACTACGGCGTGCGTACGAAGAAGATCGTCGAGCTGGTTGCGCGAACGATCACCGAGAAGCGTCCCGACCTGGAGGCTGAATCGATTGAACTTGCCGAGATGGGCCTGAAGGCGATCGGCTTCAAGCTTGCTGAGCCGCGCGGGAACAAGAGCGACAAGGAACTAAAGGAAGCTGGATTCCTCGTGTTCCTGTCTGCCAAGCAGATTGAGCATGTCGCGGATGCGTTGATTTCGGTTGCTCGCGAGGATGATCCTGAGGCAGCATTCAAGGAATTGAAGCCGCGCAGCCTCGTGGATACGAATCACTCGATCGATATCGCTCTGTTCGGTCGTATGGTTGCGGAACCGAATGCGCTGAACGTCGATGCCGCATGCCAGGTTGCCCACGCGATTGGAGTCGGCGCGGTCGAGCACGAGTACGACTACTACACGGCCGTCGATGACGAAAAGAAGCGCAACGACGAGGCTGATGAGGGTGCGGGAATGATCGGCACGATCGAGTTCGCGTCCGCGACGGTTTACCGCTACGCGACGATTAACGTCGACATGCTGCGTGAAAATCTGGGTGACGATGCAGTTGCTGATCGCGCCGTCGAACTTTTCGTGGATAGCTTCGTCCGCTCGATGCCGACCGGAAAGATCACGACTTTTGCGAACCGCACTCTGCCCGATGCAGTCCTGGTTCAGATTCGCAATGACCAGCCGATCAACATGAGTAGCGCTTTCGAGGAACCCATTGTCGCTGGCCGGCACGGTTTCGCAGAGCCGGCCATTAAGCGCTTCGTGGAGTTCGAGTCGCGGCTGCGCGAGCTCACGGGTCTGGAGTCTGTTGAGTCTCTCGTGTCGTGGACGACGCCTCGTGGTGAGCGATTCTCGGAGCTCGGCACGCAGGTGCGCCTGGCGTCCCTCGGTGAAACCGCAGCGGAAGCGGTGCGAGGCACCCGATGAGTGCAGTGCTTGTCTTGAGGCTGGCCGGGCCCATGCAATCGTGGGGCGTGGACAGCCGATTTACGCGCAGGTCGACGGAGGCTTTTCCTACGAAAAGCGCGCTGGTTGGTCTGCTCGGTGCGGCACAGGGGCGCAGGCGCAGTGATCCCATCGAGGACCTGGCCGAGCTGAGCGTTGCCGTCCGAGTTGATCAGCCGGGGCAATTGCTCCACGACTTTCACACGGCGCACAGGGGTGATACGTCGATGCCTCTCTCCCACCGTTTCTACCGGGCGGATGCCGCGTTCGGAGCCTTCATCGAGGGGCCCGACGACATGATTGATGCGCTCGCGCAGGCAATCGTTCGCCCGGTGTTTCCGCTCTACCTCGGTCGCCGCTCGTGCCCTCCGACCCTGCCGCTGCGCCTCGCTGTTCGCGAGGGTCGCGCGTGGGACGCTGTGCGTGAAACTCCGTGGATGGCCTCGGCGTACTACCAGAAGAAGCAGCGTCATGATCATTTCGTTCGGACGCGAGTCGTTGCGGATTTGGGGATTATTCCGCCTCAGGTGGAGAAAGTCGCCCAGCAGACGCTTCAGGATATGCCGATCAGTTTCGACTCGGAGAATCGTAAGTACACCCTGCGTACCGTCGAGGAGACCTATATCGACCTGGAGAATCCGCAGTATGTGGAGACGAAGCCGCAAGCCCACCCCGGCCTCATGCATGACCCGATGGAGGTGCTCTGATGTATCTGACACGCATCTACCTCAACCCGCACCGTCGCGGGGCGAAGCAGCTCATGCGCAGCCGGCAGATGCTGCACGCGGCTGTGATGAATTGTTTCCCTCCGGGTGTACTGGATGATCCCGGTGCCCCGCGGGTTCTCTGGCGGCTGGACCGCCCACCGGCAGTTCGGAGAGCTGCTCCTCGCGAGGGGAGCCCTTCGTGTGCGCTCTTCATCTCGAGCCCGGTTGCTCCGGACCCCTCGCATATCGTTGAGGAGGCCGGCTATGCGACCGAGGGTGGGGTGGTCGTCCGCGACATGAGCACCTTCCTCGATGGGCTGTCGGCTGGGCAGCGGTGGGGTTTCCGCCTCTGCGTGAATCCGACGTTCCGGGAAGGCAGTCAGGTCAATGCGCGGGGACACAAGAAGGTTCTTGCACACGTCACCCAGGATCAACAGAAGCAGTGGGTCCTCGAACGCGCCGAGAAGTGTGGATTCAGGGTGCTGACCTCCGCTGAGCTTGGTGGCGACCTGCCGGTTTTCGAGGACAGCGATGGGCAACGCGTCGACGGGGCGAATCTGCTGATCAACGGCGTTGAACGTAGTATCGCTGAGTTTAAGCGCGGGGATCATCGAGTGACCCTCGGTGTTGCTACTTTCGAGGGCATCCTTGAGGTGACGGACCCCGATGCTCTGCGCCGAGTCCTCACCCACGGAATCGGCCGAGGAAAAGCCTACGGCTGCGGATTGATGACCTTGGCTCGGCCGTGAGACCGATCCCGGGGGCGAAGCCGCCAGACCCGAAAGACCTGGTGCGTGTTCGGGACCGGTTGACGTTCCTTTACGTCGAGCGGTGCACAATCAATCGTGACTCGAACGCGATCACTGTGGCTGACGGTCATGGAATCGCCCACGTCCCAGCGGCAGCGCTGTCGGTGCTGCTGCTGGGACCCGGGGTTCGGATCACTCACTCGGCGGTGTCTGTTCTCTCGGAGAGCGGTTCGACGATCGTGTGGGTTGGCGAGAATGGGGTGCGCTACTACGCGCACGGTTCTCCGCCCTCGCGGTCCTCGAGGTTGTTGGAGGCTCAGGCGCGTGCGGTGAGTGATCCGTCGATGCGGCTGACTGTCGCGCGCAGCATGTATTTGATGCGTTTTGCTGGTGAGGATGTGTCGAAGCTGAGTCTTCAGCAGCTGAGGGGGCGCGAAGGTGCCCGAGTGCGTCGCTTGTATCGTGAGCACTCGCAGCGTACGGGGGTGCCTTGGGATCGGCGCGAGTATGATCCCGAGAACTTCGAGGATGGTTCGGTTGTTAATCAGGCGTTGTCAGCCGCGAACTCGGCGATCTACGGGATCGTTCACGCGGTGATCGTCGCGTTGGGTTGTAGTCCTGGGCTGGGTTTTGTCCACAATGGGACGTATCGATCGTTTGTGTACGACATCGCGGACCTGTACAAGGCTGACCTCACCATTCCGATCGCCTTTGATGTTGCTGCTTCGCCCACCGATGAGGGCGTGGGGAGTGCCGCACGCAAGGCTGTCCGAGATGCTGTGAGGGAGTTTCATCTGCTTGAGCGGTGTGTCGCTGATATCAAGGGGTTGCTGTCGGTATCGGGAGCCTTGAGTGTTGAGGATGACGACGATCTGATCGTCGATGATCTGCGGCTGTGGGACGACCGTGAGGGCACGGTCGCTGCCGGCGTGTCGTATGAGGAGAGTAGGTCCTGGTGATCGTCCTCGTGCTGTCTGCTGTTCCTGAAGGATTACGTGGGCACGTGACTCGGTGGTTGATGGAGATCTCCCCGGGTGTATTCGTGGGGACACTGTCCGCACGGGTCCGAGAGCGCCTGTGGGATATTGTCACCGAGAACATGAGGACTGGACGCGCAGTCATGGTCTACCGTGCACGCAACGAACAGGGGCTAGAGTTCCTGACGTGGGGAGACCCCTGGAAGCCCGTCGACTTCGATGGGCTCACGCTCATGATGCGCCCCTACTACTCAGAGGGGCGAGGCCAATACTCCGAACCCGATCCGGCGGCGCGTCAGTTGCTTAAGCGACCCTCAATGAGTAACTTTCAGAAGAGGCGCAAAGCTCACGGCTTTCCAAGATCTGACCGATCTGCGTGATAAAAGCGCAGGTCAGGAAGTGTTTTCCCCGCGTGAGCGGGGATGAGCCCTTGTCTACAAACGCAATAGATAGTATGCGCACGTTTTCCCCGCGTGAGCGGGGATGAGCCGCCGCCGAGCGCGACCCCTACAGCGACGAAACCGTTTTCCCCGCGTGAGCGGGGATGAGCCCCAGCCGCACAACAACCTCCCGCCGTTCTACGCGTTTTCCCCGCGTGAGCGGGGATGAGCCGTCGTAGGCGACCCCGCGCGCCGCCGGGCGCACGTTTTCCCCGCGTGAGCGGGGATGAGCCCTGCTTGCTCAGGTTGATGACGTTCTCGTCCTGGTTTTCCCCGCGTGAGCGGGGATGAGCCGGTATCCGTCGTCGCAGACACCAAGAATTTCAGGTTTTCCCCGCGTGAGCGGGGATGAGCCGCGCTCGATCCTGTCGCCTGCCTTGGAGAGGAGGTTTTCCCCGCGTGAGCGGGGATGAGCCCGGCATCACTTCCATGATTGGCGCGGTGCGGTCGTTTTCCCCGCGTGAGCGGGGATGAGCCGGCATCAGCGGCGTGATCTCCGGCGCGCTGAGTGTTTTCCCCGCGTGAGCGGGGATGAGCCTTCGATCGCGCGGGCGCTCGTGATGGTGTTGACGTTTTCCCCGCGTGAGCGGGGATGAGCCGGACCACCAATGACCACCATCAACGAGATCAAGGTTTTCCCCGCGTGAGCGGGGATGAGCCTCGTCCGGGCAGTCCGACTGACTCGCGATAACGGTTTTCCCCGCGTGAGCGGGGATGAGCCCGCGATCGCTGCCGAGTGCGAGGCGTGGGGCCTGTTTTCCCCGCGTGAGCGGGGATGAGCCGATCGCGGTCGATCTCGACCGGCAGCAGATTCAGTTTTCCCCGCGTGAGCGGGGATGAGCCCGGAGGGAAAAATTATGACTACCTGGAATGACTGTTTTCCCCGCGTGAGCGGGGATGAGCCCAACGTCGTTCCCGCCCTCCAAGCCGCGTGGGAGTTTTCCCCGCGTGAGCGGGGATGAGCCCAGGAAGTCGACGAGGCCGCTGTCCTCCTCGAGGTTTTCCCCGCGTGAGCGGGGATGAGCCGTCCGGGGTCTACGACCTCACGGCGTGGGCTGGGTTTTCCCCGCGTGAGCGGGGATGAGCCCATCAGAGACGACCTCGACATCGTGCGTGAAACGTTTTCCCCGCGTGAGCGGGGATGAGCCCGGGCCCGCGCCCGGCATGGTCCCGACGGTGGTGTTTTCCCCGCGTGAGCGGGGATGAGCCGATCATCGAGACCGGCGGTAGTTGGATCACGGCGTTTTCCCCGCGTGAGCGGGGATGAGCCCCTGTCACCGACGAAGCCAAAACCTGGGAAGGAGTTTTCCCCGCGTGAGCGGGGATGAGCCCGGACACCCTAACGGCCAGAACCCCGCGACCACGTTTTCCCCGCGTGAGCGGGGATGAGCCGAAACCCATCACGTAGGATCGGCGGAAACGGCGGTTTTCCCCGCGTGAGCGGGGATGAGCCGCAACTCCGATCCATGGGGCGAGGATGGGCCTCGTTTTCCCCGCGTGAGCGGGGATGAGCCCAGGTGGCACTACACGCCCGCCGAGTCCGAAGGGTTTTCCCCGCGTGAGCGGGGATGAGCCGAACCCAGACGCGGAAATGAATCAGCAGGTCTGGTTTTCCCCGCGTGAGCGGGGATGAGCCCAGGAACTCCGACCATGGGAGTAGACGAGCTCGGTTTTCCCCGCGTGAGCGGGGATGAGCCGCCTGGCCTGCGGCAGTGCGCGAGGGCGGGGACGTTTTCCCCGCGTGAGCGGGGATGAGCCCCGGATCGAGGTCGAGATGCCGGCCTCTGCGAAGTTTTCCCCGCGTGAGCGGGGATGAGCCCCAGCCGCACAACAACCTCCCGCCGTTCTATGCGTTTTCCCCGCGTGAGCGGGGATGAGCCGTGGTCCTGGTGGGGCTACTCGGGCGAAGGATCGTTTTCCCCGCGTGAGCGGGGATGAGCCCTTGTAGGTTCCGGCGGTGGGGGACCCCCAGATGTTTTCCCCGCGTGAGCGGGGATGAGCCGGGGAATTCACCGCCGCCCCAGGTCGATGCGGCGTTTTCCCCGCGTGAGCGGGGATGAGCCCGTGCCCTTGCCCGGAATCTCCAGGAACACCGGGTTTTCCCCGCGTGAGCGGGGATGAGCCCCCTGTACGACGCGCCCTACCAGCCGTCCGTCTGTTTTCCCCGCGTGAGCGGGGATGAGCCCACGGTCCAGGCGATCCCCAGGAAAACGGACGCGTTTTCCCCGCGTGAGCGGGGATGAGCCGGCGCGGGTCTGGAGGTCGGCGATTTCGGCGCGGTTTTCCCCGCGTGAGCGGGGATGAGCCGTCGTGAAGGTGATCGGTGCGCGCATCCTCGAGGTTTTCCCCGCGTGAGCGGGGATGAGCCGGCAGGACGTTCAGCGGGCGCGGCCTGGGTGTCGTTTTCCCCGCGTGAGCGGGGATGAGCCCGCGGCGAGCTTGGCATATAGGGCCTCGCTGGCGTTTTCCCCGCGTGAGCGGGGATGAGCCTCTGCCTGCGTAGAGTAGGCGATGAGAGCAGTAGTTTTCCCCGCGTGAGCGGGGATGAGCCGGACATCCCGTTCGTTTTCGCACCCAACGGCAACGTTTTCCCCGCGTGAGCGGGGATGAGCCGTCGAACGTCGAGCCCTTTTCGTCGCCAGCCTCGTTTTCCCCGCGTGAGCGGGGATGAGCCGGGGCCGGGCGTCGTGCGCCCTATCTACATGACGTTTTCCCCGCGTGAGCGGGGATGAGCCGTTCAACGCTGGGCCATCGCCTGCTGTCGTTGGGTTTTCCCCGCGTGAGCGGGGATGAGCCGGAACCGACAAATCCGCATACCTGAATGAGCTAGTTTTCCCCGCGTGAGCGGGGATGAGCCGCGCAAGGTCATGGTCCGCGTCGGCTCCGCAAAGTTTTCCCCGCGTGAGCGGGGATGAGCCCGCGCCCGAACCGACCTCGGACGGCGTGTACTTGTTTTCCCCGCGTGAGCGGGGATGAGCCGGTGGCGGCGGCGGCCTTAACCTTCGGGATAACGTTTTCCCCGCGTGAGCGGGGATGAGCCCGCACAGCTGCGGCGGGCACACTGCGCAAACGCGTTTTCCCCGCGTGAGCGGGGATGAGCCTGAAGATCTTTACGACGATCACCGACGTTCGCAGTTTTCCCCGCGTGAGCGGGGATGAGCCCAAGACGGGCAAGCCGGAGCCGGTCTTTACGTCGTTTTCCCCGCGTGAGCGGGGATGAGCCGGCGCGCGAAAACTTCTTCGTGTCGGCGATTACGTTTTCCCCGCGTGAGCGGGGATGAGCCCTCGACCGGCGCGGGCGCTGCGAACGTCCACGTGTTTTCCCCGCGTGAGCGGGGATGAGCCCCAGACGGGCACGAGGGAGGCAATCCTCACCGCGTTTTCCCCGCGTGAGCGGGGATGAGCCCATCGCGCGACCCACGATGGACGGCGCACAAGCGTTTTCCCCGCGTGAGCGGGGATGAGCCCACGAACGAGGATGTCGCGAACACGATCAACTCGTTTTCCCCGCGTGAGCGGGGATGAGCCCCATTCGACGACGGCGGCGGCCGCCTTGATGTTTTCCCCGCGTGAGCGGGGATGAGCCCCGGTGCGGACCACGGCCTTTGTCTTGCCGCGCGTTTTCCCCGCGTGAGCGGGGATGAGCCCATCCGGAGGCTAGTAACGCCGAGCTAGTGCTCGTTTTCCCCGCGTGAGCGGGGATGAGCCCATCCACGTGACCGCGCTCGTGACAAACCCCTGGTTTTCCCCGCGTGAGCGGGGATGAGCCTGCTTCGCGCACGACGTCTTCGATCTTCCCCGTGTTTTCCCCGCGTGAGCGGGGATGAGCCTGCTTAACGCCATCTCAATCATGCGCGTTCCCCGTTTTCCCCGCGTGAGCGGGGATGAGCCCCAGGATGGCGTCACCAAGACGACTCGCTATCTGTTTTCCCCGCGTGAGCGGGGATGAGCCCCTCGCGCCGACCGTGAAGGCACTCATGGACGGGTTTTCCCCGCGTGAGCGGGGATGAGCCCCTTGGGACGTGCGGGGGACCGCAACACCCGGAGTTTTCCCCGCGTGAGCGGGGATGAGCCGTACTGGCCGACCGGTGGGCAGGATTATGCGACGTTTTCCCCACGTGAGTGGGGATGAGCCCGGCTGCGCCGACTGCTGCGGCAGGACCGTCACATTTTCCCCGCGTGATCGGGGATGAGCCGGTTTTACTTCGCGCGACACAAGGGTGCTCACCGTTTTCCCTGCGTGAGTGGGGATGAGCCATCGCGAAGGAGGTCAACGTAGGAGCGGCCTCGGTTTTCCCCGCGTGAGTGGGGATGAGCCTCGATCAGGAAACGCTCAATCAAAATGCTCCTGAACATAGTTCAGGAGCAAATGAAAGCGAGAGGAGATCTTGGTACATGGGGTCTTTACAGCCTGAAGCTGGAGGCAATCACACACCCGAAGTCGCTGAAGCGGCTTCCTTTGAATGTCTGTTACCAGACGTCCTACGTATCCGCTCGCTAGGTCGGTATTAGCCGAAAAGCAGAGTTTCGGTCAAGGAAGACATGAGCCACGCTCCCTCGCTGACACCGATTTATCAGAGTTTCCCCTCTGAGTGGAGATGACTTGTTCTCGAAATAGTGCTAGGGCGCGTACGAGGGTGGCAGCCAGCCCACCTGGGAGTGATCCCCGGGCAGGTGAGCCATCCTCGTCGTCGACACGGACCGCCTGAACGACGAAGGCTAGAAGTCCTTTCGCTGCAGCTCGGGCGGCCCCTAGCGGCTGCGCGAAAAGCGAACTGAGAATACGCCGAAAAACGATCATCTAAACGCGCCCGCGACAACCCGGTGCCTGTTACGCTAGTCACTGTTTCTTCCGAGTATTGCTCTCTGTTGGAACGTTCTGTGTAAACGGACGCGCCCACGCGACCGCTCGCCGCCGGTTTCTCTCACACTTTCCCGGCGATCACGAGCGCGCGTGGGCGCGTTCGCGCATGACTGAGCCCCGACCTCGTCGATACGAGGCTGGGGCTCAGTGCGTCAGATGCCTCCCCTCACGCGGAGGGAGAGACGGTCAGGCTCCGCGTCGGCATTGATGGGGGTTTGGCAGCATTAGGAGCTGGCTGTCGGCGTGTCGTCGGCGTGTCGTGCCCCTAATGGTGCAATTCCCCCCGATTGGTGGCGGTCAGGTCGCGGTTCGAGGTGGTGTGGCGCCCAAAGTGCAGACCACCTCGGCGAAATAGGCTGAAAACGTGGTGTTGTGGGCGAAGTGGTCTGCGTTTTGGGCTAAACGGCGCTGGTTACGGTGTGTGCAGGCGGGCTGATGCTCCGCGAGGTGGGTGAATGCGCGCTCGAGAGAGTCTGTGTGCGGGTCCACGGGGCGCGTGCGGAGCTGCCGAACGGCATCGTTGAAACCCGCTCTGCCGCAGGCAAAACAAAAACCCCGAAGCGAAAGCTTCGGGGAGTTGCTGGTGGCTCCGACCGGCGTCGATCCGGTGACCTTTCGATTTTCAGTCGAAC
>ERZ772966.339-NODE-339-length-18813-cov-9.372321_pt1 | contig 18813 bp, 14 predicted proteins | sample MGYA00580680_ERZ772966 | MGnify/ENA primary metagenome ERZ772966 (study PRJEB29015, sample SAMEA2738055) | human oral metagenome | biome: human oral; feature: human-associated habitat; material: saliva | place: China | collected 2225 ...
CCGATGGCACCTCCGATTTCGCGGCTCCCGAAGGGACGACGGTCGCGGGCCTGTGTGCCATGCTGGAGATCGATCTGTCCCTCCCCTCCGTGCGCGTCTCCTATGCGGACGGCCGCCCCCTCGAGGGTTCCGCTGTCCTCGGACGCGACCTCCCTGCCGGTTCGACGATTGCCCTGTCCAGCCGAGTTCTGTCCGCTCAGCAACTCAACGAGGCCTCGGCCCGCCAGGAAAACCAGTGGCTCGCGCCCACCCTGGCGCTCGTCGGCTTCTGCTTCCTCATTCTTGGCGCTGTTTCTTCGCTGTGCCTCCTGCCCCTCTTGGGCGATGCCGCCCTGGCCGGATACGAGCACGTCGAAGATGGGCCTTCGTGGGCCAGGACCATCTCCTCGATTCCCGTGTGGGTGCGCGCTGCCTGTGCGCTCCTGTGCTGCATCAGTGCGATCATTCCCCTGTTCGCCTCGCGCAAGGTGCGCTCGCGCCCCACGATGCTGCTTCTGTTGCCCGCCCTCGCCGGATACAGCGCGATCGGCTTTGTGTCCGTCGCGGACGTCCACGCGCTGACGATCGCCCCCGTTGTCTGTGTCTGGGTCGCTCTCATCGTTTCCCTGGCGGTCGTGTCATTGACCGTGACCCCCTCGGCCCTCAGCGCCCTGCTCGCCTGGGTGTGTGCCACGGTGCTCGTCACCATCGGCGCCCTTCCCGCCTTTTCTCTCATTCGCATCGAGCCTCTGTCCGTCGTGGTCGGCATCTACCTCCTCCTCATGGCTCCTCGCCTGGCGCTGCGTGTCCCCGATAGCCAACTCGTCGACGCCTCCGCCGTGCAGACAATCGCTTCGCGCATTCGCCAGCCTCCCGTCCAAAAACCCAGTCCCGTCACCGGCGGACGCATGGTGGCCGTCCTCGGGCATACCGAAGCGCGCAACACCCTGCTGATCGTCGCCTCGACCGTGTTCGTCCTCGTCGGCGGCACCCAGCTGCCGCCCCTGGCGAAGCCTGCCGAGGACATGGGACAGGGGGTCGCGAGCCTCGTCCTCCTGATCGCCGCGATCATCGTGCTGCTCACCGCGCCGCGCGCCACCCGCTCCCACCTCGGGCATATCCTCCCGCGCTTGGCCGCCTGCGTGCTCCTATGCACGCTGCTCCTCGGTGACTGGCTGAGGCTCCCCAGGGACAATGGCTGGCTCTATCCGCTCGTTCCCCTGTGCGTCCTCATCATCGTGGGCATCGTCACGGTCGTCATGACCAGCCTCGTGGAGCCCAAGGGGCATGCCGCCCTCGTCGGCACGATCCTCGACTTCATTCAAACCTTCTGCACCTTCGCACTTCTACCCGCGGCGGTTTTGTCTTCGGGTCTCTTCCTGTTCGCTTGGAGGGCGGTCCTGTAATGCCTGACACCACAAAGACTCCGTTCGCGCCCGCAGCTCCCTCGCGGCTCGTCGGCGCTTACGTCATCGACATGCTCGTCCTCGGGGCGCTCCTCGCAGCGACGTGGTTCGTCTACTTCACGCCCCTGACGATTACGCTCGTCACTATCGAGGCCGTGATCGCCGCTGGAATCATGCTCGGCGCCACGGGCCGCACACCCGGCATGGCGGCCATGCACGTGTGCCTCATTCGCGACGACGACGACACGCAGACCCCCTCCCTCGGTGCTGCGATGGGCTACACGGCTCTCACCGCACTGCTTCAGATCACGATCGTCGGACCCCTCGCGTGCTTCGCGTTGGCCCGCGACGGCCGCACCTGGCTGACCGGCCCCACCCGCACCCGCTTCGTCGACCTGCGTAAGCATGCCGCGCTGGCGGCAGGCCCCGGCGAGGCGGGGATGGCAGGCTACTACGAGCGGCCGCGACCCGGCCAGGCGCCCAACGGATTCGATGGCGTTCACCCGGCCGGTTCCCCGGGCCAGTGGGGGGCGCCGAGCGCTCCTCTCACCCCCGTGCCGCAGGCTGCGCGCGATTATGCGGCGCCCGGACAGCGCGCCAACGACCCCTACGGACCCGATTACAGCGCGCCGCAGGCGGCGCCATCCGTCCCCTCGGTGCCTTCCACGCCATCCATTCCCGCAGCGCCGCCGCAGGGCATGCCCGACACGCACCGACCCGCGCCCCAACAGCCCGCAGCGCCGTCTCCTGCGGCCCCTTCTCCCGCGATGCAGGCTCCCGCGGTCCCGTCGGTGCCCACCTTCTCCTCCCCGGAGTCCGGCGTACCCACGTTCTCGAGTCAGGGGCCTGGCGCGCCCGCAGCCCCCGTGCACAGTGCGCAGGATCCCTGGGGTGCTCCCGCCCAGCAGGCGCCCGCCCAGCCCGGCTATTCGCAGGCGGCCCCGGCCTCGTACTCCGAGCCGTCGTTCGAAACCATGCCCTATCACGCCGCCAACGGCGCCACTGCGGGCGTCCCCGCCCCGCCGCCGAGCCGTCGCGCGGTCCAGGCCGGTCAGGCCGCCCAGCAGGCATTTGCAGCCCAGCAGACGCATGACGCGCCCGGCGGTGCTCAGTGGGGCGACGCTGGTAGGTCGCAGTGGGGTGCTCCCGCTACCTTCGCCCGTCCCCAGCTGCTGTGGATCATCTTCGATTCCGGACAGCGCGAGCTGATCGACGAGCCGCTCACCATCGGCCGCAGGCCCGCGCCCGTCGAAGGCACCCGTTCCATCATCGTGCCGGATAACTCCCTGTCGCTGTCGCGCACGCACATGCGCATCGGACCCACTGCCACGGGCGCGTGGATCGAGGATGCCTTCTCCGCCAACGGTACGGAGATTCGCACGCCAGACGGCCGCATCGCGGCTCTTGCGGGCGGGCAGGCCGTCGAGGTTCCCCCCGGCACCGAGATCATCATCGCTGATCGTCGTGCCACGATCGTTCTCGCGGACGCCGATTCCGTGCACTGACGCGTTTTCTGCTCGATGATCCCGCTGCGGCCAAGCCGCGGCGGGATCTCGCTTCTACGGGGCTGCAGGAGTTATGCCGCAGGTGTGAGGGCGGTGGTGAGGCGTTGCGGTGGTGAGGCGTTGCGGTGGTGAGGCGCTGCAGCGGCGAGCCCGTGGGCGCTGTGGCGCTCGCGCAGGCGCCAATCTGTGAGCGGGGCATGCCACGAGAAGATGGATACTCAAACGGTCATGCAGCACCTTCGACAGTTAGACACAGCGATAAACAGCTGCCAACAATCTCATAGATGAGAGACGCGCCACAATATCTGTTATGAGCCTCTGTGTGAGCAGATACGGGCCCTGTCGTGAGCGATTTTCTGTTATTCGGTTAATTTCGAAAAATGCTGTCGTTGTACGAGAGAGTTGCCCTCACGATGGGTGTTTCGCGCCCCGGCGGCGCCGGCGGATAAACGAGGGAGGGGCCGCCCCAACGATGGGGCGGCCCCTCCCTCTGCGCGTGTGCGCGGTGCTATCAGAAGCGGGCGGCGCTAGCCTGGTCCGTCTGCTGGTAGTTGGAGCGAGCGGAGTCCACGGCCGCGGAGGTGCGGGTCAGGACGTCCTTCAGGCCCTCGAGGCCCTGGTTCCACTTGACCTGAGCGGCGTTGTAGGCTTCCTGAGCCTGGCCTTCCCACGAGGAACGCAGCTGGTTCAGCGTGTTCTCGAGGTCATCGAGGCAGCCCTGCAGGTTGGAGGCGCCGGACTTGATGTCAGCGGCAGCGCTGTCGAGAGCGCCGTAATTTACCTGGAAATCCATCTTCAGTCTCCTGTCTTAATCTCTCACAGTCCGCCGAGGATCTGCGCGAACGAGCCCTCGGTGTCTGCCTCGTTGGCCTGCATTGCCTTGTCGGTGCCACGCAGGTTGTCCGCGAGCTCCTGAAGAGCCTCGTTAACCTTCGCCGCGTTGTCCTGCCACTGCTGCATCAGCTGGGTGAACTGAACCGACGCGCTGCCCTGCCACGAGCTGCCGATGGTCGACAGGTCGCCCTCGAGGCGACGGAAGTGGCCCTGCAGGTCGTTGTAGGTGGACTCGATCGCGGAGACGCCCTGTGCAAGGGCGCCATCTACGGCCCGCTGGTCTGCCATGTGAACCTCCATTTGTATGAGTGAACCCTCTCGCGGGGATGCGTGAGAGCATGGGGACACATGAATACTAACCATGTTTTCATCTCTTTTTTTGATGTTACGCAAAAATCATGACAAAACCTGACCGACAATCTAGACTTACAGGGTTGTGTCGTGTAGCCACAGACCCCATCACGCGGCAACTGGGAGGATCCAATGGCATCGAAAACATCTCGTGGAGTGGCGCTGATTCCACTCACGATCACTTTTGGCGTGGATCGGACCGATGTGACGATCCCGCAGTCGATTCCGCTGGTGGAGCTCCTGCCTGGGCTCGTTGAATCCGTTGGTGCTTTCAGTGATCAGCCCACAAACGACGGTTTCGCCGTGCGTACCGCGTCGGGTCGTCTCCTCGATCAGTCGAAGTCCCTGGCTGCGCAGGGAGTGCGTGCTGGTGCTGCCCTGATACTCGAGCCTCTCGGTGAAGGTGCCGCCGATATGGTCTATGACGACCTCACGGAAGCCGTCGGCCAAGTTGTCGAAAGAGTGTCCACCCCTTGGACGCGTGACGACGCTCGCACCTTTGCCGCGTTGGCCGCTGCCGCTCTGATCTTTGTTGCCGCCGTCCTCCTGGCAACCACGCCGCAGGACGCCATCTCCTCGATGCAGTCCGCGAACGTTTCGTTCTTCAACTACGTCTACGGCGCGATCGGCGTGGTGTCCGCGCTCCTCGTCACCGGCACCTCCGCGGTCGTGGCCCGCAAGTACGCCGGGCCCTCCGGCATCGCTCTCGCGCACACCGTCCCCTTCCTGACCGCCGCATCGGCGTTGCGCTTGATGCAGGGCCAGTGGGATACCGGCGGCTGGATTGCCATTGGCGTCGGCCTGCTCATTGGGTCCGTCGCCGTGCTGACCCTCCCGAAGCAATACCGGATCTCGATCGCCGCTCCTCTCGTGCTCGGAACGATGATGGCCGCCACTGGACTCCTGGTGAAGGTCGGATCCCTGTCCCAGGTCGGCGTGTCCGCCATTCTCTTTGCCCTCGTCATCGTGCTGCTGCAGATCGCCCCATGGATCGCTCTCGCGCACATTCCGGTGAGAATCCTGGACGCAAACACCAGTGAACAGATCCCCGCCCAGGGCGTCACCGACCAGGTGAGCACGTCCTTTGTGTTCGTCGTGGCGCTGCGCGCGGGCGGAGGCCTCGCAGCGCTCTTCCTGACGGTCTCGATGCTGAGCGCGCCGGGCCTGCGTTCCGTGTCCACGCCCCTCGCGCTGGCAGTCCTCGGTTCGGTCTCTCTCATCCTGCAGACTCGCTCCATTCGGGCACGCGTCGAGGTCCTCCTCGGCTCCCTGACCGGCCTAGCCACGATCCTGGTCGCCGCGACGCTCGTGACGCGAACCGACCCGTCGAGCCTGCCGTGGATCACCCTGTCCGCAATCGCCGCCGCCCTCGTCCTCGTGGTGACGAACGTCGTCGGGCCTCGTGCGCGTCCGCACCTGACGCGCATTGCGGACACGATCGCGGTGCTCTCGCTCTTTGTCCTGATCCCTCTCGCCGTCTACATGTGGGGCTGAGCCATGCCGTCGAGTAAAGATATTCTGGAAGCCCAGCGTTTCAACCGCAATCGCCTGATCACGGCGTTCACGTCGGGTACCCCCGGCGGCCGCGAGGTCGATCCTCCCTCGCCCGTGCGCCCCCTGCTTGTGGGCGTGCTCGTCGCAGTCGTCATGTGTGTCGTTGGCGTGGGTATGCGTTTCTTCAACACGAATCCGGACCTGTCGGGAATGAACTTCGTGCTGGTCGATGTGAAGTCGACGGGCGCGCGCTACTTCCTCGCGAACGGTGTCCTGCATCCGATCTCGAACGTGACGACGGCGCGTCTACTGGCCCAGGAGTCCGGCCTGACGGTGGTGTCAGCCAGCGCCACGTCCCTGGATGACATTCCGCGCGGCGCGCAGATCGGCCTGAGCGGTGTGCCCGACGACGTGCCGGGCATGGATCAGCTCGCGAATGTGTGGCTCTCCTGCGTCCTCGAGGACAGCCACCATACGTGGATTGGGCAGAAGCTTCCGGAGCAGAACTTCCCTCTCACTCCCGCCACATCCGCTCTTGTCACCCCGGATCACGGTAAGACAACCTACTTCGTGGATACCAAGACCCAGAAGAAGTACCTCATCGACGAGACGGATTCCCGCCTGAGCGACTGGACCCTCGCGTTCCAGAACCGCATTGGTTACCCCGTCGAGTCCGACCCGCAATGGGTGGACCTCTTCCCCTCCGGCACGCCGCTGAAATCGTGGAGCTACAGCGACATCCCGAACGCGGGCGCGCCCGCCACGGACCTGCCCGGCCCCCTCAAGGACGCGAACCTGACAATCGGTACAGTCATTGAGCAGACCGATACGAAGGGCGAGGTCCAGAACTCCTACCTGGTCGTCAATTCTTCGCAGCTGGCGGTCTTCAACTCCACTGCCGCGCGCCTGTACCGTGACGCCCCGGCCACGAGGCAGTTCGATACGGACATGTTCAAGGACGTGACTCCCGTCCACGCTGACTTCATCGGCGAGGACTGGCCGGACTACGAGGACTTCTCCGATCCGGTGTGGGACGACCAGAAGGCCGACGCCTCGAACCGCACGGCCCTGTGCGCGCAGATGACGACGTCCGCTCAAGCGCCCAAGCTCGGCCTGTACACGATGCCGCACCAGCGCGCCGTGGAGGCCTCGTACGACCCTGAGTCTGTGAGCTCCCCCTCGCCGACCACGAACCGTTCCGTGACGGTGGCCGGCGGTACTGGCGCGCTCGTTGCAATCACGTCCGCGGGCAGCCAGGCGGCGGCCTACGCCTTCGTGTCGGACCAGGGGTACATCCATTCGCTTGGACCGAATCCCATGGTCCCCATTAAGGCGCTGGGATGGACCCAGGACAAGGTCTCGGTGATCCCCGAGGCCTGGGCGAACATCATCCCGCCGGGTTCCGACCTCACTCCGCAGGCCGCGGCCTCATCAGTGGGGCTCTCGTGAGCTGGGACCGCGCGCGCGTTCGGGCGCTCCGCCACGGCCTCGTCGGCGCTGCTCTGGTAACGGGGCTCGCGCTTGCGCCGGTCGTCGCTCCCGCCTCTTCCTCGGACGAGGCCGGGGTTGGCTCCGCGTTCAGCCCGACGATCGCGCACGCGGACCCGGCGCCCACGCCGAGCGTGCGTCCCACCCCCACGGCGCCGCCGTCGGACGCGCCGACGCAGGCCCCGGAGCAGCGTCAAGAAGAGACCTGTCCGGTGGACTCACCCCGGTACATCAAGCAGCAGCCCATCATTCTCGATCAGGTGGGTGTTCGACGCGCCTGGGACATCAGTCGCGGCGCGGGCGTGACGGTCGCGGTCGTGGACTCGGGCGTGGCTGCAGGCAACGAACATTTCAACTCGGGAGATCCGTCCGTGGTTCTGCCCGGCATTGACCTGAGTGGCGAAGGTACCGACGGCCGCGTCGACGTCGGCGAGCACGGCACGGCAATCGCCGGCGCCATCGCTGCCCGCCAGCTGCCCGAGTCAAAGGGGTCGGGCCTCGTCGGCGTCGCTCCCGAGGCAAAGATCCTGCCGGTGCGTATCGAAACTGGCCTCGAGCAGGGAAACGCCGACAAGCCGGGGCAGGAGCCCTTCATGTCGCGCGTGGCCCGCGCGATCCGATGGGCCGCCGACAACGGCGCGCAGATCATCGTCGTCGCCCAGTCCTCGAAGGACCCGAACTCCGACCTGGAGGCCGCGGTTGCGGCGGTGCGCGGGCGTGCGCTCGTTGTCGCGTCGACCGGCAACACCTACCAGGATCAGAAGAACAACGAGGTCGTGTATCCGGCCGCCTACGAGGGAGTCCTCGCGGTGACGGCCTCGGATGCCTACGGTTTCGCGTCGGACCAGCAGGTGCACGGCGCGCACGTGGACCTCGCGGTGCCCGCCGCCGTCATTCACACGACCTGGTTCGATCAGGCCGACTGCCTGGTCGGGGGGTACTCGGGCGACACTCCGCTGCCCTCCTCGTCGTATGCGACGGCCTACGCCGGGGGTTTCGCGGCCCTCGTGGCCTCGCAGTTCCCCAACGAGTCCCCGGACATGTGGAAGTACCGCCTCGAGGTGACCGCGCTGCGCGGTTCGTCCGATCAGCGCACGAATGAGCTCGGTTGGGGTATCGTGGCGCCCTACGAGGCGCTCACCTTTGACGATATCGGCACGAGGTACGGGCCCCCTCACCCGGACCAGGCCGCGCACCCCGTTCCGAATCGCCCCGCAGAGGTGTCCCCGCACCTGACGAGCCGAGACAACATCATGACGATGCGCACCTACATCGTCTGCGGGATTGTTGTGCTCGGGGCGGCTATCCTCGGCGGGCTCGTCATCCTGTCGCACCTGCGCGGCAGGCCGGTTGCCGTCAAAAAGGACGACGACGAGGACATCTCATGACAGTCCTCGGCCCGCGGCGCTGTCGGCGCGCGTGTGCCCTCGGGGCGGCTGTCCTTACCCTCGTTGTCGGCTCTGCCGTTGTGCCGACTGCACCTGCGAACGCCGTCGACCGCGAGGTCACTGGCGCCGACCAGGAGTACTACCCCTACTACCAATTGGCCTCGTTGCATAGCCAGGGCTACACGGGAGAGGGTGCGATCATCGCGATGATCGACGGGCATGTCAACCCGAATATTCCTGAGCTGGCCGGCGCGACGATCGAAAACAAGAGCCCGTGCACGGTCCGGTCCCTGCCCGAGAATGCGGATCACGGCACGGCTGTTGCCCAGGTCCTCGTAGCTCCGAAGTTCGGCGTAGCCCCCGGCGCGACCCTGTACACCTACGACCTCGGATACAGCGAGGAGGAAGTGGGCGCCGACTGCGCGACCGCCGGCGTGTATGCGCGGGGCGAGGCCGACACGTCGCTGCTGATCGAGCAAGCGATCAACGACGGCGCTCACATCATCTCGATCTCGAGTAATTACCCGCTGTACAACGAAGACCTGCGGTGGGCCATGGCGCGGGCCATTTCGCAGGGCGTTATCGTCGTCGCGGCGATGGGCAATGAATCCACCGAAGATCCCGCGGATACGCTGCCCATGTGGTCCGGGATCTGCGGAGTGGGTGCCATCAATGCGGACGGATCGCTGACCGAATACAGCAACTGGGGCAACGGCGTCGAAACCGTCGCGCTGGGGAAGATCATTGTGCGTAGCGGCAGCCGCGGAGAAGTGCTCACGATGCAGGGAACATCCTTCGCGACTCCTATCGTCGCGGGCTTCCTTGCGATTGCGTGGCAGCGCTTCGACGAGCGGATCACCGCGAATCAGATCCTGCAGGCCATGACGACGACCGGTACCGGGAGTAACGGCGACTGGAACTACTACACGGGTTTCGGGCCAGCTGATCCGTGGGGACTGCTCAACGCGGATGCCGCGTCACTGCCTGACGTCAATCCCTGCGAATCGAAGACCTATTCGTTGAAACCGAGCTGGCAGGATGTCGAGGACTACATCGACGGCACTGTCAATCCGCTATTGATGAGGAACGACGACGACTACGTGTACCGCGGCGTGAACGAGGATGCGGCTTTTAGCGCGGATAATGAATACCCCGTTCACCTGGGGACGAGCCCGCGCTATCACCGGCACTGACGCATCCCCTCCCGCTGGACAGTGAAAGGACAAAGGCCCTTGACTATGACGGCGAGGCATGGGCACGCCCTGCGTGTCCTGGCAGTCTTTCTATGCATCTGCACGCTCATCGTGGGCAGTGTGGTCGTTGCCGAGCAGCCAGCGCAGGCGCTCACACGACCAATCGTGGCGACGGACCAGACCCACTACTCGCGTTATTCTCTCGACTCTCTTCGGGCGCAGGGGTACACGGGGCGGGGAATCGTCATCGCTGTGCTCGATGGCCGAATCGATACGACGATCCCCGAACTCGCTGGAGCCCACATTGAACTGAAGAGTCCGTGTGTCCCGCAACGTGTTGAGGAATCGGATCGACACGCGACCTTCATCGCGCAGGTGCTTGTTGCGCGGGACTTCGGCTTGGCGCCGGACGCGACCATCTACAACTACGAAATGGTGCGCGAGGCGCTTGAAGGGGAAGGCGACTGCTCGACGAGCTGGTCGAGACCGGGTGATTTGGCTCGGGCTCCGAACCTCATTGAGCAGGCGATTAATGATGGAGCCGACATTATCTCCATCTCGTCGACCTTTTCGGTACCGGAATCCCAGGAGATGCGGTGGGCGCTTGCCCGCGCAGTTGTCAATGGTGTGATTGTCGTCGCCAGCATGGGTAATGAAGGCATCGAGAACGACCCGCGATCAATGGGGAGTTGGTCTGGCGTTGTTGGTGTGGGCGCACTCGAACCGGACGGAACAGTGGCCAGCTACTCGAGTTGGGGCGATGGAGTGTCGGTTGCTGCTATCGGGGAAGTGATGGTTCGTTCGTCGATCGATGGGAACGACTACATTGTGAATGGTACGTCCATGGCGGCTCCGGTCGTCGCTGGGGCCCTCGCCTTGGGCAAGCAGCGCTTTGGACGAGAAGCAACGACGGAACAGATCCTTCAAGCGTTGGTCGCTACTGGGAGTGGAGCTGGACAGTGGAACAACCGAACTGGTTACGGAGAGATCGATCCCGCTGCCTTTCTTTCGTCTGACCCCACAGCGCTCCCCAACAGACACCCATTCATTGGAAAAGGCAACGGGGCAAAGCCCACAGTCCAAGAGATTTCGGACTATGCGGATGGGGTTGTGAACCCGCGAGTAATCATGAATGACCCGTCGTATGTCTATCGGGGCACCGATGAGAAGAACGCGTTGAGGGATGGGCACAAATACCCCGTTTACCTGGGGACGAGCCCGCGCTATCACCGGCACTGACGAGGCGTCAGGGTTGCGCTTGTTGATCTGTCAATCTTGAACGACCGTCCGGTCGGTGGATTTGCATAGGAATAGAGGTTGTCTCGCAGGTTGAAGTTTGCCTCGAGATTCTGTCGAGTCGGTTAGGATAACCGTATGGTAGATGTGATGGGGCAGACGCCCGAAGAATTTGAACAGATGCTGAAGGACCAGATCGCCGCCGCCGAGAAGAAGGCGAACGCGATCAAGGAGCTCGTCGAGCGACTGACGTCCGCCCGTGTTTCTGGTATGGATAGCAACCAGGATGTCGAGGTTGAGGTGAACTCCGACGGTCGTCTCACCAAGATTTCCATCGACGATAACGCGATGCGCGGCAGCGCCGAGGAGCTCGAGCGTTCGATCATGGAAGCCTACGCCGCGGCCGGCCGTAACATGGCAACCTTCGTCCGCGAGAACGTCTCTAAGGACTTCAAGGACGAGGGTGGCGCGATCGAGGCATACGCCGCCACCGTCGAGCCGGTGCTGAACTCGCTCGGGCGCTGATACCAATGTCGAACTACGATCTCGCAATCGACCTGGATGGGCTCGTTAGCCACGCGGGCGAGGTGGACAACTGCGCCAACACGCTCGACGCGTGCTACGACACCGCCACCCAGACCCTGGGACAGGTCATCACGAACGCATTCGGCCTGATGTTCATGCAGTACACAGCCGTGTGTACCTACCAGTTTTCGAACATCGCGGCCATGATCAATGACGCCGCCGAAGCTGAACACCGACTGAGCAACTGCCTGATCGACCTCGAGCAGCGGATGCGCGCAGCCGAGCGCGGAAATGAAGACATTATTAAGGCCCCCGGAGACCAACTCGAGCCGTGCCCCACACCCCCCGGTGAAGGAAACACCCCCGGCACTCCGCCCAGTACCCTAGGACCGGGTGCGAGTGCGCCGATCACCGGCCCCAGCGGCGGCACAGGCACCGGAGGGGCGACGCCCTCGCTCGGCGGCGGTGGTGGCGCATCGAGTGGCGGTGGCGGAGGCGTCTCGAACGGAGGCGTCAGCGGCACTGCCACCATGCCCAAGCCGAACAACGCCGAGGAGATCATCAAGGGCCTCGAGAAGGACAAGAAGGACGACGAGACCTCCATTGCGAGCATGCTCGCCGGCCACGACAAGGTCTGCGTGGGTGAGGACGAACTCCGCGCCTTCCTCGAAAAGCAGCGCGGCGAGGAAAACGCCGACCTGAAGACGTTCTACGACCGTCAGAAGGAAGACCAGGCGAAGGCCCTCGAACGCTACGCCGAGGCGCACCCGGGTGAGGACATCTCCGAGGTGAAGACCCTCATCGAGGACAACCAGAAGCGCCAGCAGGACGCGATGACGGACTACCTCGCGAAGCAGCGCACCGAGGAAGAAGCCCAAATCCGCGAGTTCGTCAAGGACAACCCGAAGGCAACCCCCCAGCAGTTCGACACCTTCATGTCGAAGCAGCGCAACGAACAGCAGACCAGTTTCCGCGCCTTCGTCGACGAACAGCAGAAGACACAGAACGCGCGCATCGACGAGTTCTCGAAGGCGCACCCCGAGTCCAAGCCGGAAGACGTCCGCTCTCTCTTTGAGAAGCAGGACAAGCACGGCGACCAGGACATTGAGACCTTCCTGACCCGCCAGCGTCAAGACGAAGAACGCACGCTGCGTCGCTTCATTTTTGAAGGAGTAAAGAAGTGAGCCCTCAACAGCCGGTATATACCCGTAGCGAGTGGATGGACGGGTCCGACGACGCCCTGGGCCCCATCGGTGACATCCGCGACGCTGTCATCCAGCTCGATGCCGGTGACTGGAAGGGGGGCGCCGAGTCGGCCCTCAGCGCTGTCCAAGGCATTGGCGAGATCGCCTTGGGTGGGCTTGCTGGCTTGGTCAGCTTCGGCGTGGATATCCTCCTCAACTACGTCGACCCCCTCAAGTTCTGGATGGACCAGCTCACCGGTGACTCCGCGCAGGTCAACGGCATGGCCATGACCTGGGCATCCATCGGAGATTCGCTGCGATCGACGGCATCCGAGCTCGACTCCGGATCGTCCAGCGCCATGCAGAACATGAAGGGCGAATCGGTCTCCCGTTACCTGTCGCGTCAGGGACAGGTTGTTGGTTCGATTAACACCCTGGCCGACGCGTCAGCCACCGTGGGCAGCGCGGTTGCCAAGGCCGCTGAGCTCGTCAAGAAAACCCACGATTACGTATGCAAGCTGATCTCGGACATCATCGGCGAGGCCGTTGAGGGAGTGGCGCTCGCGGGGCTCACGCTCGGCACGTCGCTCATCAAAGCCGCGGTCAGAGTCGGTGAGCGGGCTATTGCCGAGGCCTGGAACGTTCAGAACATCCTGAGCCTGCTGAAGATGGCCTTCGACGAACTGAAGTCGCTCTTCGACATCCTCACGGCAGCTGCCCCCGCCTTCCTCAGCGCGATCCGCGAGGTGGGTAAGGAATGCGGTACCCCCGGCGGTGGTTGCTGCGGTGAGGGCTCTTCTTCGAGCAGCGACAAGCCGAAGCGCTCCCCCCTGGACGAGCCCGTTCGCGAGTGCCCGCCAGAGGAAAAAGAAGAGAAACACCTCATCGATTACATCACTGACCCGATCCTCGAGCCTTTCCGCGTAGCTGAGGACTTCGTTAAGCCGCTCGTCAAGCCGATCGGTGACGCGGTCAAGAAGGTTGTCGAGGATCCCATCGGGCATGGCTTCGCTCGTCCCTTCGTGCCTGACGTCCACGTTCCTCCGTCGACCGTGGGCAAGAAGCTCGAGGAAGAGAAGAACAACGGTTGGGCGAGCGCATCGGGCTCGGGTGATGACTGGGGATCGGGCGGTCGGTCGAGCGCGTCCGGTAGCTTCTAGGAGCTTCGCCAGTCGGGTCACTGACCTCGACTGATAAGGGGGTGCCCCGCACAGATACTGTGCGGGGCACCCCCTTATGGTCATGCATCAGAGCGCCAAAGCGGTGCTTCGTGTACCGGTGGTCTCCTCGTTGCCGTAGCTCTCAATGGCCCGGGCCTGCCCGTGCGCATGCCGCCCCGGGCCTGCTCATGCCCGCCCGGACCTCGTCATGCCCTGTGAGGGCGGCCTCGGCGGGGTCTGGGGCACCGACTGACAGTGACTGTCCTTGCTGCCTGTTTCCTTGTTGCGTTGGTGATTGCCGGCCTCGACCCGGCGTGTACGCATACTTGCCCGGGCCTCGTCTCAACCCCGACGCATCGGCCTACGTGGCGGCCGGGCGCATCCGGCGCCGATGAAGCGCTACGGGCGATTCGCGAAGTACTCCAGCAGGTGTGAGTCGCCCGACACGATGATCTCGTCGTCAGCGTTGATGCGGGTGGTCGCATCCGCGTACTCGAAGCGCTGCTTCGGGTGGCGCACCGCGAGCACGTTGACGCCGTATCGGCCTCGCAGGTCCAGCTCTTCGAGCGAAAAACCGTGGACCTCCTGCGGGGGGCGCAGCTTCATGATGGAGAAGCCGTCCTTCTCCATTTCGATGTAGTCAACCATGCGGCCACCCACAAGGTGAGCGGTGCGCTTTCCCGCGTCCAAGTCGGGGTAAACGACGTGGTGGGCGCCCACGCGACGGAGGATGCGACCGTGCTGGGAAGACGTGGCCTTCACCCAGATCGACGAAATGCCCATGTCAACGAGATTCGCGGTGATGAGCACCGCTGCTTCAAGGGAAGAACCCACACCGACGACGGCGCTGCGGAACTCGCGCGCGCCCAGCTGCTCGAGGGCATCCTTGGAGGTCGCGTCGGCCTCGACGAGAGGGAAACGACCGGCGAACGCCTGCACGCGTGCGGGGTTCTTTTCGACGGCCAAGATCTCGTACCCCAGCTGGTCCTGCGTCACCGCGACAGCGGAGCCGAAACGGCCCAGCCCGATGACGAGTGTTCCCGACTGGAGTTCCTTTGACTCGCGTTCATCTGCCATGCCCCCATTCTTCCTTGCAGGCGCGCCCTCCGCGAGTGGTGCGGGTGGGCGGGGCGCGTGTTGCGGTGGGTGGGTGTGGGGCTGCTCGAGTGCGGCGTGCTGGCGGCGTCTGTTGCAGCAGCAGGGAGCGGTGCCTGTGTGCCTCGAATTGGGCGCGCGTCTTGGGCGGGGTGTGCGGGTGCAGGCATACGAGACGTTTGTGAGGGGGGCAGTGGTCGAGGAACGCATTACGAGCTGGAGGCGTGAAACACGCGTGAAACACTCCGGAAGTGACTGCGGTGCAGTGGTGACACCACTCCGAGTTGAGGCGTAAAAACTGTGCCTCAGACAGATGGCCGGTCCTCAAGTCTCGGTGGGGTGAATGCGTGATGTGGCGCCGAAATAGTACGGCACTGTGGCGCGATGAAGCGCCAAACAAGCGTGTAGCGTGTAGCGTGCTGCGCTGCCATGTCAGCGTTCTGCTCCGTGATGCGGGCGTGCTGTGCTGAGACGCCATCGTGCTGTGTTGCGGTCTATCGCGCCGCCCGAGTGTGGATTGCTGCCAGGACCTGGGCTACGACCTCGTCGATGAGTTTCAGGTCCGACCAACGAACCCGAATCACTTTCCAGCCCGCGCGTTCGAGGTCTCTTTGGCGACGCTGCTCGGCCTCGATGCTGTCGTGGACTTGATCGACGGTCTCCCCGTACTTGATGCGCCCATCGAACTCGATGGCGATCTTCAAGTCGGGCAGTGCGATATCGATGAAGTACGTTCGGCCGTCAACGTGGACTTCTTCCTGTGTCGCTAACCCATTGATGCCCGCGCGCAGCAAAGCTAGGAGGACCAGGGCTTCGCCTGGAGACTCGCATCCAGCATTAGCGTGGTCGATGATCCAGCGTGCTTGCCTGCGTCCTCTGGCGTTACGGGGAGTGTCATCCAAGGCCTCGTGGAACTCCCTGCGTGCCTCCTCCTGCCGGGCGCGCGACTCCTCCTGACGGAAACGATCAAAATGACATGCCCTGGCTAAGCCTGCGCAGGCGATGGGGAACCCGCGTTTATCGCTCAATAGGCGTGAGCAATCAACGAGAACGCGTGCCGGTGTCGCGATACGGAAACCCAAGTATTCGATGGAGGAAACGGGACGACTTGGACGGCACGTGCGAATGTGCGCGGACGGGATGCGGATGTTGTCATCGATGACAATTTCAGGGAAATGAACGAGGTTTGGGCACTGTCGTGATGGCGCGTATAGCGTGAGTTGCTCGATGCGATTCTCGCAAGGAAGATCGAGTATGTATGCTGCGACGGTACCACTGATGACGTAGTTGGGATAACGAAGACTCAGGGCACATACACGTGCAATGAAAGTGATTTCCCTGCAGTCGACCGGGCTACGCCCTTCCAACTGGGACCTAGGAATGTAGATGCCAGCGAGTAGACGAAGCAGCGTCCCCTTTTGAACGCCTCGATAGATGCGCATACTCGCTGAGTGGGAGTCCGCGACTACCAGGGACGATCGAATTAATTCCACGCGTTCTCGCCACATTGCGACTCCTTCGTTACGGCGAGGCAGCCTCGCTGTTAGCACCTGGAATTAACTGTGTGCCGATTCAGCATGCCGTTCAAGCTCTGCGAATGTGCCTGTGCATAACTTCCGTTGAGAAACTGGCCTGTGGATGGCTGGTGGGAATCTGGGCGTGGGTGGTTGTGGGTAGGTGTTGGCTGGGTCAAGTCCTGTGGAGTGGTGTAATCGTTTTGTGCCCTTCGGGTTGGGTTATGCGCTGAGTTGGAGTGGTGTGGCTGTGAGCTTGCCTGCCGATACCGGAAGCACTGAACTCGCTCGTATCAGGCTGGTACGCACGCCTCTGAGGGGGACACCGTCACTGGCGACTCTCAACGTGCACGACACCCGGGCTAAAGGAACAACAGGCCACATGGCATGATGTTGGAGGACAGGGAGTCGGCGTCTGTCAGCAGCATGGAAATCGTCACCCAAGTGGTGGATCAGCGAGAGAAAATTCGCCCTGCTGGCTGGAGTTGCTGCTGGAGCGAGAGAAAATTCGCCCTGCATGTCCACAATGGCCAAATTTTGCCGATTTTGTGTGTGCTGGGCGAGTTTTGTACCGGTGGATGGCCCGACGGGGTGTGGTTGGGTGAGTTTTGTACCGGTTGGGGGTCCTGGTGGGGTGTTGCTGGGCGAGTCTTGTATCGGTGGATGGCCCGACGGGGTGTTGCTGGGCGAGTCTTGTACCAGCGAAAGCCAAGCGGTCAGCCGATGATGGGCTGTTCTTCGGGCATGCGGATGACGCGGGAGCGCTGGCGCAGGGCCAGTGCTGCGGCCACGGTCATGGAGCCTGTGCGGCCTGCGAACATGAGGAAGATGAGCACGTATTTGGCGCCGGTGGGCAGAATGGGGGTGATGCCCGTGGAGAGGCCGACGGTCGCGAACGCGGACACGGTCTCAAACAGGATGATGTCGAGCGTGTACTCCGTCATCGACAGGAGTAGGACAACGGAGACGGCAACAAGTGCCAGGCCCAGCAGGGACACGGCAACCGACAGGCGGATCGTGGAGGTGGGGATGCGGCGGCCGAAGGTCTCGATGTCGCGGTCGCCTCGCGCCTCCGCGATGACGGCCAGGACGAGGACAGCGAAGGTCGTGACCTTGACGCCGCCTGCGGTCGACGCGGAGCCGCCGCCGATCATCATGAGGATGTCCTGAACGAAGTGGGTCTGTGAGTGCATGGCACCCACGTCGAGGGCGGACAGCCCGGATGAACGGGAGTTCACGCCGGCGAGCATGGCGTTGAGGATCTTCGACGGCGTGTCGATCGCGCCGAGCGTCGTCGGATTGTGCCATTCGGTGAGGGCCAGCGCGAGGGCACCGACGAAAGCCAGGATCAGGTAGGTGGACAGCGTCAGCTTCGTATGGAGGCGCCAGCGGCGGGGAGTGCGCAGGTTCTTGGCGACATCCATGATGACGGGGAAGCCGATGGCGCCCACGGTCGTGCCCAAGATGATGGGGACCAGCATCCACCAGTCGGTGACGTGGGGTGCGAGCCCGTCGGGGAGGATCACGAAACCGGCGTTGTTAAACACGGAGATCGCCATGAACACGGCGTCCCAGAGGGCGCGCGCGGGGTCGAAGCCCATGGCGAGGAATCGGGGCAGGAACATGGCGGCCAGGAGGGCCTGCATGGTCAGTGATGTGGCGATGACGGCTTTGAGGAGCGTGGAGATCTGGCCCATGGCGCCCGTCCCGGTTTCCTGCGTGGCAAGCATGCGTTGGGTGAGACCGAGGTGGCGGGAGACGGCGAATCCGAGGATCGATGCCAGCGTCATGACGCCCAGGCCGCCGACGACGATGCCGGCGGCGATGACGGCTTGGCCGAACGGGGACCAGTAGGTCGCGGTGTCGACGGTGGTCAGGCCGGTGACGCAGACGGCGGACACGGCGGTGAAGAGAACGTCGACGAAGGGGGCGGGCGTGTCTGACGAGGAGGAGATTGGCAACATCAGGAGTGCCGTGATGACGCCGATGATGAGTGCGAAGGTGCCGAGTGCGAGGCGTGCGGGCGAGTAGCGGGCCTGCTTGGACAGCCAGGCGCGCACGCGCTGAACGACTGTGGTGGGTACCTCCCCGTGCGGGTTTTGGGGGCCTCCGGGAACGCGGCGGACGACGGGGGAGGGCTGCGGGCTCAGTGGTTCCTCAGAGAGCACAGGGGACGAGGCCGTGGCTTGCGCGCGCACCAGTGAGCGTGTTGCGCCGGGTTCGGGGCGTAAGCGAGGGGTCTTCCCCCGCTGTTGACGACCCTTGCGTGCCGGTGCCATCGATGCTCCTTAACGACTCTGCAACAAAACTGGATAAAGTTGCAGTTTCCATGCGGTTGGGCAGTAGTATATTTCGTGAGGCTACGTAAGCGGTGAACGAACGGGTTTAACGCGCCTCGCGAGCATCCTGGGAGTCATTAATGGAACAGCAGTCGGCGCCGCGCTTTATGACTGTCACGGAA
>ERZ772966.340-NODE-340-length-18777-cov-3.500534_pt1 | contig 18777 bp, 16 predicted proteins | sample MGYA00580680_ERZ772966 | MGnify/ENA primary metagenome ERZ772966 (study PRJEB29015, sample SAMEA2738055) | human oral metagenome | biome: human oral; feature: human-associated habitat; material: saliva | place: China | collected 2225 ...
ATTCTTCATTACTTAAATTAGTCGAAATTTGATTAAATTGACTACTCGAACTGGTGGAATTTGCTATAGATGCTTGTACTTCAGTACAAGTTAGGAAACAGCTAAACATAGAGATAAATAGTATTTTTTTCATAATAGAATCCTTATAATTATTGATCTAAGTACGAATGTTGTGAATTCTGACTTAACTTAAGAGATTTTCTATAATTATATGATTTTTAAAAAATTTATTCCATCCCATCTTTACATTTAATACATTCTCTTCAAGATGTTTAATTCATTTAGTTTTAACTCTCTTTTCCCAAATCAATTGCCTGTCAATGACGAGGGTTTTATAATTTCAAACAGAATTATTTTGTTGGCAATCATTATGTTACGTTCATTCATTTTTCATTTACGTTATTTCTACCATAAAAAACTTCGACAAACCCATCGTATCTCTCATAAAACCTTAGAATTTATATGTCTACTGATCGGTGCGACATTTGTTGCGCTTTTTTCCTTTGGATTTGCGAAACTCGCCGACATGGGACTTGAATTTAATGCCTATTGGTCTGCTAAATACCCTCTCGCCGTTTGGTTCGTCTTGCCACTTGGTCTTGCATTACTTACCTGGTTTACAGCCAAATACACACCTTATGTCGGCGGTAGCGGCATTCCACAAGTGATTGCATCCATCAATCTTCCTTACAGTGGCTATAAAACAAAACTGGTTGAATTTCGCCAAACCATCTGGAAAATCCCGCTTACTTTCCTTGCTATGGCGATGGGTGCTTCGGTTGGACGTGAAGGGCCTTCCGTTCAAGTTGGGGCGGCCGTCATGCTGGCTTGGGGTAATTTCTGTCGTAAATACAACTTTGCTTTCCGCGGCTTGAGTACGAATGAACTCATCGCAACGGGTGCGGCAGGCGGTCTTGCTGCTGCCTTTAATGCCCCTTTAGCTGGGGTAATTTTTGCTATTGAAGAACTTGGTCGCGGCGTGATATTGCGCTGGGAGCGACGCGTATTGCTTGGTGTACTAGCAGCTGGTTTTATTTTAGTGGCAATTCAAGGCAATAGCCCTTACTTTCCTGTCTATAAAGGTGCGACCTCTATTCCTTATTTATATCTTTGGCTTGCCATTTGTGGCGTCGTCTGCGGTGTACTGGGTGGTCTGTTTGGACGACTCCTTGCTAAAGGACTCGCGGGACTTTCTCCAATCAAATGGCGTGACTGGATCCGTAAACACCCTATTTATATTGCCTTATTACTTGGTTTAGTATTGGCTGCTATGGGCACCTACAGCAAAGGACAAACCTATGGAACAGGTTATGATGTGGTCGCAAGAGCATTAGAAGGACAACTCGTTTCACCTGAAGTGGGAATACTAAAACTCTTCGCAACGGTTACGACGTATTGGAATGGCATCGCGGGCGGAATTTTTACACCATCTCTCACTACTGGTGCGGGTATCGGCACCATGTTATGGGAAATCAGCAACGGCATGGTCGATCAACGCTTTTTGGTCATTTTATGTATGGCAGCCTTTTTAGCCGGCGGCACTCAATCCCCTGTGACGGCCAGCGTAGTGGTGATGGAAATGACTGGGGCTCAACCTGTGCTGATTTGGCTCTTGATTTCCAGTATCATTGCCTCCATAATTTCGCGCCAATTTAGTCCGAAACCTTTTTACCACTTTGCGGCTGGACGTTTCCGTCAACGAATGCAGGAACAACAAGCAGAAGATCTGCGCCGTAACGAGATTCAAGAGAAATAATATATGTCAGAAAACCAACCGCACTTTTATCGTGGCCGCTTTTCCGTTGCGCCGATGTTAGATTGGACGACACGCCATTGTCGCTATTTTCATCGCCAATTTAGTAAACATGCGTTGCTTTATACCGAAATGGTTACGGCGCCCGCCATTATTCATGCCAAATACGATCATTTAGATTTTGATTTGCAAGAAAACCCAGTTGCCCTACAACTTGGCGGAAGTGATCCCGCACAGCTTAAACATTGTGCCAAATTAGCCGAAGAAAGAGGCTATCATGAAATTAATCTGAATGTGGGCTGCCCTTCCGATCGCGTGCAAAATGGTATGTTTGGTGCTTGTTTGATGGCAAAAGCGGATTTAGTAGCAGAATGTATTGCAGAAATGCAAAGTGTTGTAAATATTCCTGTCACCGTGAAAACGCGTATTGGCATTGATGATTTGGATAGCTATGAATTTCTCTGCGACTTTATCGAAAAAGTCCATCATGCTGGCTGCCAAGAGTTTATTGTTCATGCACGAAAAGCCTGGCTTTCAGGATTAAGTCCAAAAGAGAATCGCGAGATTCCCCCTTTGGATTATGATCGTGTTTATCAATTGAAAAAAGACTTCCCGCAGTTGAGCATTGCAATTAATGGCGGCATTAAAACCATCGAAGAAATGAAACATCATTTGCAATTTGTGGATGGCGTGATGGTTGGGCGTGAAGCTTATCAAAATCCGTCGTTGCTGGGCTATGTTGATCAAATGCTTTTTGATGCTAATGCGGATATCGTCACACCAAGACAAGCGGTGGAAGCCATGTTCCCTTATATTGAAAAACAACTGAGCCAAGGTGTTTATTTAAATCATATCGTTCGACATATGCTTGGCGCATTCCAAAACTGTAAAGGGGCGAGACAATGGCGTCGCTATTTAAGTGAAAATGCCTTTAAACAAGGCGCAGGAATTGAAGTCGTAGAAACAGCATTAAGTTTTGTTGAAACCAATTAAGCCTAAAATGCAAAGTGCGGTCAGAATTTAATAGATTTTCTGACCGCACTTCTGTTTTCTGAGTATTTAATTTCTGAGTATTTAATTAGCACTGATGCTTCTGACGATATGCCACTAAATCTTCAATCGTTAATACCGCATAACCAAATTTTTTCGCAAATTCGATAATCTCTGCAGCACGAGCCATGGTGCCATCATCATTGGTGATTTCACAAATCACACCAGCCGGTTTAAAACCACTTAAACGTGCTAAATCAACTGAGGCTTCAGTATGACCGCGACGTGCTAAAACGCCGCCTTCTGCAGCACGTAATGGGAAAACATGTCCAGGGCGATGAAGATCTGTCGGTTTTGCATCATCTGCAATCGCCGCTTTGATTGTGGTGACACGATCTTGTGCCGATACACCGGTTGACACACCTTCTGCCGCTTCAATCGTCACGGTAAACGCAGTTTTATTAACGCTATTGTTATGCTCAACCATCGGGGGTAAATCAAGCTGTTTGCACTGTTCATCGGTGATACATAAACACACGATACCGCTGCCATAACGAATAAGTTTTGCCATTTGTTCTGGGGTAATAGTTTCTGCTGGGAAAATTAAATCGCCTTCATTTTCGCGATCTTCATCATCCAATACTAATACACCATTGCCTTGTTTGAGTGCATTCAACGCGTTAATGACCCGTTCTTCGCCGGTCGCACCAAATGCAGATAAAATTGACTGATTCATCGTAATTTCCTTTGTTGTTACGTTAAAATTAACCAGAATCAGGGCTGAGAAATGCAAATAAATAGAACGGAATTGGGAACCCAATCCGTTTTATTCTCTTTCATCCAGACTATACTGTCGGCTTTGGAATTTCACCAAATCTGCTAACCTTAAAAGTACAAAGCGAAGCAATTTTGTAAAACGCAATCAAAATTGACCGCACTTTTAAGTGCTCGTGGGCTGTCACCACCGGTAGGGAATTTCACCCTGCCCTGAGAATGCAGGTCGTAGTATAACGTAAAATGTCGCTGTAAAAAATCATTCAATGAAAAATGTTTTTATTTGCACAAAGATTGCATAAAATAGGACTATTCAGCCACCTCGCAGTGGCCATTTAGCGAAGGATACATTATGTCGAACAAACACGATAAAAAAGTGGGTGTGATTTTTGGGAAATTCTACCCAGTTCATACCGGCCATATTAATATGATTTATGAAGCATTCAGTAAAGTGGATGAGCTTCACGTGATTGTCTGTAGCGATACCGAGCGCGATTTAAAGCTATTTTATGATAGCAAAATGAAGCGCATGCCGACGGTACAAGATCGCCTTCGCTGGATGCAGCAAATCTTTAAATATCAAAAAAATCAAATTTTCATTCATCACTTAGTTGAAGATGGCATTCCAAGTTACCCAAATGGGTGGCAAGCTTGGAGTGACGCAGTAAAAAATCTATTTGAAGAAAAACAATTTACCCCGACGATGGTATTTAGTAGTGAGCCACAAGACAAAGCACCATACGAAAAATACTTAGGACTTGAAGTTTCTTTAGTGGATCCTGATCGCTCTTTCTTTAATGTATCTGCCACGAAAATTCGTACTACACCTTTCCAATATTGGAAATTCATTCCGAAAGAAGTCCGTCCATTCTTTGCAAAAACCATTGCCATTTTGGGTGGTGAAAGCAGCGGTAAAAGTGTCTTGGTCAGTAAGCTTGCTGCCGTATTTAATACCACTTCTGCATGGGAATATGGTCGGGAGTATGTCTTTGAAAAATTAGGTGGCGATGAGCAAGCCATGCAATATTCTGACTATCCACAAATGGCACTAGGTCACCAACGCTATATTGATTATGCAGTGCGTCATGCCCATAAAGTCGCGATTATTGATACTGATTTCATTACCACGCAGGCTTTTTGTATTCAATACGAAGGTAAAGCCCATCCATTCCTCGATTCCATGATCAAAGAATACCCATTTGATGTCACCATTTTATTGAAAAACAATACAAAATGGGTAGATGATGGCTTACGTAGTCTAGGCAGCCAAAAACAACGTCAACAATTCCAACAGTTATTGAAGAAATTGTTAGATAAATACAAAGTGCCTTACATTGAAATTGAATCGCCAAGTTATTTAGATCGTTATAACCAGGTCAAATCTGTTGTGGAAAAAGTGTTCAATGATGAAGAACTTGACGGTTTACAGCATACTAAACGCACATTGACCAACGAGAAATAAAATGATTTTATTCGCAGGCGATCCACACGGAAGTTATGAACATCTTTATCCTTTCGTGCAAGAAAACGACAACGTTGCCCTGATTATTTTGGGCGACTTGCAACTTTCTTCGCCTGATGAATTAGATAAACTCGCAAAATATTGTGATATTTGGTTTATTCACGGCAACCACGATAGCAAAACTGTCGCCGCATTTGAGGCGATTTGGGATACACATTGGAAATCGCGTAATTTGCATAATCGTGTTGTTGAAATCCAAGGTCAACGTATTGCTGGCTTAGGTGGCGTATTCCGAGGACAAATCTGGATGCCGCCCAATAAACCGATGTATTTTGATCCTATCCACTATTGCCAATATAGCCCGCAAGAAAAAATTTGGCGTGGCGGTGTACCATTGCGTCATCGCACGTCTATTTTCCCTTCTGATATTGAAGCCATTGAAAACGAGCAAGCCGATATTCTAATTTGCCATGAAGCGCCTAAACCCCATCCAATGGGATTTCGTGTGATTAATCAACTCGCAGAAAAATTAGGGGTAAGACACGTTTTCCATGGTCATCACCACGATAACGTCGAGTACAAGACAAATTTCCCTTATAAAATCACGAATGTTGGTTTTAGAAGTGTCACAGACCTACAAGGAAATTATTTATTAAAAACCATTGATGATCGAGAAAAATAACTAAATAAAGCGTTAATTGTTTTTGATAAAAAGAAAAGTTTGAAGAGAGAAGATGGCGCACCCGAAAGGATTCGAACCTTTGACCGCTCGGTTCGTAGCCGAGTACTCTATCCAGCTGAGCTACGGGTGCAGAATAATAAAACTAAAAACAAATGGCGGTGAGAGAGGGATTCGAACCCTCGATGGAGTTTTTGACCCCATACTCCCTTAGCAGGGGAGCGCCTTCAGCCTACTCGGCCATCTCACCACAATCGGTTTGTGGGCGGTATAATACGTTTTTTTGAAAATAAGTCAAATCATTTTTTGTAAAAGCCGTTTTGGTTGCTTGATTTATCTACATTTTGCATAAATAAAGTGCGGTTGAAAAAACAAATAAATTTCTCACCGCACTTTAACGTAAATCATCTCTAGCCTTTTAAAATTGCTCGTAAACGATCGAGCTGACTCGATGTTTGTTGTTGCTTCTGCTCTACCGTTAATTTTGGCTTATCTTTTTCCCATTGCACATCATCTTGTGGTAACTCTGCTAGAAAACGACTTGGCTCTGGGCGAATTAACTCACCAAACTGACGTCGTTCACGGCAAAGGGAAAATGTGAGCGTTTGTTGCGCTCGCGTGATGCCAACATAGGCTAAACGGCGTTCTTCTTCCACATTATCTTCATCAATACTGGTTTGATGGGGCAAAATCCCCTCTTCCATACCGATTAAATACACATGAGGAAACTCTAAACCTTTGGAGGCATGCAATGTCATTAATTGCACTTGATCGCTCTCGTCATCATCTTCACCTCGCTCCATCATATCGCGCAAGGTTAAACGGGTAACCACTTGATTTAAATTCATCGGCTCATTCACCTCATCGCCTTTGAGCATATCCTCTACCCAGCTAAATAAGGTTGCCACGTTTTTACTTTGCATTTCTGCGGCTTTAGGGCTGGTGGCATATTCATACAAATATTCTTCGTAATGCAAGGAAGAAAGTAAAGAACGCACTGCCGTTTCAGGATCGGAACGCAAACTTTGATCGTTCAACTCCACAATCCAACGACCAAATTTTTGCAAGGCATCATAGGCTTTTGGCGTGACTCGTTGCATCAGTTCAAACTCAAAAATCGCCTCAAATAAGCTGATATGTTTTTCCTGTGCTAACTCGCCTAGTTTTTGCAGTGTTGCGGTACCAATTTCCCGTTTTGGTGTATTCACGATACGCAAAAAAGCCGCATCATCATCTTGATTCACCAACAAACGCAAGTAGGCCATCATGTCCTTAATTTCAGCACGAGAGAAAAAAGACGTTCCACCAGAAATTTTGTATGGAATACGGTTTTGCATCAGTACTTTTTCCAATAGACGGGATTGATGATTACCGCGATATAAAATGGCATAATCTTTAAATTTGGTTTTACGGCTAAAACGATGGGCGATTAATTCCGCCACAATCCGTTCGGCTTCATGTTCTTCATTTTTCGCCTCAATCACTTGCAGTTTTTCACCTTCGCCCAAGTTGGAAAAAAGCTTTTTGTCAAATACGTGCTCGTTGTTATCAATCAAAATGTTGGCACAATGCAAAATACGATGAGTGGAACGATAATTTTGTTCCAATTTGATGACTCGCAAACGCGGAAAATCATCACGTAAGCGCACCATATTTTGTGGACGTGCACCTCGCCAAGAATAAATGGATTGGTCATCATCACCCACTACGGTAAAGCAAGCTCTCTCGCCGACGAGTAATTTGATGAGCTCATATTGGCTAGTATTGGTATCTTGATATTCATCCACCAACAAATAGCGGATTTTCTCCTGCCATTTTGACCGCACTTCTTCGTTCTGTTTGAAGAGCAAGGTCGGCAACATAATCAAATCATCAAAATCCAACGCATTGTAAGCACGAATTTGCGCCGCATAACGCTCATAACATTTTGCAAAGGTTTGATATTTGGCATCTTTCGCTAAAGCATAAGCCTGTTTTGGCGAAACCAAATCATTCTTCCAATTGGAAATAACGGAAATTAATTCACGCAGTAAGTCTTTATCTTCCTGCAGCACATCTGCCGTCAGTTCTTTTAATAAGGCAAGTTGATCGTGCTCATCAAACAAGGTCATATTGGATTTAAAGCCTAAAGCTTTATATTCCCGTTTGATAATATCGAAACCTAAAGTATGGAAAGTGGAAACAATCAATCCTTTGGATTTTTCTTTACCAATGGAATGGGCTACACGCTCTTTCATTTCACGAGCGGCTTTGTTGGTAAAGGTTACGGCGGCGATCTGTTTAGGTAAATAACCGCAGTGTTCAATCAAATGAGCAATCTTATTGATGATCACACGAGTTTTGCCCGAGCCTGCGCCAGCTAGCACCAAGCAAGGCCCGCTGACATATTCGACAGCCTGTTGTTGTTGAGGATTGAGTTTCATATCTTAATGCAAATTAATTTGACCACGCATAAGGCAACAATGCGGTATCTAATAAAAATGACAGTGGCAAATCTAAAATAGGTAAGCCCCATTTTTGTGCCATCTCTAAATCATAAGCCGCACCCGCATAAGGTGTGTATTTCTCCGATGGATCAATTAATTTCACCACCGTACCACAACCAGTTAACGCTAAAAGTGCGGTTAAAATCAGAAGTGTTTTTTTCATTCACGACGTGCTTTTAAGGCTAAATAGACGGCTTCCGGCACCAGTTCTTTCACATCCCCATGGTGCAAATAAATTTCTCGTACAATCGTGGAAGACACAAACGCCCATTTTTCTGTTGGTGGGAAAAACAAACTATCCACACCATCGGTTAATAAACGGTTTAACGCGGCCAGTTGTAATTCATATTCGAAGTCCGTCGTTGTACGCACGCCACGAATAATGGCGGTGATCTTTTTCGCTTTGATTTCATTCGCGAGTAAATCAGAGAATCCAAATACTTCCACATTGGGCAAATGCGCGACCGATTGACGCACGAGTTCAACACGTTCTTCCAATGAGAACAATGGCTTTTTACTCGGACTATTCGCAACCGCGACAAAAACTTTCGGGAAAATGACCGCACTTCGCGCAATAATATCTAAATGCCCGTTGGTAATCGGGTCAAACGTGCCGGGGTAAATTACGCTTGTCATTTATGGTTCTCCGAAATATTGGTTAAATAAGGATGAAGCAAATCTAAAAGACGCTGTAATGCGCCACGATTTTCGATTAATACCTCGTAGCCTGCATTGCCTAAACGTTGACGCGCCCCTTTCGAATTCAATAACTTATCAATAATCTCTGATAATGCTTTTTCGGTAGAGTTGATTTGCAATACACCTTGCACTTCTAAGAGCGAGGTAAAAACTTCAGGGAAATTGAAGGTATGCTTTCCACTCACAACGGGTAATTTAAATGCCAAAGGCTCTAAAGGATTATGTCCCCCATGTTTGACCAAACTTCCGCCGACAAACGCAATATCTGAAATACCATACATCAACATCAACTCACCCATGGTATCACCCAGAATCACTTGGGTATTTTCTGAAGGAATCTCACCTGTTGAACGACGAATAAAGTTAAAGTTAGCTTTTTCAATTAAATCCGCCACAGAATTAAAACGCTCAGGATGACGAGGTACTAGCAATAACAGCAAGTTTGGATGTTTTTTCAGTAACAAATGATGTGCTTGTAAAATGAGTTCTTCTTCCCCTTCGTGCGTACTCGCCGCAATCCAAATCTGACGATCTTTCGCCCAGCTTTCATGAAGTGTTGCAATGTCTTTGAGTAATTCGTCACTGACCACAAGATCATATTTAATATTGCCGGTTAATTGCAGACGATCTTTCTCATAACCTAACTCTAAATAACGTTTTCCACTGATGCTATCTTGTGGGGCAATCAAGCTGATTTGAGAAAGCATATACTGCAAGTGTTGTTTGACTTTGCCATAGCGTCTGGCTGAACGTGCAGAAAGGCGTGCATTCGCCACAATGAAAGGAATATTTCGACGAGCCAAACAATCAATCAAATTTGGCCAAAGTTCCGTTTCAATGACAATGAATACTTTAGGTTGAATAAAATCAATAAAACGATTGATGACACAAGGTAAATCGTAAGGCAAATAACAATGCATCACACTTTCCCCGAACGCCGCTTTTACACGTTCAGAGCCTGTTGGTGTGACCGTTGTAAATGTGATTGGTAAATTCGGGTATTCCTTCTGAATACGTTTTACTAGCGGCGTAGCGGCAATCACTTCACCGACCGATGCCGCATGAATGACGATCCCATCTTCTGCAGGCTTAACAAGATTCGCATAAATACCATATCGCTCGCCTAAACGCTTACGATAATTAGGGGCCTTAAGACTTCGTAGCAACATGAAGAATAGCACAAAAGGCTGAATCAGATACATCAGGCAGGTATAAAAAAAACGCCACATAAAATAAATTCGGTTATACTTACAAAAACTTCGGCTAGTATAGCAAAAAAAGGATCAAAATATGCCAACAATTAGCGTTGCCATGATTGTCAAAAATGAAGCGGCAGATCTTACTCAATGTCTTGATACGGTAAAAGATTGGGTAGATGAAATCATTGTTGTCGACTCAGGCAGTACTGATAATACCCAAGAAATCGCTGAACAATATGGTGCAAAATTTTATTCGCATTCTGATTGGCCAGGTTTTGGCAAACAACGCCAACGTGCACAACAATATGTCACCAGTGATTATGTTTTGTGGCTAGATGCCGATGAACGCGTCACACCAAAACTTCGGAAATCCATTCAACAAGCGGTTCAACAAGATACACCAAATACGGTTTATGATATTCCTCGTGTGAGTGAAGTGTTTGGACGAGAAATTCGTCATTCAGGTTGGTACCCCGATTATGTGGTGCGTTTATATCGCACAAATTATGCTGGATATAATGATTCACTCGTACATGAAAAAGTGGTTTATCCTGAAAACACGAAAGTACAGAAATTAACTGGGGATTTGGAGCATTTCACTTATAAAAGCATTCATCACTATTTGGTGAAATCTGCGGGCTACGCCAAAGCTTGGGCAGATCAACGCCAAGCTAAAGGGAAAAAAGCGACCTTATGGCAAGGCGTTAGCCATGCCATCGGCTGCTTTGTCAAAATGTACATTTTAAAAGCCGGTTTCTTAGATGGAAAACAAGGTTTCCTGCTGGCGGTACTTTCGGCCCACTCCACCTTTGTGAAGTATGCTGATTTATGGGAAAGAGAGCAGAAATAGATTATTTCAAATATTGTCGATAATAAAAAAGTTGGATTCCTTTGAAATCCAACTTTTTTACATTTAGAAACTTTTACCCACTTCGATAAAGACTTGGTTCTTATCGTATGAATAAATCGCCATATTACTTTTCGTTTTACTATACGACCAAGTTACTTTTGGTGTAAAACCAGCATAGTGGAATTGTTTATGCCAAAGAGAAACAGAAGCACTATATTCGTTATTGCGCTGTTTCATACCTATAAACGATTGTTCAAGATAATGACGTTTTGCATAACCAAGTGTTGTGCTGGTTGTAATACCGAGTGGCCACTCTTGTCCCCAAGTTAAACGGGTACCAATTCGATTGTAAGCATTTGATCTATCCGCAGCATATTTTTTCATCAAATCTAACGAAATTGACCAAAATTGGGTTGAGCTAGGAATAAACATCAATGAATTCGTTAAAGAATGCACTGCACCATTGTAATTTAACTTATCAACTTCTTTTCTATAACGTTCATAACCAAAGTTATAAAATGCTGAATATTTAAAGTTTTGGTTTAACCAATATCCCATTGATAAACTCGCACCATAAGTATCAGTGTATTGTTTTAAGCTATCTCCGCCATTTAAACCACCACCATACCAACGTTTGTTAATATATGGTGTCACTTGCACATTAAAACGTGCATCAGAATAACCATAGCCTAAACCGACATGACCGATGACATCATTGTATTTTTTGTTATCCCAATAATATCTCGTATTAACACTGCTATCAAAAGCAACGTATTTTCCGTTAGATAAACTCCAACGTTTATCAGCACCAATAGATAAACCAAGACCTTGACCTGTTTGACGAGGCGTATTGTAGGTTATCTCTCCACTACCAACGGCCATTTTAGTCCCTTGTTTCGCTGAGTTTGCTAAGTTTTTATCATTTAAGAAAGTCGTTGAAAAAGAGAAGTTCCAGTTCTCTTTACTATCGATCACTTCAATATATTTATCAAATACCGCTATATCTTGAGCATTTTTTGTAGAAGCACGAAGTCTTTCAAACTGTGTTTTTGCTGCTTCATATTCTTGGTTATAGAACAAGGTTTCAGCAAGTTGGTAACGAATAAAATTATTTTCAGGGAAATCAGAAATGAGTTTACGGTATGAGGCAACGGATTTATTCAAATCCTCTTCTCTTTCAAGAATCGCTTTTCCCCAATCAATTAAAGAAAGATCGGCATTCGGAACAGATTCATAAATTTTGATATAAACAGGTAGAACCGCTTTGTTTGGATTAACTAGCGCATCTAAAAATAAACGTTCTAACAGGGCTGGATTTTCAGCTAATTGCTTTCCTGTAAATCTGGCAACACTATTACCATTAGCTTGATTTTCTTGCGCCATCGCATTTTGCTCAGACAAACGCTGTTTTCTCAGCAGGTCTTCTTTTAGATTTTTTTGATTAATATTTGGCATGCTCGCTTCATTTTGCAATGGATCTCTTTCCTGTACGGGAGCGGGAGAAGTTTGAGCATAAGTCGGTAATGCAATACTTGCAAGTGTCAGTAATAATGTTGATTTTTTCATATTTCCTCAACGATAGAAAAAAACAGCCCATGTAAATGGGCTGTCTAGGTTTAAAATATAACTGAAAAAATTATTTTCTGTTATTTTGGTCTGTACTTTCACCCCAAGCTGGAACTTCAGTTACAACTGGTGCTTTGTATAGGTTGTTTTGTACTTTAGCACCGAACGCAGCACCCCAGTTGTTAGTAGTATCTTTACTTGCAACTAAGCCACCTAACTCTTCTGCTTTATCACCGTATAAGCTAGCTCTTAACACACCTTCAGGGTTACCTTTGATAGCAGTAGCTGTTGCAGTACCAGCGATACTACCGTCGTTTGCTAATGTACCGTTGAATTTCACTAACTCGTGGTTAAGTTCATCTTTTTGTAATGCAGTGTTAGTTTTTGTCCATACGTTGTAAAGGTTACCAGTTACGTTTTTGCTTGCTAAATCGATGTCAGCTGCAACGTGGGTACCACTTACTAATGCATATTCTGCACCTAAAGCGTTTGGAAGGTTACCAGCGAGTTTGTAATCATCTGGTAGGTTGTAAGTCACAGCGTGACCTTGGTAGTGTAAGCTACCGCCAGCTGCTTCAGAACCGAAGTAAGCATCTTTAAGTGCGCCAACTTGAGCTGCAGAAGTGTTGCCTACACCACGGAAGAAGTAGTTATCTTCAGTACCTTGTTCACCGTAACCACCGAAGCTTGCTACTTTAGTACCGTATTGTGCTACATCTTTACCATCTTTAAGATCTTTTTCGAATACACCGTGTAATTTAGAAGTTACACGACCGTATTGAACGTGGCTTAATTTAGAACCCGCTGTGTATTTACCATCTGCATCTTTTGCAGTAAATGGTGCATTCGCTAATACAGTTTCGCCATCTGCTTCGTTTCTCACTTCAGAGTCACCTGCAACGAAAGTTCTGTGACCATATACTTCAGCTACAGAATCAGCTAAACGAGCATCAGTACGTGCTGCTTTAGTATCAACTACGTTGTTGCCTTCAGCTTTACGAGTATAGTTTAAACGACCATCTTCATAAACGTATGCTAAACCGCTTTGAGTACCTTTAGTATCAGTTTTGGTTGAAGCTTCGCCACCGTTACGAGCTGCACCTACAGTTGTGCTACCATCAGCAGTTTTGTAGATGTGATTTAACGTGTGCATACCAGTTGTATTAGCTACGTTGCCACGGAAGTCAAAGTCTTCTAAGTAAGCTTGTTTTGCGTCTTCAACTGGGTTACCGTTTTTATCCACAGGGATCGCTACAACGATAGTATCTAAGCTTGGGTGTAATTCAACAGTCATGTTAGTTGGGCTAACAGAAGATTTGCTGTTAGTTTCTACACCTTCACCAACGTTTAAGTTAGATTGAGTTTTCTTAACAAATTTAGCACCAACATCTGATGTGCTAGAACCAACAGCTGATGATGCTTTAGCTGCCGCTGCTTCAGCTTCTGCTTTCGCTTTAGCTGCTGCTTCAGCTGCTGCTTGTTGTTGAGCTGCTGCTTGTTGTTGAGCTGCTTGTTGTTTAGCTGCTTCATCATCACCGCTGCCGCCGCTAGAACCACATGCTGCTAATACTGCTGCACACGCCACTGTTAAACTAAATTTAATGAATTTGTTGTTTTTCATAATGTATGTAACCTTATAAAATTGGTTAGCCAATAGACTTATGCTATTACACGATTGTGTTATAGCACCTTTTGTATACAAAAGGCTAATTAAAGCCTTTCTGGGCGAATTCTAACAAAAGGAAAATAACGTTGCAACCTTGAAATGTTATATTCTTACCTCTTTTATCAACATTTAAGGTAAATTTTTTGTAAATTTACGTAAATTTCTTTAAGTTTACATATAACAATATATCAACACTTCTTTATATATTATTATCTCGGCACACCTCTTAACAAGGGGATTGGCTCAAACGGCGCAACCGAAGTTGGCGCAGGAATATCATTAAAAATTAAGATAAATGGTTTAGGTGGCAAGATTTTTTCATTTCGCCATAAGCTTCCCATGCCGACTAATTGAATATCATCGGGTAAATTTTTTATTCCTGATTTTAATACGGCTACGGTATTTGGACGAGGGTGCCCAATAGCAATGGCTGTGCCATGTTTGCGTGCATATTGAATGGCGTTCTGAAATTGGCGTTGCACATCTACTAAATTATCGCTGTCATCTAAAAAGATATGGCGATCTAATACACGTACGCCTTGTTCTTTTGCTATTTTTCCCGCAACTGATTTTCCGATAGTACGGCTATCTAAAAAGAATAAATGCTGCTCGCGAAGTGCGGTCATTAAATAAGTCATTAATGTGTCATCAGCTGTGGCTGCACTGCCCATATGATTATTCATTCCGATAGCATTTGGCACAATAGATTTCGCTTTTTTTACTCGCTCATTCACTTGCGCTTCAGACAAGCCTAAAGTCAAACCACCTTCTTCAATTTTAATATTGCTGACAGGCTGCATCGGCATATGAATAAGAATATCGTGATTTTGCGCTTTCGCTTGCTGATTGCGAATTTTGGCATAGGGTGCGGCAGGAATGATGGCGACAGAGATTTCTTTAGGCATCGCCAAAATTTCCGCATCTTCTTTCGGATGATAGCCAATGTCATCAATTACAATAGCCAGTTTGCCTTGTGCAAAAGTAAATGCAGAGAAAAGTGCGGTTGAAAAAATAATCGTATTTTTGACCGCACTTTGAAAGAATGTTGCCATTATTTAATCCACCCAGCCGGATTCACAGGTACCCCTTTACGGCTGATACCAAAGTAAAGTGCCGGTTTAGAGAGCTCACCCGTATTCCCCACTTGTGCGATGGTTTGTCCCGCAGACACGAGCTGACCTTGTTTCACAAATACCGCTTGGTTGAAACCATACAAACTCAAGTCGCTGTCGCCGTGCTTCACAATCACCATATAACCATAACCATTAAGATGGCCGGCGAGAATAACACGACCACTTGCAATGGCTTTTACCGCTGTACCCGTTGGTGCGCCGATAACCATACCTTTCCAGCGCACTTCGCCCGCTTGGATTGAACCAAAGGAATGCAATGTCGGACCGGAAACTGGACGACTGTATTGACGAGCTGCGGTACCTAAACCACTGGTGCTGTTAATCAACTTACGTTCTTGATCGGTTGGTTGATAAGGTTTTGAGGTCCGTTTTTCTTCTGCTTGTTTTTTCTGTGCAAGGGCTTCACGCTCACGTTGTTCTTGTTGGCGAGCGGCTTGTTCTGCACGTTGAATTTCTTGGCGAAGGGCATTTTCATTCGCTTTCAACGTTTCCAGTTTATTCTGATCTTTCGTTAAGTTTTTGTTGAGTTCATTTAACGTAGATTGGCGTTCTTGTTGCGCTTTTTGTAATTCTTGCTGCTGTTTCTTTTGCGTAGAAAGTTGATCGCGATGATTTTTTTGTTGCCCTGAAATCGCCTCGCGCTGTTTCGCTAAACTCTCTTGTGTCGCTTTCAGATTGTTGATCATATCGATGCGAACTTGATTTAAGTGCTGATAATACACTTTCATGCGTTCCGCTTTTTTGGCATCTTCTGAAAGCATTCTTTCCAAGGTAGAAGGATTTACACCTGAGCGATAAATGGCATCTATTTGCTTCGCGAGCTTCGCTTTTTGCACACGCTCTTGCTTTTCTAATTGTTTGATTTGCTTTTCGGTTTCCGCCATTTGCTTGCGAATTTCTTTTAAGCTTAATTCTGTTTCACGTAATTCACCGACAACGCTATTAATTTTGCTTTCTTGATCTTTAAGACTGGCTTGGAGTTTAGCTTGTGCGCGTTTTTGCTCGGCGATCTTCGATTCTTGTTGTTTAATTTGTTTTTGAATTTGATTGAGATCGTTGCCTTGTGCGAAAGATGAAAAGCCAAGCAGACCACAAGCAAAAAGTGCGGTCAGTTTTGATAAGATTTTTTTTCTACGATTGCTTTGCTGCATACATCTAAACTTGAGAGAAATTAAGGGACGAATAAAACTTAAATACTAGCATTATTTTTGAGTGGCTAAAAGTTTACAGACGATTTTTTGCGAAAGATCAGTAAATGCCGCCTTTTTACTTTTAAACATAACGATTTTTTGCTATAACAGAGCCATTCATTTTTTTATTAATACTTAGGAGATCCTTATGGAATTAGTATTCATTCGTCACGGTTTCAGTGAGTGGAACGCAAAAAATTTATTCACCGGTTGGCGTGATGTGAATTTAACCGAGCGCGGCGTAGAAGAAGCAAAAGCAGCAGGTAAAAAATTGTTCGAGAAAGGCTATGAATTTGATATCGCCTTCACCTCTGTTTTAACTCGTGCAATCAAAACCTGTAACATCGTGTTAGAAGAATCTCACCAATTATGGATTCCTCAAGTGAAAAACTGGCGTTTAAATGAGCGTCACTACGGTGCATTACAAGGCTTAGATAAAAAAGCAACCGCAGAACAATACGGTGACGAACAAGTTCATATCTGGCGTCGTTCTTATGACATTTCTCCTCCAGATTTAGATCCGAAAGATCCAAACTCTGCCCATAACGACCGTCGTTATGCGAACATTCCATCTGATGTTGTACCAAACGCAGAAAACTTAAAATTAACCTTAGAACGCGCATTACCATTCTGGGAAGATCAAATTGCACCAGCAATGCTTTCTGGTAAACGTGTTTTAGTGGTGGCACACGGTAACTCACTTCGTGCATTAGCAAAACACATCATCGGTATTTCTGATGCGGAAATCATGGATTTTGAAATCCCAACCGGTCAACCGTTAGTGTTAAAACTTGACGATAAATTAAACTACGTAGAACACTACTATCTTTAATTTATAAATGATTTCAAAGTGCGGTTAATTTTGACCGCACTTTTTGTTTAAGGAGAATAACGGATGAAAAAATTACTCGCGATGATTTTTGCCTTGTTACCTGTTTTGGCCTTTGCAGCATCGCCAAATCATACGGCAAAATCAGCTCAAACCAAGTCAGTGAAAACAGCAGTTAAAAAAGTGGAAGCCAAGAAAGCAACTACGCCTAAAACCGTAGCCAAAACAGCGAAAAAGAAAGCCGATACCAACAAAGTAGAAGTGAAAAAGCCAGCTAAAATTGTCGAAGCGAAAAAAGCGGTAACGAAAAAAGAAAAAATAAAAAATAAAACGACAAATAAAGCCGTCAAAACAGAGCCGACAAAAACGAAAGGCAAACAGCCAGTAGAAAAAACTAAGCAAACTGCAGTAAAAGACAAAAAGACGGTAGCGAAAACCAAACAAAGTGCCGTTAAAGAATCAACTAAATCTGAAAAAGTGATTGCTAAAAAAACACCAGTGGTTAAAACCGAAGTGAAGAAAGCGGAACCAAAAGCCGTTGAAAAAGTGACTGAAAAGAAAGTAGATGCTGTCGCACAAAAAACAGCGAGTATGGTGACAAAATCCGTCGTCGTACCAAGATGTAATGATTCAAAAGTTTTTGCGGTATTATCTGATGCCTTCAAAAAACAAGGTGCTGCGACTAACACCCAAATGACAGTGAAACAAATCTCGCAAGCCCGTGAAACGCAATCTTATCCGCAACAAGGCATTCGCAGCTGTAATGCGATAGTGGAAACCAACGGCGTTAAATATGTTACCGATTACAGCATTATCTTGAATGATAAAGGCTTCTTCGTGCAAGTTGAAAACGCACAACCCGCTCAACGTTTCTAATCTTAACGTGCGTTATTTAAATGAAGTTGTTTGAATAACGCACGCATTTCTTCTTCATTCAAACAGCGATATTCACCATTACTTAGTCCATCAAGTGTTAAATAGCTCATTTGATAACGGATAAGTCGTAATGTCGGAAAGCCGATATGTGCCGTCATTCTACGCACTTGTCGATTACGCCCTTCACTAATTTTGATTTCCAACCAGCTCGTTGGAATACTTTGACGTTCACGAATAGGTGGATTGCGAGGCCAGAGAAAATCTGGTTCTGAAATCAACCGCGCTTTTGCTGGCATCGTCATCCCATCTTTCAATTCAACACCTTGACGAAGCTTGTCTAAGTCAGCCTCATCAGGAATACCTTCCACTTGCACAAAATACGTTTTTTCTGTTTTAAACTTAGGATCTGCCAAACGATGTTGCACTTCACCATTATTCGTTAACATCAGCAGCCCTTCGCTATCACGATCCAATCGTCCTGCCGCGTACACATTAGGAATAGCAATAAAATCTTTTAACGTAGCTCGGCCATTTTCATCGGTGAATTGTGTCAGTACATCAAAAGGTTTGTTAAATAAAACAACGATTGTTTGTTCTAATGTAAGTGGCTTTGCTTTTGGCTTAA
>ERZ772966.341-NODE-341-length-18757-cov-24.573094_pt1 | contig 18757 bp, 16 predicted proteins | sample MGYA00580680_ERZ772966 | MGnify/ENA primary metagenome ERZ772966 (study PRJEB29015, sample SAMEA2738055) | human oral metagenome | biome: human oral; feature: human-associated habitat; material: saliva | place: China | collected 2225 ...
CGGGCCATATGCCGGAGCGAGCGAGCTTGGAGGTTGGAGAAGAAGGTATAGACGTCTTGTTTGAATAAGGCGGATTAAAGGCCTTCTAAAGGGAAAGTCAACAAGGTTGATTACCTTTCAGACGGCCTTGTTTTCATTTATTTTATCGGTTCTAGATAATTAGATGGAATTTGGGTTGTCTATAAAAAAGCTTTGTTATGGAAGAGATGATATCTGATAGATTAAAGGGAAAGGGTATTATATTTTTGATATGAAATTTGATAAATTTGTTGGATATATAATTTTTTTATTACTATGTATATTGTCTTTTTTCCTTCTTAAGCAGAATTTCTATATTGCAGATTATATTGTATATGGAGATATGTATAAGCTGTCTGGACTTCAGGGTGAGATAGAGGGAAGTGAAATCGTCATTAAGTTATTTTTTATTTTAAATAATATTTCTATTTTGCTTTTTTTGCTTAATAGAAAAATACTTGGCACAATCGTCTTTGCTTTATTGGTATATTTTATCTGCCACTTAGTAGAATTGGATCTGTTTTTTATCGTTGTCTTCAGTACAATAAAAGCAGGTAATTATGGATTAATCATTATATTTGTTCTATATGCGTTACTTCTGTTAATTAATATATATTCTTATCTTCGCTCACCTAAATTGAGATAAGCGTGTAGATTAGATAAAACCAAATAAAAAAAGGCCGTCTGTAAGATATTCAGACGGCCTTTGCTGTTGGCTTATTTTGCGATTTAGTTGCGCTTTCATGGTATGAATATGATAATGAACGTATATCCTCGGTTTTAGAAAGGTCGTTTCTCATGAAAGATTTTGCCCGTTTGCTCAATCATCCCGATATTTCCTTTTCTCCGATTCCAGATGCCATTAAAGTTGATAACCCTGCAACAGGTGAGGTTTTGGCATTTGTCCGTAAGACTGATTCAGACGGCCTGAAGCTTTTGATTCAAAAGGCGGAGACCGCACAAAAATTATGGGCAGCAAAAACTGCGTTAGAGCGTGCCGATGTGTTGTGGCGTTGGTATTTTTTGATTACAGAAAACAAAGAAGAACTGGCGCGTATCATGACGATGGAGCAGGGTAAAAGTCTGACTGAGGCGCGTGGTGAAATTGATTATGCGGCTTCGTTTGTGCGCTGGTTTGCGGAAGAGGCGCGGAGGATTGACGGCGATGTATTGACGAGTGTGAAAGCGTCGCAAAAACTGGTTGTGTTGAAACAGCCTGTCGGTGTTACCGCTGCGATTACGCCGTGGAACTTCCCGTCAGCGATGATTGCACGCAAGGTTGCACCTGCTTTGGCGGTGGGCTGCGCGATGATTGTCAAACCTGCATCGCTTACGCCTTTGAGTGCGTATGCGTTGGCCGTACTAGCTTATGAAGCGGGCGTGCCTCAGGATTTATTGCCTGTTGTCAGCGGTCGTGCGTCGGAAATCAGCCATGAATTTGCTACGAACCTGACTGTGCGCAAAATTAGCTTTACCGGCTCAACCGAAGTCGGTGCGAAAATTTTTGCCGACAGTGCGGCAGACATTAAAAAACTCAGTTTGGAACTGGGTGGCAACGCACCGTTTATCGTATTTGACGATGCCGATTTAGACAAAGCCGTCGAAGGCGCGCTGGCCAGCAAGTTCCGAAACAGCGGCCAGACCTGCGTTTGCACCAACCGTGTTTATGCTCAGTCCGGCATTTACGACGAATTTTGCCGCAAATTAAGTGAAAGAGTAGCCGCGCTCAAATTGGGCAACGGCCTGGATGAAGGCGTGAACCAAGGGCCGCTGATTGAGGAAAAAGCGGTGGAGAAAGTCGAGCAGCACATCGCCGACGCATTGGCTAAAGGCGCAAGTTGCCTGACCGGCGGTAAACGCAGCGCGTTGGGTGGAACGTTTTTTGAGCCGACTGTTTTAAGCGGCGTTACGGCGCAAATGGCGGTAGCTCGCGAGGAAACCTTCGGGCCTTTGTGTCCGGTGTTCCGTTTTGAAACCGAAGCCGAAGTCATCGAGGCTGCGAACAATACGGAATACGGTTTGGCAGCTTACCTTTATACGGCTGATACCGTCCGCCAATGGCGCGTTGGCGAAGCCTTGGAATACGGCATGGTCGGCATCAATACGGGCTTAATCAGTAATGAAGTGGCACCGTTTGGCGGCATAAAACGCAGCGGTTTGGGACGTGAAGGCAGCAAATATGGTGCGGATGAATATTTGGAATTGAAATATTTGTGCATTGATGTAGCGGAATAAGGCTGCACAGTAAAGGCCGAGACCTTTGCAATAACATAGGTTACTAAAATTTTATGTTCAATCTCATTTTCAAAATGCAAAACCTTTCTGATTTTTCCTACTTTTTGCTCAATATTAGGAGGGTTTTAGTCAATTGAAAATTTTTTGGCGCATTTTTATGCGTCAAATTTCGTTAACAGACTATTTTTGCAAAGGTCTCAGGCCGTCTGAAATTTGGTTTTCAGACGGCCTTTTTTAAACGCAGAAAAGGTATTGGGTAATTTTCATATTGTGAGAACGAGCTTTATAAAAAAGCAAAACCATAAGAAACAAAGTTGCAAAAAATTTGTCACATGTTTATAAAATTAGTTTGATAACTATTTTGATGTTTTAATCTTGTTGGGTGTGTATTTCAAGTTTCTAACAGTGGTTTTTCTTTGAGTGATGGCAACGGAAATTTTGGTACATATATCGGTGGCAATACAACAGTGAGCAAGGCGGGATTGGTTCTTTTTGCTTGCACAGTGTGGCTCATATCGATAGCGTGGGAACTTTATCTAGGCTGTAATTTTTGGGTATGATTTTTATAAAAAAGGTGATGTGAATGTTGAAGAAATTTTTAATTCTGTTTTGCGTAGCTTTCATCGGCGCATGCAGTTCCTTTGATGGGGATGGTTTGACAAATGGCTCATATTCTCAAGGGAAACGACTTGATCCGAATTGTGATCATTATGCTGTCGGCGGTAGTGGCGGCGGTTGTACACCGGCAGGTCAATGGCATCTTAAAGATAAGCAAGGACAAAGAGTGCCATTCTAGCTTTTAAAAATGATTGTAGAACGGGCATTTAATTATTTAGGCCGTCTGAAATTTGGTTTTCAGACGGCCTTTGTTTTAGAGTAGATCCTGGATGGCTGAACGCTCTTCTTCCAATTCGGCCAGCGTGGCGGCAATACGTTTTTGGCTGAATTCGTCCGACAAATCCAAGCCTTGGACGATGCGGTAGCTGCCTTCGTCACAAATGACGGGGAAGCCGAAAATCAAACCTTCGGGAATGCCGTAAGAGCCGTCGGATGGAACGCCCATGGTTATCCATTTACCGCTGCTGCCGAGCAACCAGTCGCGCAGGTGGTAGATGGCGGCATTGGCGGCGGAGGCTACGGATGATGAACCGCGTGCGGCGATAATGGCGGCACCGCGTCCGGCGATTTTCGGCATGAAGACTTCGGTGTTCCAGTCGGGTTCGGTAATCATGTCTTGGACGGACTCGCCGTTGCTGGTGGCGTAGCGGTAGTCGGCATACATGGTCGGGCTGTGGTTGCCCCAGACGCACATTTGCTCGATGGAAGTAATCGGGCGGTTGATTTTTTCGGCAATTTGGCTGACGGCGCGGTGGTGGTCGAGACGCATCAGGGCGGTGAAATTTTCCGGCGGGATGTCGGGTGCGGATTTCATGGCGATGTAGGCGTTGGTATTGGCCGGATTGCCGACGACGAGGACTTTAACGTTGTGATGGGCAACTTTGTTCAACGCCGCGCCTTGTACTTTGAAAATTTCGCCATTGGCGTGCAGTAAATCGGCGCGCTCCATGCCTTGCGTGCGCGGGCGCGCTCCAATCAAGAGGGCGATGTCGGCATCTTTGAAGGCGACTTCGGGGTCGTCTGTGGCGAAGATGTCGGCAAGGAGCGGAAAGGCGCAATCCTGCATTTCCATAATCACGCCGCGCAATGCCTGTTGTGCCTGCGGCAAGTCGAGCAGCTGCAGGATAACGGGTTGGTCGCGTCCGAGCATGATGCCGCCGGCGATACGGAAGAGGGTGGCGTAGGCGATTTGGCCTGCCGCGCCGGTAACGGCGATTCGGACGGGTGGCTTGAGGGTCATATTTTTCCTTTTGAAGTCGTTGTTTTACTTGATTTTCGGATTATAGCAGTATTATGGGGAGAATGATGTAGTAAGGCCGTCTGAAATTTGATTTTCAGACGGCCTTAAGTGTTTGAAAAGATTATTCGTCGTTTTTCTTTTCAGCTTGTTCTTCTGCTGCTTCATAGGCTTCGACAATTTTCTGCACCAAAGGATGGCGGACAACGTCTTCGCTGGTGAAGGTGTGGAAATACAGGCCTTCTACATCGCGCAGTTTTTCGCGTGCATCTTTCAAGCCGGATTTGATGTTGCGTGGCAGGTCGATTTGGCTGATGTCGCCGGTAATGACTGCTTTGGCACCGAAGCCGATACGGGTCAGGAACATTTTCATTTGTTCGGGCGTGGTATTTTGCGCTTCGTCCAAAATGACATATGCGCCATTTAAGGTACGGCCGCGCATATAGGCCAGCGGCGCAATTTCAATCAAACCTTTTTCCATCAATTTGGTTACGCGGTCGAAACCCATTAAATCATAAAGCGCATCATAAAGCGGTCGCAGGTAGGGATCGACTTTTTGCGCCAAATCGCCCGGCAGGAAGCCTAATTTTTCGCCTGCTTCGACTGCGGGACGCACCAAAACAATGCGTTCGATTTGATGTTTTTCCATGGCATCGACTGCGGCGGCAACGGCAAGATAGGTCTTACCCGTACCGGCAGGGCCTAAGCCGAACACGACATCGTGGTTGAGCAAGGCGCGGATATAGCCGTTTTGGCGCGGGGTGCGGCCGCCGATGCTGCCGCGTTTGGTGCGGAAATAGTATTGTTGGTCGTGGTGTTTTTCTTCGTGTTTTTCATCTGCGGTTTTTGCTTCGACGGCCGCGAGGCTGATAGCGTTGTCGTCCAAGTCGCCTTTTTCTGCGGCTTCGGCAAGCGACAGCAAGGCACGACGGCCGGCGTGTGCCAGTTCGCCCATGAAGGTGAAATGTTCGAAGCGGCGGCTGATTTGGATATCAAGGGCTTTGCCTAAGGCTTCGAGATTGCTGTCGAGCGCGCCGCACAGGCGTTGCAACACGGTATTGTCAATTTCTTCAAACTGCAGATGGACGGTGTGGGTCATATCGGTTTCCGTAAATAAATCTAATTTTTCCGTATTATACCCTTGTTCAGACGGCCTGCTTTATAATACGTCGCTTCTTTTTAATAAACCGTTTCAATCAAAATGAATCGCACTGCTACTCCTCAATCGGAATTTCTACGCGGTATCAAAGAATGTTCCCCCATGCTGATCGGCTTGTTGCCGTGGGCGCTGATTTTGGGCATGCAGGGCGGGCAGAAAGGCATGAGTTGGCTGGAAATGCTGCTGATGACGGGCATGAACTTTGCCGGCGGCTCGGAGTTTGCCGCGGTCAATCTGTGGGCAGACCCGTTGCCGATTCTGCTGATTGCAACGGTTACTTTTATGATTAATTCGCGCCATATCCTGATGGGTGCGGCGATTGCGCCGTATATGAGGGATATGCCGCTGAAAAAGGCGATGCCTGCTCTGTTTGTAATGTGCGATGAAAGCTGGGCGATGGCTTTGTCTGAAATTCAAAAACGCAAGACGCTTGGTTTGCCAGCGTTCAATATGCCGTTTTATGCCGGTGTGTGCTTTATTTTGTATGTAACGTGGATTGGTTTTGCTGCATTTGGCGCGGCAGTCGGCCCGATGTTCGGCGATGTGGCGGCATGGGGCTTCGGCATGGCGTTTCCTGCGGTGTTTTTGGTATTGCTGCGCGGGATGTGGAAGAGCTTTGCGGCTTCACGCCCTTGGTTTGTCAGCCTGCTTGTGGCGTGCGTAACCTATTTGACCGTAGATGGCGCATGGTATGTTCCGGCCGGAACGTTGTCGGGCTTGTTGGCGGCGTATTTGTGGGGAGAGCAAAAGTGAAGGATTTGTTGTCACTGCAATCGTTTCTGCTGTTTTTAAGTATGTTGGCCGTTACTTATTCAACCCGATTAATTGGCTTTTTTGCCTTGCGCAACCGTACGTTGAGCCGTCGCGCGCAAGTGGTTATGGAGACCGCGCCGGGCTGCGTGTTGATTTCTGTGATTGCGCCTTATTTTGTATCGGACAAGCCGCATGAGCTGATCGCCATCGCTTTGACAGTATTGGCGGCCAGCCGGTTTTCGATGTTGGTAACGGTATTAATTGGCGTTGGCACTTCGGGCATACTCGATTATTTGATGAAATAAAAAATTTTCAGACGGCCTTACTTGTTATAATGGCCGTCTGAATTTTTTGATAAAGCAAAAACATGGCAAACCAACGACTCATCTATGGCTTTCACGCTGTCAATGCCCGTTTGTGGCAAAACCCGAAATCGATTACCGAACTCTACATCCAAGAGGGCAAATCCGATGCGCGCACCCGCGATGTATTGGATAAAGCGGCCTCTGAAAATGTGCGCGTGCATTTTGCCGATGCCGACCGCCTGAATGCCATCAGCAAAGGGGCGCGCCATCAGGGCGTGGTCGGGTTTATCGATGCTTCCAAAAACCACGTTCACTTGGAAGATGTGTTGGAAAACCTGAGCGAACCGCCGTTTTTGCTGGTATTGGACGGCATTACCGATCCGCACAACCTCGGCGCGTGCCTGCGTACTGCCGATGCGATGGGCGTGCATGCCGTGATTGCACCCAAAGACAAAAGCGCCGGCCTGAATGCGACCGTCAGCAAAGTTGCCTGTGGCGCGGCGGAAACCGTGCCGTATATTACCGTAACCAATCTTGCCCGTACTTTGCGTGAGCTGAAAGAATACGGCATTTGGATTGTCGGCACGGACATGGGCGGCGACTCCGATCTTTACCACTGCGACTTGCCTGACAGCGTGGCTTGGGTAATGGGCAACGAAGGCGAAGGCATGCGCCGCCTGACGCGCGAACATTGCGATATGCTGGTATCGATTCCGATGTTTGGCACGGTAGAAAGCATGAACGTTTCCGTCAGCGCGGGCATGGTATTGAGCGAAACCCGCCGTCAACGCGTGTTGAAATCGGAAAAATAAAAAGTTTAATTAAAGGGCCGTCTGAATGTTTTTCAGACAGCCTTTTTCAGGTTTTATTCTTTAACCAAAGGACCTGATTTCTTTTCGCTACCGGCGGCAATGCGTACCAATTGGAGAAATTCCGATTTCAGCTCAAACGGATCGTCGCCTTGGACTTTCTGTACCATTTTTTCAATGTCGTTCCAGCCAAGTTTGCCGTTGTATTCGCCGCCACGCAGGGCTTGGGCGTAAGAAGCTGCGGCAAGGGCGAGCAGGGTGTCTTTATCGGCTTGCTCCAGCGGTTTGCTGCCAACGGGGATTGCTTGTTCCATCAGCTTGCTGTCTTTTTCTCCAGGCAGCTTATAGCGTACTTTGACAAAGGCGTATTCGTTTTTACTGCCTTTGACGGCAGGGGCTTTTTGATAGCGTGATTCGTTCAGCCAGCCGTTTTTTCCTGTCGGAATGATTTCATAGATGGCGGTCACGCTGTGGCCTGAGCCGATATCGCCCGCATCTACTTTGTCATTGTTGAAGTCTTCATTGCGCAGGGTGCGGTTGGTGTAGCCGACCAGGCGGTATTCTTTGACAGTGGCAGGATTGAATTCGACTTGGATTTTGACATCTTGCGCAACGGTGGCCAGCGTGGAAGTCAGTTGTTGCTGCAGAACTTTTTTCGCTTCTTTTTCGTTGTCGATATAGCTGTAATTGCCGTCGCCTGCATCGGCAATTTGTTCCATCATGTCTTCGTTGTAATTGTCTGTACCGAAGCCTAGCGTGCTGAGTGAAACACCGGTTTTACGTTTTTCGGCAACCATGGATTTGAGGGTTTCGGTATCAGATACGCCAACGTTAAAGTCGCCATCGGTCGCCAGCAGGATACGGTTGATGCCGTTGGGTACAAAGGCTTTTTGCGCTTGCTCGTAGGCCATGCGTAAAGCGGATTCGCCCGAGGTTGAGCCTTCAGCTTTCAGTTTATCGATGGCCTTCAGGATAGTTTCTTTATCTGAACCTGATGTGGGCGGAAGCACCAGCTCTTCGCCTGATGAATAGGTAATCAGGGTCACTTTGTCTTGCGGACGTAATTGTTGGGTCAAGATACGCAGCGTTTTTTGAACCAACGGAAGTTTATTTTCTTCATCCATGCTGCCGGATACGTCCACGAGGAACACAAGATTGGCAGGCGGCAGGTCTTTCTTTGCCATGTCTTGTGCTTGGATGCCGATTTTGATCAGCTTGGCTTCCGGTTGCCATGGAGAATCAATGGTTTCGGTATGAACGGCAAATGGACGGCCGTCAGTAGGCAGTGGATAGTTATAAGGGAAGTAATTGATGATTTCCTCAATCCGTACAGCATCTTTAGGCGGCTGTTCTCCATTGTTCAGAAATCGGCGGACGTTGGCGTAGCTGCCGGTATCGACATCGATGCTGAATGTGGAAACAGGTTCTTGAGCAACGGATTTGACCGGTTGGTCGGGTTGTTCTTGGTAGCGTTCAGTGTTTTCTGCAAGAGACAGATTTTCTTCAGCAACGGCAGCAGCAGGCAATGCTGAGTCCGGTGCGCCATGAAGATTTTCGGTTGACGAGTCTGAGTGGTCGAGTGGACCGGAACACGCAGTCAAAGCTGCTAAAGTGAGTATGGAAACGGTTTTTAGGAAGAAACGGGGCATGATTTAAGCTCCTAAGGATATGCTGTTATGGGTACTTATGAGCAGTGTATTGGCAATTTGAAGGTATTTTTTATTTAGGGTTTGTCCTAGGTATAACTAGGGTAAATGGCCGTCTGAATATTTTCCAGATAACCTTTCAAGATTTTAATGTTTTTCCAAACGTTTGACTTCCGTTTCTTCTAAAACTTCCGCCTCCACCAAAGGAATCGTAACATCGGCATCTGTTGATGGTTTTAAAAGCTCATATACGATTTTTTTAACGGCTGTTTCAATACGAGAACGCATTGCCCATACGAATAAAAACAATAAGATAAAAAATGAGGTAAAGATAAATAGTCCGTATAGGTAGCTGCCTAAAAGCTGGCCTATATAGAGTGAAAGGCTAAGTAAAACCAAAATGACGGCTACTGCTCCTGTAATGGCGAAGAGTAGGTAGAAAACGCTTGGTGCTGCATATTCAGAAGCCGTTTCTGCCAATTGTTCCTGTTTTTCTCGAACACTGTCGGAAATCGGGTCAATGATGGCTTCACGAAATTTCCGCTTTATAAAATCAAACATAGTTTCCCCTTTTTTATAATGGTTAAAGAAATAGCATTATCTTATAAATAAGAAATTTATGCCAAGGCATTTAGAAATTTGGATGTATTGGAAGCAGTAAATATACTGATTAGTTAAGATGAAGGGATAGGCTATTATTGAGTACAGCCTTGTGAAGGTTGGAGCAACTCTGCTTATATTTGATAATGAAGTAGAAAAAACATAAATTATTCAAATATTTAAAATAAATGGATTAAATTTGTAATGATATGTTTTGTGCTAAGAGATTTGAGTATTAAGTGTTTTAATTCTCTTGATTTTTATGACTAAAGCAAGATGTTATAAGGCTGAGACGATTTTGCAAAAGTCTCAGCCCCGATTTATCTTACATTAACTTTTCTTCCGGCGGCGTTCGCCAGGCAGCAGCATATCCGCCCATTTGATGATGTTGGCGACTTCTGCCGGATTGAGTTCGTAGAACTGGCCGCGTTTGAGGCGGTTTGGCAGACCGATGGGGCCGAAGCCTACGCGGACGAGGCGGCTGACGGTCAGGCCTTGGCTTTCAAAAATGCGGCGTACTTCGCGGTTGCGGCCTTCTTTGATGACGACGTTGTACCATTTGTTTGCGCCTTCGCCGCCTTGTTCGTAGATACGTTCGACTTTTGCCAAACCGTCTTCGAGCATCACGCCTTCTTCGGTCAGGACGCGCATTTGTTCGGTGGTCAACTCGCCCAATACGCGCACGGCGTATTCACGTTCGACTTCAAAGCTTGGGTGAGCAAAGCGTTGAACGAGTTCGCCTGAAGTGGTCAGGATCAAAAGGCCGCTGGTATTGATGTCCAAACGGCCGATGGCCACCCAGCGGCTGCTGGCTGCTTGCGGCAGGCGGTCGAAAATGCTGACGCGGCCTTGCGGGTCGTCGCGGGAAACGATTTCGCCTTCTTGTTTGTAGTAGAGGATGATGCGCGGCAGACGGTCTGCCCATTTGAGTTTGATGATGCTGCCTTTGACGGTAACGTGGTCGTCGGGCGTAACTTTTTCGCCCAGTTGGGCTACGCGGCCGTTGACCGTTACCCAGCCGTTGCTGATCCATTCTTCCATTTCGCGACGTGAGCCGACGCCGGAAGCAGCCAGGACTTTTTGCAGGCGTTCGGGCTCGAAGCGTGAAAGGTCGCTGCGGCGTTCTTTCAAATCGCGGGCATGCTCCATGATTTTTTGGTTTGGGTTGCGGACAACCAGTTTTTTGGCTTTGGCAGCACGTTGTTTAGGCGCGGTATTTTGAGCTTTTGGGCCGTCTGAAACTTTTTGGCCGTAAGGTTTGCCTGATGTTTTGCGTTCGTCGTCTGGATGTTTCTTATTGGCAAAGGATTTGGTCGGTTTGGAAGGTTTTTTGGCGGTAGATGATACGCCGTCGCGCCATTGGCGTTTGCTGGAAGGCTGTTTGGACATAATTTTTCCTAACTCGCTTGAAAAAGCGGTTCTTCTGCGGCAGTTGCGGCAGGGGGTGGATTGAGGGAAAAGGCCGTCTGAAAATCAAATTCAGACGGCCTGCCGATGAAAGGTTGTATTGTAACTCAACCAGTAAATTTTTGTTTGAAAATCTGAAAATTATGGCGAAAGGCGTTCGCGTATCCAGTTGCCGTCAATCAGGCGGTATTGGATGCGGTCGTGCAGGCGGCTGGGGCGGCCTTGCCAAAATTCGATACGGTCGGGAATAACGAGGTATCCGCCCCAATGCGGCGGGCGGGGAACATGCAGGGGATGTTTGACACCGACGGCCGCGGCTTTGGCCACCAATACGGCTTTACTTGAAATCACTTCGCTTTGCGCGCTTGCCCATGCGCCGATACGGCTGGTATACGGGCGGCTTTCAAAATATTCGTCCGAAGCGGCGGCGTCGAGTTTTTCAATGCGTCCTTCAATGCGCACTTGGCGTTCGAGTTCCGGCCAGAAAAAGGTCATGGCGGCAAAGGGGTGTGCCGTATAGGAGCGGCCTTTGCGGCTGTGGTAATTGGTAAAGAAAACAAAGCCTTTGGGGTTGACTTCTTTTAGCAGTACCATGCGGCTGTTGGGCCTGCCGTCTTCGCCCACGGCGGCAACGTTGACCGCGGTCGGCTCGTTGACTTCGGCATGAATCGCTTCGTTCAGCCATTGCTCGAATTGGACAATCGGGTCGGCGTGGCATTCGGCTTCCGACAGCTCGCGTTTGCTGTAATCTTCGCGGATATTGTGCAGATCCATGATTTTTCTCCTTAGGTCTGACTGAATCATACTCCGTTTTTTCAGACGGCCTCAAGGGCATTTGTGTATAATCGTAGCCCTTTCCAATATAGAACAATACGGAGTCCTGTCATGCAAACCGAAGTTGAACTGAAAATCTTAAATCCGAAAATGGCCGATTCCCTGCCTGCTTATGCAACGCCCGGTTCTGCCGGTTTGGATTTGCGTGCCTGCTTGGATGAAGCTGTTGTATTGCAGCCGGGCGATGTGTATCTCGTGCCGACCGGTTTGGCGGTGCATTTGGCCAACCCTGCCTATGCAGCCGTTTTGCTGCCGCGTTCCGGCTTGGGTCATAAACACGGTATTGTTTTGGGTAACTTGGTCGGTTTGATTGACTCGGATTATCAAGGCGAATTGAAGGTTTCTTTATGGAACCGTGGTAAAGAAGCGTTTACCATCGAGCCGATGGAGCGTATCGCACAAATGGTGATTGTGCCGGTTGTCCAAGCTGCGTTTAAAGTCGTGGACGAGTTTGCCGCCAGCGAGCGCGGAGAAGGCGGATTCGGCAGCACCGGCAAAGCCTGATGATTTGAAAGGCCGTCTGTAAGAGGATAAATTGAAATATTCGATTTCGGTTTGCCGCGGTTCAGACGGCCTTTTTTGTTGTGCCAACCTTTGCATAATTACACACAAGATTGCATTTTTATATCTTGCCTGCATGGCCGACGCACCCAATAATACAGGCCGTCTGAAACCTTTACGGAGCGTTGTTATGTCCCGCCCCTCACTTTTTCTGCCTTTGTTTTTGATTATCTTTGGCGCGATTTGGTTTTTACGCGCTACGGATATTTTGCCTGCGACATCGACAATGATTGCCGGCGCATTAATTATTTTAGGCCTTGCCGTATTGATTATGGACGGCATCAACAAACAGTCCATCGTTTCCGGCCCGATGTTGGTTTATATCGGTACAGCCATTTATCTGCACATGAGCTACTGGATTTACCTCTCGCCACTGTTGGCCATCGGCATGGTCGTGTTGGGTTGTCTGCTGTTGCTCTCGCGCAGCGATATGATTCCTGAGAAACACACAAAATAGAAAGATGAGAGATTTGGGTTTTGCCCTATAAAGGCCGTCTGAATAATGGTATAATCCGCCGTTTCAGACGGCCTTTTTTATTGTGGTTTAAATTTGAAATTTGCCCTACTGGCCGCGCCGTTTTCTTACATTTTGCAAAGTTTCCGCCATGACCCAAGACAAAATCCTTATTCTCGACTTCGGCTCGCAAGTTACCCAGCTGATCGCCCGCCGCGTGCGCGAAGCCCACGTTTACTGCGAACTGCATTCGTTCGACATGCCTTTGGAAGAAATCAAAGCTTTCAACCCGAAAGGCATTATCCTCTCCGGTGGTCCTAATTCCGTTTACGAATCCGACTATCAAGCCGATACCGGTATTTTTGATTTGGGCATTCCGGTTTTGGGCATTTGCTACGGCATGCAATTTATGGCGCACCACTTGGGCGGCGAAGTTACCCCGGGAAACCAACGTGAATTCGGTTATGCGCAAGTTAAAACCATTGACAGCGAGCTGACACGCGGCATTCAAGACGATGCGCCTAATACACTCGACGTTTGGATGAGCCATGGCGATAAAGTTTCCAAACTGCCTATCGGCTTCTCTGTCATCGGCGACACACCGTCTTGCCCGATTGCCATGATGGAAAACGCTGAGAAACAATTCTACGGCATCCAATTCCACCCTGAAGTGACCCATACCAAACAAGGTCGTGCGTTGTTGAACCGCTTTGTCTTGGATATTTGTGGCGCACAACCAAGCTGGACCATGCCGAACTACATCGAAGAAGCCGTTGCCAAAATCCGCGAACAAGTCGGCAGCGACGAAGTGATTTTGGGTTTGTCCGGCGGCGTGGACTCTTCCGTAGCGGCGGCGCTGATTCACCGCGCCATCGGCGATCAACTGACCTGCGTGTTTGTTGACCACGGCCTGTTGCGTTTGAACGAAGGCAAAATGGTGATGGATATGTTTGCCCGCAACTTGGGCGTACGCGTGATTCACGTTGATGCCGAAGAGCAGTTTTTGGCGAAACTTGCCGGCGTGACTGATCCGGAGAAAAAACGCAAAATCATCGGTGCAGAATTTATCGAAGTATTTGACGCTGAAGAGAAAAAACTCACTAACGCCAAATGGTTGGCGCAAGGTACGATTTACCCTGACGTAATCGAATCCGCAGGCGCAAAAACCAAAAAAGCCCACGCCATCAAATCGCATCACAATGTCGGCGGCCTGCCTGAAAACATGAAGCTCAAATTGCTTGAGCCTTTGCGTGATTTGTTCAAAGACGAAGTACGCGAATTGGGCGTTGCTTTGGGTCTGCCTCGTGAAATGGTGTACCGTCATCCGTTCCCGGGCCCGGGTTTGGGCGTTCGTATCTTGGGCGAAGTGAAAAAAGAATATGCCGACTTGCTCCGTCAAGCGGACGACATTTTCATTCAAGAATTGCGCAATACTACCGATGAAAACGGCACATCTTGGTATGACCTGACCAGCCAAGCCTTTGCCGTATTCCTGCCTGTGAAATCCGTCGGCGTAATGGGAGACGGCCGTACTTACGATTACGTCGTAGCTTTGCGTGCCGTGATTACCAGCGACTTTATGACTGCGCACTGGGCAGAGCTGCCATACTCGTTGCTTGGCCGCGTGTCCAACCGCATCATCAACGAAGTCAAAGGCATCAACCGTGTGGTTTATGATGTCAGCGGTAAACCGCCTGCCACGATTGAATGGGAATAATCCCTAAATTATAAAGGCCGTCTGAACAGATATTGTTCAGACGGCCTTATTCTTTAGGGACCAAGCCCAATTAAAATTGATTTTTCAATTCACGCAAAGCAGCGAAGACTTCGAGTTCACTGTTTAATTTTCGTCCGCTCAATTCTTCGGCGCGTGCCTGAACTTGGGGCAGGTGTATGCGGAAAAACGGATTGACTTTGCGTTCGTGCGCCAGGCTGACAGGCAGTGTCGGCGTGTGTTCGGCGGCAGTTAAGGCCGTCTGAATATCGGCGTTGTCCGGCTCGATATGCTGGGCAAAGCGCAGATTGGAGGCGGTGTATTCGTGTGCCGGATAAAACAGCGTTTCTTCGGGTAGCTGGTTGAATCGGTGGAAGCTGTCGTAAAGCTGCTCAATTGTTCCGGTAAATACGCGTCCACAACCGGCGGAGAACAAGGTATCGCCGCAGAAAACATGCAGGCCGTCTGAATTTTCCAGCAGATAGCTGATGTGGCGGTCGGTATGGCCGGGGGTTGCCCAAACGGTAACCAAGCCTTCGCCAAATGGGAACTGCGTACCTGCGGTGACGGTATGCGTTGCCACGTCGATGTCGCTTTCGCCATAGATCGGGGATTCCAAAAAGCCGTGGAACAGGCTTTTTGCGCCGCCGGTATGGTCGGGGTGCGGATGGGTAATCCATGTTTGCGCCAGCATCAGGCGGTTGTGGACGAGGAATTTCAAAACGGGCGTGGCATCAGACGGATCGACGCAGGCAGCATGGTTGCCTTCTTGAATCATCCAGATGTAGTTGTCGTTTAGGGCTTTAATTGGCGTGATTTTCATATGCTTTCTTCTGGTTTGGGGTTTCAGACGGCCTCTAGATAATCTTTGATATTCGGGCTTTGGCCGAACACGGCTTCATGGGCTTGATGGATGCACAGTCGGTTGAACAGCAATCTTTGGGTTTGGTCGCCGTCGATAATCCGCACTTGGCCTTGCAGTTTGGGCGCGTCGTGATGAAAGGTATTCTTAAACGCGTGCCAACGGTCGGTTTGCAGATGGACGATAGCAAACATATCGTGCGAGATATTAACGCCGACGCTGAATAGTTTGGCCGAGGCTTGCAGGCAGAAACTGCTGTCGCCAAACAGGCACAGCCCTGTGTTTTCCGGATAGCGGAACAATTCGATTTTCACTGCTTCGGGTTCGGCAAAGATATTACAAAACAACCGTTCAAACAACGACGGCTGCGCCACGCCCTCGCTCAACATACCGTAAAGCCCACCCAGCCAATCGACATAGCCGAGAAAAGTGAAACGGTAGTCCTGCATAATGGCTTCGATGCGCTTGGGATCGCGTTTGCTGATCAAGCGGACAAATTCAAAACCGACTTCCGGCAGCCGCGCCCGAAGCGTTTGGTGCAGGCGGTGGGCAAACAGGTTTTTGTGGTTGTGCGGATTGCGCAGAATACCGAGGAATTTCAGCCGCAATATCCGCCACAAGGCATCCGGTACTTTGACGGTGTCAGCATTTGCCGTAGTTGTTTTCAGACGGCCTGCAGGTAAGGTGCGCAGATGATTGCAGGCTTCTTCGTAGCTGCTCTCATGACGGTTGAACCAGCTTTCCAGATTGTATTGGTTGGCGGAGTCTTCGACAAAGGTCAGCGTATAGAGGTTTTTCGCCGCCAAGTTGCCGATGATGTTGACGCTTATCGCTTCGCTACGGTTTTGTTCTTTACCACGGGCTTTTTCGCTAGTATGGAACATTGACAGCGGTAGGCGGTAAACGTTTTGGTTTTGCGGGCTGACCTGTGGATTATGCGAATGCTGCCGCTGCTCGGTTTGGGCGATGAAGTGGTGTTCCTTCGTCGGATTTGCGGTCAACAGGGCGTAAGGCTTTTCTCCGCATTCGGAAAATTCGCAATCGCTGAGGATAAAGGCTTGTCGAGTCATAATGTCGGGAAAGGCCGTCTGAATATGTCGATTATAGCTGATGGGGAGCTAAGGGGGATTATGATTATACGGAATGATGGTGACGGGTTTGGTCTTTATACGCAAAAGGATGCAAAAAGGTCATCTGAAAACAAACAAGACCTTTGCAAAAAGGCTCTTTTATTCTTTATTAATTTTAGATATTTTTATAGTTTATCTAGCTTATGTTTTTTAATAAATTTTATATAGATCAATAAAATTAATATAATTAGAATATCAAAAATAATAAAAGTAGATAATATTTGAGTTATATCATAGGTTATGATTAGTATGTCTTCGGTGGCACTCATCATTTCTATCTTATATTTAATTGTTAAATAAATATTTAAAATATAAGCTATTTGACAAATAAGAACTAATGGAACAGAAAATTTTATTAATATCTTGCCTAAGGTACCCATTTTAATTTCCTATTTATTTTTATTCATAAATGAAATGTTGTGCGGTAGTCAATGCAGAAAAGAGCATTAAGGAGGCATAAAGGCCGTCTGAAACAGGTTGGAGCGAAGTCCGATGTGCCTATTTCAGACGACCTTTTCTTTAAAGCCGAATCAAATCAGCCTGGCGGTTAACCCAAAGCTTTTCGTGCACCGGCAAAGAGGCGGTACCAGCCGGACAATTCCGTCCAGTCTTCCGGTTTCCAGCTCATTTGCGCGGCACGGTACACGCGTTCCGGATGCGGCATCATGATGGTAACGCGGCCGTCGGCGTTGGTCACACCGGCGATGCCTTGCGGCGAGCCGTTAGGGTTGAGCGGATAAGTTTGGGTCACTTGGTTTTGACCGTCTACATATTGCAGCGCAATGCCTAAATCAGTGGAAATATTGCCGCTGTGCAGGGAGAAATCTGCGCGGCCTTCGCCATGGCTGACCACAACAGGCAGGCTGGAGCCTTGCATTTCGTTCAGAATCAGGGAGGCTGATTTCGGAACATGGACCATGCTCAGGCGCGCTTCGAACTGTTCGCTCAGGTTGCGTTTAAACTTCGGCCAGCCTGCCGTGCCAGGGATGATTTCGGCGAGGTTGCTGACCATCTGGCAGCCGTTGCACACGCCCAATGTCAGCGTGTTCGGATCGGCAAAGAAAGCGGCAAATTGGTCGCGCAGAGCAGGGTGGAACAGAATCGATTTTGCCCAGCCTTCGCCCGCGCCGAGTACGTCGCCGTAGCTGAAGCCGCCGCACGCCGCCAGCATTTTGAAGTCGGCAAGATTGACGCGGCCTGCCATCAGGTCGGACATATGCACGTCGTAGGCATCGAATCCTGCGCGTGTGAACGCGGCGGCCATTTCGATTTGTCCGTTTACGCCCTGTTCGCGCAAGATGGCGATTTTGGGTTTTGCGCCGCTGTTGATAAACGGTGCAGCGATGTCTTCGTTCACGTCGAATTTCACGTCGGCAAACAATGCGCTGCGTTCGTTGTCGTCAATCAGGGCAAACTCGCTGTCGGCGCAGGCAGGGTTGTCGCGCAGGCGTTGGATGGCGTGGCTGGTTTCCTGCCATGCGCGTTGCAGGTCGGTAAGGGATTGATTAAAAATTTCTTCTCCTGCATTGATGACCATATGACCGCTATCGGCAAACTCTCCCAAATGGTGCAGCGTGAGATTCAGTTTTTCGCACAAATTGAAAATATATTCGTGGTCGGCAGCGTGAACAGCAATAACGGCTCCTAATTCTTCGTTAAACAGGGTAGTTAGGACAAATTTTTGCCATTCTTGAGGCGAGTAATACTCGTTTTGAACGTTAATATTTTTACTTACCATTGTCAGCAGATCGAGATTCATGCCACGGCGAGAAGCAAATGCCATTTCTGCCAGAGTCACAAACAAACCGCCGTCGCTGCGGTCGTGGTAGGCCAGCAACTTATCTTCTTGAACGAGTTGCTGAATTAACTGATAAAACGCTTTCAGACGGCCTGAATCAATATCAGGTGCTTCGCCGCCGCTTCGGTTATACACTTGAGCCAGTGCAGAACCACCCATACGGCACTTGTTGTTGCCTAAGTCAATCATCAGCAGAATAGTGAACGAATTGGCATTGTCTTTTAATACGGGCGTAACAGTTTTGCGCACGTCTTGGACTGGCGCGAACGCAGAGATAATCAGGCTCAACGGCGAAACCACGGATTTTTGTTCGCCATTCTCCTGCCATACGGTTTTCATCGACAGGCTGTCTTTGCCCACGGGAATGCTCAAATCCAATGCCTGACAGGCTTTAGAAACCGCTTCGACGGTGCGGTAGAGTTTTTCATCTTCGCCTTCGTTGCCGCACGCCGCCATCCAGTTGGCGGAGAGTTTGATGTTGCCGATGTCGCCGATATTGACCGCAGCGATGTTGGTGATGGCTTCGCCGACGCACATTCTGCCTGAAGCAGGCGCGTCAAATAGGGCGACGGTCGGTTTTTCGCCCATAGACATCGCTTCGCCGCGATAGGTGTTGA
>ERZ772966.342-NODE-342-length-18736-cov-5.663830_pt1 | contig 18736 bp, 14 predicted proteins | sample MGYA00580680_ERZ772966 | MGnify/ENA primary metagenome ERZ772966 (study PRJEB29015, sample SAMEA2738055) | human oral metagenome | biome: human oral; feature: human-associated habitat; material: saliva | place: China | collected 2225 ...
AAGTATTATAGGATACCGAGGATTTCCCACCATGCGTAGCCCACTGTAAGGTTTACGATGAAGCACATGATAGCGAAGATACCGCCGATAATCCACCAGCTTTTAACTGTGTTGTAACCTGCACCAAATACAATTGGAGCCGCTGCACCACCGTAATGAGTCAACGCACCACCGTAGGAGTTTGTAGCAGCTAGTAACAAGGACAACGCCATTGGGTTTACACCCGCTACTTTACCTACAGTAAGGAATACTGGAAGCATGGCTACAACGTACGCACTACCAGAAGCGAACAAGTAACGAACAGCGATGCTGATAGCGCCGATGATAATAAGAGCCATCATCGGGTTATCGCCGAAGTTGAAGTGTGCACCCATAAAGTCAGCTAGCCATTCAAAGAATTTAACCTTGGACAATGCACTGGACATACCGATGATACCACCGAACCAGATCAATGTGTTCCAAGCACCTTTGGATTCAAGCATATCTTCCCATTTGATTACGCCTGTTACAAGCGCCGCTACCATGGCTACGATAGCTACTGCTGTTGCATCAAGAGAGAATTTAATACCAAAGCCTTGCGTCAAGATGGAAGGCAACGCCCAACCAACTAAGGCAAGGATAAAGATAGCGATAAGAGATTTCTCGCGACCAGACATTGGCCCAAGTTCTTTCAAACCTTCATCTGCAATCGCATGAGAGTCGATGTGTTGTATAGATGGTTTGTCTAAGTAGTATACCAAAGCAGGTGTAATGAGAAGCATTACAAGACCTGGTACTACGAGTGCTAATGCCCAAAGGCCCCAGTTGATATCTACGCCGAGGATTTTGTGCATGTAGTCAGCAGCCAATAAGTTTGGTGCCATTGCTGTAGCGAACATCAAGCTTGTTACCTTAGTAACCATGTAAGTGTTAACCATGAGGTAAGAACCAGCTTTTTTAGCGCTTTCACCAGGCTCAGAACCTAAAGCTTTTGCTACAGAGTTCATGATTGGGAACACGATACCGCCACAACGTGCTGTGTTGGAAGGTGTTACTGGGGAAATAATAAGATCTAATAAAGCAGTTACATAGCCAAGACGCAATGTAGTGTGACCTAAGGATTTAATCAATAGGTACGCAATACGACGGCCAAGGCCCGTTTTTACGAACGCCACACTGAGGGAGAACGCAGAGAATACTAACCATACTGTGGTAGATGCATAACCAGACAATACGTTTTTCGTAGCATTCAAGAAAATTGCAGAACCTGCAATAGATAATAACAAGATAATTGGTGCTGGCCAAGGTTTAACAACAAGACCAACGATAGCCATTAAATAGAAACCTAGCAGTCGCCAAGCTCCAACGCTCAAACCTTCTGGCGGTGTAATAAACCACATTGCCAGAGGAATGGCAAACATAATTGCAATTTTAAGTAGCTTATTCATTCTTACTCTCCTTTAACATAAGCTATGCCTTTCATGATCGGTCGCGCTGTTCTAGCGACGCCCGCCTTCTCCACATGCCAACCCTGATCATGGGTCAAGCATATTTCAAAATCAAATTTCCCTGATGGATGCGCTAAAGTAACTTGATTCGTTTCTTTAGCACGTTCGCTCACTACTTCGTTCGCCACAGTACCCGTAATAAGCGCTGCTGTAGCTGTACAAATACCACCTGTAACAGCATACGCTTTATGCATTACAGCTAGTGCCTTTGTACGAGCCACGATGTCTATACTATTCCCCTCGATAGTTCGACCATCGCTTGCCACGTAGGTTTGTGGTGCGGACACCATACATACCTTTGGAACTGCAGGACTGGCGGCCTCTTTAGATGGAGCAAGTCCCATCATAACAGCCGCAGTAGTGCGAATATCTTCAAGTGTATTGAGTAATACACCGCCATCCGTTTCTGTGAAAGCCGGTAATTCCGTGCCTTCATAACCAAGGTCTGTAGCCTTTACAAATACAGCTGGATTAGCTGCGTCTACGAGACTGACTTGGATTGTGCGTCCATCTGCCAATGTAATTGTGTCTTGTACATTGCCTGTTGGTAGTAGCTTACCTGTCTTAGAACCGCCAGGTTCCAAGAAATATAATGTAATACGAGCACCTGTACCAGGTACACCATCGATAGCAAAATCACCGTCAATAACCGGCTTGCCATCTCGAACTGGCACATGTGCTTCAATAACCTTATTTGTATTTGTGTTAAAGATATGAACCACTGTTTCTGGTTCTACGGCTTTCACAAAGCCTTCCATAATAGCAAATACCCCTGCACCAGCAGAAATATTACCACAGTTACCTTCGTAATCTACCATCGCATCAGCGATACCTACATACCCAAAGGTGTAGTCGATATCTGCATCATCGCGGTCAGAAGGATTTACGATAGCTACCTTGCTCGTCAATGGGTCGGCACCGCCAATACCATTAATTTGACGCGCATCGGGCGAACCATATAAATCTAAAATCATACGATCCCGAGCAGCTGGGTCAGTTGGAAGCGTATCTTGTAATAGATACGCCCCTTTACTAGTACCGCCGCGCATATAGGTAACAGGAATTTCTTTATACCCGTTCATAATGTACTCCTTTATGTTCACCACTTACGCTTTGCTATTTGCATAGTAGTTGATGAGACAACCTGCTGCGATAATATCTTTTTCTTCATCGCTGAGGTGACCTAAGTGCAATGTAATCTCTGCTTTCTTCACGCCACCGCTGATAACATAGGCTTTATAATCATCGGAGTCGGAGAATAATTGGTCACGTACATTTGGCACATATACATAATCGCCTACTGCCATAGTTTTAGAGTCTTCTTCGCTAGTTACAAACGGTAACATGCCCCAGTTAATAACATTGCTGCGATAACGTTTTGTAGCATATTCAATCGCAATATTAGCACCGCCACCCAATACGCGTTGGCAGGATGCTGCTTGCTCACGAGCAGAGCCATCGCCAGGGCGATTAGCATATACCATACTAGAAACGGCTGTAGACTTAGCCATATCTTCTACGGATTCTGTAAGACTAAGCGCTTGTTTCACCTCTTCGTAGGCAGTGACTAAATCTGCTGCGCTTTCACCTTCTTGACGAGATTTTTCCCAATCGCGAACGATTTTAGCACGACCTACATATTCAGGAACCTTACGGCTCAAGGCAAATTCAGATAATGCATATGGGTCAGAGCGGAAGGAAGATGTTTCGCCAGACGGAATCAACTCATCTGTAGTTGTTACAGGATCGTCGATATAAGCCGCTACTTTGAGCAATACATTTGGTGTCAATTCTTCGATAGAAGGCCATGGTTTAATGGATGGGCCATACACAAGTTCAGTATCTTTATTAGGTTCGTTAAAGCCACTATATACCTTGCTTTCATAAGGTTTATCATCATAGTGGTAAGCTGGCACCACATCATCATATTCGATATCAGTAGCCGCCGTCAATGCACCACCGTTAATAGCCGTAGTTGCTACGGAACGGGAGTCAAGAAGTGCAACGGAGGAAATCTGACCATTCCCTGGTTTAGACCCTTCACGATTCGGGAAGTTACGTGTCGCATGACGACCACTGAGGCCCGTATTATTAGGTGTATCGCCTGCGCCGAAGCAAGGGCCACAGAAGGCTGTACGCACGATAGCACCAGCGCTCATAAGGTCTACGAGGGCACCATTTTTCATAAGTTCTAAGTAAATTGGCTGGCTAGAAGGATATACGCTGAATGCGAAACGACCGGAGCCTACGCTCTTACCGCGTACGATATTTGCAGCTTGCATAATATTTTCATACAAACCGCCAGAACAACCTACGATGATACCTTGATCTAAGTGTAATTTGCCGTCGAAGTGTTTTTCAGGCAATTGCAAGGACAAGGATTTATTATCTAATTGCTCAACGGCTTGACGTTCGATTTCCGCTAATAAATCGCGACCGCCTTCGTTGATTTCTTTAATAGTATATACATTACTTGGATGGAATGGCATAGCAATCATGCTTTCCACTTCCCCAAGATTAACCTTTACAAGGCCATCATAGTAAGCCACATCGCCAGGGTTAAGCTCTTTGTACGCATCACCGCGACCGTGGAGTGTTAAGAATTCTTTCGTATTGCTATCTGTTCTCCAGATTGTTGTAAGGCATGTAGTCTCTGTAGTCATTACATCGATACCGTTACGGAAATCCATGGATAAGTGTTCAATACCAGGGCCTACGAATTCCATTACTTTATTTTTTACAAACCCATTAGCAAATACAGCTTTTTCAATAGCGAGAGCCACGTCTTGTGGACCTACGCCGTGTTTAGGTTTACCATCCAGGTAAATCGCGATAACCTCTGGACGTTGTACATCATAGGTACGACCGAGCAATTGTTTTACAAGCTCTGGACCGCCTTCACCAATCGCCATAGTACCAAGCGCACCATAGCGAGTATGGCTATCGGAGCCGAGGATCATTTTGCCGCAACCTGCCATTGTTTCACGCATATATTGGTGAATAACGGCAAGATGAGGAGGTACATAGACGCCGCCGAAGCGTTGTACTGCGGATAAGCCAAATACATGGTCGTCTTCGTTAATTGTGCCCCCTACAGCTGCTAAACTGTTATGGCAGTTTGTCAAAATGTAAGGGATTGGGAATTTATCTAGACCACTGGCAATAGCCGTTTGAATAATGCCAACATACGTAATATCATGAGATGTTAACGCATCGAATTTAATACGTAAATCTTGATCACCTTCATGTTGTTGGTGGTCCATTAAAATACGGTACGCCATCGTTTCCTTATAGGCGCGCTCTTTATTAAAAACTTCTTGCTGGTCAAGGGCTGCACCAGAATCTGCAGGAACGATATCCGTACCGTGATATAAAAATACACCATTTGAAATTAACTCAACCATGACTTGCTCCTTTATTACTTTCAGGCATGTGTAAACCTTTACAAACACTATACTTTCACCATGTTTATTGGTGAAAGTTTCATTCCTCTTACTAGTAACTAGCCTTTAGTTATATCTAATCTGTATAGCCCTAGTAGCCCCTCATCTGTACCAACTCTATGGGATAGAGTACAATAATACATATGAAAAGGAGAGTTTATGGACACAAAAGATTGTACAATTTTAAAAACCTTAGCAGAGGAAAATAATATTACTTATGCGGCGCGTCGTCTATTTATGACGCAACCTGCATTGAGTGAACGGATAAAAAAATTAGAAAAGGAATTTAACTGTCCCATCATCAACCGACAAGCTCGTGGCGTAGAGTTTACCTATCAAGGTCAACGCCTTGTGCGATACGCCGAAGATTTGCTCAATTCCTATACGTCGGTGCGCCAAGAGCTATTAGCTATGGGTAGTGAACCACGTGGTACATTAAACCTAGGATGCTCAAATGTATTCGCCAAGTATCACATTCCCCATATTTTATCGACCTTCAAAGAGGCGTATCCGCACATTGATATCATCATGTATACGGGACTTAGTTATAAGCTATACCATGACTTCCTTGAAGGACGCCTACATGCTGCCATCATCCGCGGTGCTCACACTTGGACAGAGTCGAAAGAACATATTTGGTCCGAACCATTCTGCTTCTTTAACAAAACGTCTTGTGCTGTTGAGGACTTACCTCGTTTGCCTTATATTCACTATCAAACAGATCCGAATTTACAGCAAACTATAGATGATTGGTGGTATTCACACTACTCACAACCACCGATGCGAACCATCGAGGTGAACGACATCGATACCTGCATGAAGCTCGTCAACCAAGGACTTGGTTTCACCATTCTCACTCAAAGCTGTGGCAACGATTACCCTAAGCTATTTAAAGAAACCTTGAAGGCTCTTAATGGTCATATCATGACTCGTGATACGTGGATGTACACCCGTCATAGTGCCCTTGAGTCCAAGCCAGTACAGGCTTTTTACTCATTTATGAAAACCTGGGCTGACACAAAAGCATAGTATATATTCCTTTAATACATATAATATATTATGAAAATGCAATAAGAACAAATTGTTCTTTTCTTTAGTATCCATAAATTTTACTTATACCTTGTACCTCAGTATATGTAAAAAGAACCCGTCATGACAAAATCATGACGGGTTTTCTTTTATAATAGCTTTTATAAAAATAATGTCTCTACTATTACGCAATCAACGTAGCTCGGACTAGAGTAACAATAGCATAATCACAACTGTAGCAACGATACATGGTACAGCATTGCGTTTTGCCATTTCCATAGGGTTGATGCCTGCAATACCAGCGACGATGATCCCTGCACCTGCTACGGGGCTCATACTACGACCAATACCTGCACCGATTTGTGCCATGGAGCCAAGTTCCATAATACCGTAGCCGAAGTCTGCTGCATGCGGTGTTACGGCGCCATTAAAGGCAAGGGCTGCCGCATTACCAGAACCAGAGATAACAGCTAATAAGAACGGACCAAAGGCTGCACCGATTTGAGCGATTTGTTGAGAGTTCTTCATACCATCAATGAGTGCACTTGTAAGTCCAATGTACTGCATACCCGCAGTAAAGGCTGCCGCCGCAGCCATAAGACCGACTACATCACACATACCATCGCCAGTACCACGGAAGAATTTCTTAACTGCTTCTGTTACATTAGGACGTACAGCAATAATACCGATAGCTGTACCGATGAGCATAGATACAGGAACGGAAACCTCAGGAATCACTGCCACTTGTTTACTGCCTAATACAAGCAATACAAGTGGAATAATAGGGATAATAGCATAAAGATAATTTACTTTAAACTCTTTGCCTTCCTCAGTAGTATCATGTTTCATTACATACCCTGTATGCTCTTTTTTAACAATAGCTACGATGTTCAGTAAGATGGCGGCTACTACGATACCAATCATTGCTTGCATGGAGAAGCTTGCAATAACTGTCATTACATCTACACCTGCTAGCTGTGCTACTTGAGGGTTAAACATAAGGCCTGGGCTCAAGGAGCTGCCCCAAGTACCTAAGAAAATAGCAGAACCTGCCATTGCCGGATGTACACCAGAGCGAATAAGCGCTGGGATCAATAGAGCCCCTACCGCCGCCGCACAGCCTGCTGCTGTAGGCAACGCAATATTGATTAAGAACGTAATAATAACGGCTCCAGGAATGATGATCTTAGTCATCTTCTTTAGCCCAGCAGAGATGAAATACACCATATGTTCTGTACACTTTGTGTATTCCATAACATAACTAAAACCAAGAACAGTACAAATCGTCGGCACAAGACCTGGGTTCGTAAGCTCTTTTACAAAGGCTGTCGTACCAGCCCCTATTTGACCACCAATAAAGCACATCAAGAGGCCCGACAATAATAAGACGAGCCGCGTTTCATACTGTTTAATAATAGCGATAAACGTCGCTATTACAATAATAATACCTGCAATAACCATATTCTATTCTCTCCTATATGTAAAAACAGTAGAAACAGGCTAAATCATTTCTACTGTTTATACACGAAATATCTCACAAAATCATGCACACACTATACAAGTTTTGTGTCTTCCAAACTTAGCTTTCTAAGCACTTTATCAAGGACTTCTGCGCCCGTTACAATATCATCCATTTCAGCGAATTCCGCTGGATTATGACTGATACCATCAAGGCATGGAATAAAGATCATCCCCGTTGGCACATCATCAGCCCAGTGCATGGCATCGTGACCAGCACCGCTCGGCAGAGCCATATATTCTACGCCTAATGATGTAACAACCTCTTCGATTTCTCTAATCATAGCAGGATGCATCGCTACCGGATGATCTTGTGCAACAGGTTCAATCGTATAGGATAAGCCCCGTTTTTCTGCAGTAACATCGATAAATTCTTTAACTAATGTAACTACCGAGTTACGGGCAGCCTCAGAGATACTGCGGATATCTACACCTAGTTTCACCGCTCCAGGAATGACGTTCATCGCTCCTGGTGTAACCTCTACAACACCGACTGTGCCTACTACTGGAGGCTCCTCTTGCATAGCGGCGATTTCCTCGATACCGAGGATAATTTTGGACGCCCCACAAAGCGCATCATGGCGCAAGTTCATCGGTGTAGCACCGCTATGATCAGCATTGCCACGAATGGTCACATAAAACCGTTCTGGTGCTGCAATCCCTGTGACAATACCGATACGTTTCTGTTCGTGCTCTAGTACCTTACCTTGCTCGATGTGGATTTCTGTAAAAGATTTTACAGGGCGCTTGTATTCCACCTGTTCAATTTCATCTGGATTTAAGTTGCGATTTTTCAAAACCTCGTATAAGGAAGTCCCTTGTTTATCTGTTAAGCGATGTAAGTCTTGTACTGTCAGCTCACCGTGCATCGCCTTACTACCTAGTGTAGAATCCCCAAAGCGTCCGGACTCTTCACACATAAAGGACACAACAGCAATCGTATGATCGTGGTCAAAACCATCATCATTCATGCTACGCACGGCTTCAATGGCAGACAATACACCTACAACGCCGTCATAATTGCCACCATTAGGCACACTGTCCGTATGAGAGCCAACCATAACTACTGGTAATTCTAGATTCTTACCAAGCTTATAGCCAATGACATTGCCAAATCCATCCGTTTCAACAGTTAGTCCCGCATCAACCATGCGATCCATAATATATTGACGACCTGCCCAATCTGCATCGGTGAAAGCAAGACGATTAATGCCTTCACCAGGAGCCGTTAATTTTGACATCGCCTCAAAATCGTTAACTAAACGATCCCGTTGAATCATAATAAACCTCACAATCTATATTATTTCAAGTAGTGAGCTGCAATAGTTCCTAACGCAATAATACCGTTAAGCATATCTTCTTCATCGATATCAAAGAGTGGGTTGTGATGTGGAGCTTTGATAGCGGAGCCTACTAGCATATATGTACCCATACCACCGCGGCTAATTACGCGATTCAAAAAGTATGCACAGTCTTCACTACCGCCGCCACTATAATCTAATGGAACGTCTCTAAAGATACCAAGAGGCTTAATAATAGATTGAATTTCAGGAGCCAATTCATCGCTCATTTGGCAAGATGGAGTTTCACCTTGTTTTGTAATTTCATAGGTGCAATCATGCATTTCTGCAGCGGCTTTGATGATAGTTTCTGCACGGCCGATTACGTAATCATTGATTTCTGTAGTAGCCCCACGAGTTTCTAATTTAAGAACTGCTGTATCTGGTGTTACATTACGACCAGTACCACTTTCAAAAATGCCAACGTTCATACGAGAAGCACCTTTACCATGGCGAGCAATGGCTTGTAAATTAAGCACTGCTGTACAACCTGCAAGCATTGCATTTTTTGCTTTATCTGGAGAGCTACCAGCATGAGCAGCATAACCGTGGAATACTGCATCTAGTTTTGTAGTAGCCAAGAAGCCATGGTTACTACAAGCAAAGCAATTTGCATAATTTTCATTGAAGCCAATGTGCAAACCAAACATGTAGTCTACATCATCTACTACGCCGGCGTTAACCATTGCCTTAGCACCGCGTACGCCTTCCTCTGCTGGTTGGAAGATCAGTTTAAGAGTACCTTTGAATTGATCTTTATGCTCTGCTACATATTCTGCAAGACCAAGACCCATTGTCATATGTGCATCATGACCACAAGCATGCATCGCTTTATCATGACGAGAGCGATAGCCACCCTTAACCGGTGCATGTTCAGTCTCTTTAGATTCGATAACATCATTAGAGTCCATATCTACACGGAATGCTACTACAGGACCACCATCACTAAACTTCATAGTGGCTACAATCGCAGTTTTACCAAAGCCCAATTTTTCTACTAACTCTGGATTAGCACCTTCGTCGATAGCACGAGCCATAGCAGCACTCATAACATCCTTACTAGGTAAGCCCATGCGAGAATCCAAATCAAGAACTTCTTCGCCTAACGCTACTTCATAACCCAAGGAAATGAGTGCTTCCGCGATTTTAGCAGCAGAACGATATTCTAGCCAAGCAGTTTCAGGATACTTATGGAAATCACGGCGCATTTCAATTAATGCTTCACGGCGTTTTTGTACGAAATCTTTTACAGACATACTTACCTCCTAAAATACAATAAATACCTATACTTCAACTATATGAAGAGCTATACAAGTAGCTAATTAAATAGTCAACCCATAAGATGATGTACACAGCATTAAAAATTTCTATATACATCAATAATAATTCTTGTATCTATTATAACGTATATTGATGCTTTTAGAAATAAAAAAACATACACACTATGACTAATAAGTATGCATAGTAGTATATGTTTTTTAGCAGTCGTTCTCTACTGTACCGCTTCCGCACAAAGCATTACGCCCTTAGTGTATGCTCTAAAAGAGCATACATACGTAGATCACACAATTTCTTCTTTATTTAATTTTTTTAGTACTTCTCGCTTAATTTGTCGTTGACGATCCCAAGCAATGATAAACACAGTAGCAATGATACAGATCATGCCAAAGATGCCGATGAGGGTGAATTCATTCCCCAGCAGTACCCACCCAAATAAGGCAGCAGATATTGGTTCTAAGGATGAAAGGATAGAACCTTGTACGGCCCCAATGAGCCTTACCCCTTCCATATAGGCATTAAAGGATACCACTGTACCGAGTATGATGATGGCAAATAACCCAAGCCAGGTCATACCGTCCCAAACAGCTTCAGATTCAAATTGTTGGAACATAAAAACAGATAAGATACCACAGATAAACATGGCAAAACCAACTACAGCAGTAGTGCCATATGTTTTTAAAAGCTCAATGGGCTGTAATGTATAAACACAAATACTGGCCGCCGATACGAGTCCCCAAAACAGAGCTCCCATAATGGCAAGGCCCATGCCCTTCCATTGTTTTTCTTCCATACGTCCCTCCATGACGAATACTTTCACAATATGTATCATAATAGCAAAGAGGCTCCAACCTCTGCAATACGCAGAGATGAAACCTCTAACATTAAATTATAGATATGTTTAAATCAATATAGGTTAACCTAAATCAATCACCTATAGATTATTTACGTTTTTCTAAAGCAATAATAATAACGGTAGCAATAATCATGGCCATGCCCATTAACCCTAATATACTAAATTGATTATCTAAAAAAGCCCATCCAAAGAAGGCCGCTGAAATTGGTTCAATAGATGATAAGATGGATCCTGGAACGGCGCCAATGCGTTTAACCCCTTCTAGGTACGCATTAAAGGATACGATGGTCCCAAGAAAGACAACATTGAAACAACCAATAATGGTCCATACATCCCACATCGCATACGAATTTGGCTGATGAAATAAAATAGCAGCAACAATACCACTGAGAAGCATACCGAAGCCTACAATCGGCAAGGTTCCATATTTATATAGTAAATCCACAGGAGAAACACTATATACAGCGACACCTACAGCAGATAGTAGCCCCCATACAAGCACTGCGAGCGGGAAGCTTTCAATAGATAAGCCGTCGTTCCCCATCAGGCATATGGTGCCCACTAATGCAAGTATAACGGAAATAATCTCGCCTTTAGACGGACGTTTACCGTAACGAGCTAGCAAATAAATAATAATCATAGACGGCGCCAAGTATTGTAGTACCGTTGCAATACCAGCTCCAGCTAAGGCAATAGATCTAAAGTATGTATATTGGCATAAGGCCATACCAAATACGCCAAAAACGATAAGGCCTGCTGTATCTTTTAAACTACGAAAGACATGGAAGATAGAATTACCATATTTAAACCATGCATAGATAACAGTCAACAGTCCTGCTGTAATTAATCGCATGGTGACTAGCCATTCCAAGTTCATATCCCTAAAGTTACTTAAGAACTGTACTGAAGCACCTGATACGCCCCATAAAACAGCACCTAATAGGGTTAGTAAGACACCTGTAATTTCATATCGCTTCATAGGATTACTCGCCTAAGAGATCCACATGCACTTTTACAACAACCTTACGGATTTTAATAGGCTTATCGTTTACAGCAAGTAGGGGGCGATGGATATCGGATGGGAAAAATACTGTATAGTACCCTTCTGGACAATGGATTTGTCCTTCATCGACAGCTTCGTTTGGGTAGAAATAGCAATCACGATCTGGATAAGACTCCACAGGCTTTATGAGGCCTTTATCTACGAAAAAGCCCATATTTTCTTCCCCATCAACCATGAATTGAATATCTACATAATTGCGATGAGACTCAGGTTTTGTAGTTTCAAATAATTTTGTTTCTACATCGTCTACATTGGCGTACATCATGTCCCCTTCAATGGCATGACGACCACCAGGCAATGCTTTTAAATCTGTATTTTTTAAGAAATCCAAAGCCCGTACAATGGCTTTAGAATAGCCCATTTTTGTGTAATCTGCAGTAATGCTAGAGAAAAACATATACGATCCTTTCACACTATCAATTTATATAGCAAGCACATATTTATATAATAAACACATATTTATATAGCGAGCTCACGGTTGTCATTATATTTACTCTCTATGTTAGCACATATGTACACAAAGAACTAGTAACTCTATTATTTCTACTACAGCCGTACATACTAGTAATCGTGGGCCAAAGACCATGGAGGGCTATTCTAATCTATATCATAGTAAAAGCCCTCCATACGATACATATATGGAGGGCTAGTGTAAAATACTATTCAGATTTATGACTTTCGTCAATTGTTATGCTATGAAATTGTTCATTATGCAGTTGTCTATTCAGTTGTAGTGATTCTAACTGTATTACATACAGTACGTGGACATGGTCTTACATTATTCTTGAGTTTTATGAGCAGCGATAATTTCTTCCGCTTGCTTATGTGGAACCTCTTCATAAGTATGGAACTGACGGTTAAATACGCCTTGTCCTTGAGTGATGGAGCGCAATGCAGTCACATAATCGGCCATTTCAGCCAATGGTACTTGAGCTTTAACAACAGAAATACCTGTTCTTTCACTTTGTTCCATGCCTAATACACGACCTCGACGACTATTTAAATCACCCATGATGTCGCCCATGAAAGCATCTGGTGCAAACACGTTAACTTCATAGATTGGTTCTAATAGGACTGGTTTCGCCTTAGGAATTACATCCTTGATAGCCTGTGACGTAGCTACTTTGAATGCTAACTCTGAGGAGTCTACACTATGGTAAGATCCATCCAAGAGTGTCACTTGCACGCCAATCATAGGATATCCCGCAATTAAGCCTTTATCTAGGGTTTCTTTGGCACCCTTCTCCACTGCTGGTATGTATTGTTTAGGTACAGCACCACCAAAGATTTTATCTACGAATGCAAATTCGCTTCCATCGTATAATGGGTCCACTTGAATCTTAACGTGACCATATTGACCATGACCGCCACTTTGTTTTTTATATTTAGACTCGGTTTCTGCGGAGCCTTTGATAGTTTCGCGGTATGGAATGTATGGAGTCACAAGTTTAGCTTGTACGCCGTATTTGCGGTCCATTTTATTGAGAATATGCTCGAGATGTACCTCGCCCATACAATCGATTTGTAATTGGCGGGCCTCAGCATTTTTCACTACTACGCAAGTAGGATCTTCTTCTGCTATCTTAAGAACAGCACTAGCTAATTTTTCCTCCTCACCTTTTTTCACTGGCTCCATAGCCACTGTGTATAGAGGTTGAGGGAAACGGATAGCATCGTATGTTACTTTAAAGTCAGGAGCAGTTAATGTATCCCCAGTCTTAGCATTAGCTAATTTCGGTATCACTACGATATCGCCAGCTTTAGCAGAGGATACAGGGATTTGTTGCTTCCCGATAAGGGTAACCATCTTGCCCCATTTTTCTTCTACACCTTGATTTACATCAAAGAGGCGATCGCCTTCTTTGAGTTCACCAGAAAAGATACGTACAAAGCTTTGTTTGCCTGCGAATGGGTCTAACAACGTTTTGAATACGAATGCAGTTAATGGTTTATCTACATGTATTGCTCGTTGTTCGCCAGTTTCTGCATCAGTTGCGGTCATAACCTTTTTAGTTGCATCTGGCATGTAACGGATCATACGATCCAATACTTGATCTAAGCCAATACGAGATGTGGCACTACCACACATGATTGGGCACACACGGCCACTAATCATACCTTCACGCAAGCCTTGGCGAATTTCATCCAAGGATAATTCTTCGCCTTCTAAATATTTTTCCAACAATTCATCGCTACCTTCAGCCGCGGCTTCTACGGTCATTTCCCGAATTTCTTGAGCCTTTTCAATAAGGTGAGCTGGTACAGCGATTTCAGTTGGTTGGCCGTCCTTATAAGTAAACGCAGTCATTTTTGCTACGTCTACGACGCCTTCAAAGTTGGCGCCTTCACCGATAGGAATCTGCAATGGCATGATGCCTTTGCCAAATAATTCCCGCATTCTTTCAATAGTACCGAAGAAATCAGCACCATCAACATCCATTTTATTGATAAATGCCATGCGTGGCATTTGTAATTCAACTGCATAATCCCATGCGCGAACTGTGTCAGTTTCTACACCAGATGTGGCGGATAGTACCATTAACATACCATCGCACGCACGCAAAGCAGCACGAACTTCGCCATGGAATTCATTGTAACCTGGAGTATCTACGAAGTTAACCTTATGGTCATGCCACTCACATGGAGCCATGCCCAACTGGATAGTTACGTTACGTTTAATTTCTTCCGGTTCAAAGTCCATGATATGTTTATTATCTTGACCTTTACCTACGAAATCAACCGCACCAGAGGTTAACAACAAGGATTCAACAAGAGCTGTTTTACCTGCACCATCGTGGGAAACAACAGCAACGTTTCTAATTTTATCACTACTGTACTCTTTCATCGGAATCGCCTCCTTATTGGCAAATTACGGCTTTTGCTAATACATTTCGACACTTCAATAGAAAAGTCCTCTTTTTACGGGAAAAATTTTCCCGAAAAAAGAGGACTATATAAAACTAAAATTCTCCCGTCCGTTTACCATAGTGTTTGGAGTCTCCATTTTGCTTCCAACCCACGGTATCACCAATGGACATTACGCGACGTGTTAAGCAGTCTTTACATTGTTCTGCATTGTCGTCTACACAAGGTTTATTATCGTATAGCAAGTATTTTGCACGATGTTCTGGAATCGTAATGATAGGCATCAAAATATTTGCCCCAGCGGCTAACCCTTTTTCACGGCCTAGTTTATCCAGTGCTTGTAAAGCCGTTGTAGCTGCAATATTTACGTCTTTCAAGAATAAGCGAGTCAACGCAATCATCTTAAGGCCTAGTTGAACGCGGCGGAGCTTGCCCGCTTCATCATCGATGCCCATGGCTAATGCCTCTTGGCCTAGTGGCGTATCGTGATGCACTACATAAGGCCCCATACCGATCATATCGATATCCATGTCGCGATAGAACAAGATATCGTTCACTAAATCTTCCTCCGTTTGACCAGGCAGACCGATCATAACGCCCGTACCTACTTGGAAGCCGACACGGCGCAAACTACGCAAACATTCTACGCGCGTTTCAAAGGAATGCAATTCATCTTGAGGATGAATTTTGTGATATAGCTCTTTATTCGTAGTTTCAATGCGCAATAGGTAGCGACTCGCACCGGCTTCACGCATGCGGCGGTACGCCTCTTCGCTTTGTTCCCCTACGCACATCGTAATGCCTAGAGAACCATCGCCGATGGCCTTAATATCCCGAATGAGATCCACCACATAATCGACGAATATATCATCACAGCGTTCACCAGATTGAAGCGTAATAGAACCATATTCATGGTCATACGCCCACTGTGCCATCTTGATGATGTCTTCACGATTCATATCAAAGCGTTCCGTCTTATCATTTTCACGTCGGATACCGCAGTAATTACAGTTTTTGATGCATCGGTTCGAGAACTCGATGAGGCCACGATAATAGGCTACTGGCTTTACGTATTTTGCCTTCACTTCGTAAGCCTTTTTATATATTAACTGCAACTGTTCTTCATCAGTTACAGACATGAGAAATCTTAACTCATCCTCTGTCAGCCATTCATCGCCGACGAGGTCTTTTGCAAGAATGTCTTGCACTTGCAAACAATCACTTCCTTTCATAACGAACCGTCATCGATTCGCTTGGTATGGTAATGGATTCTATGTCAGTGACACAAGTAAACCCATTAACTTCGCCCGGCAAATCACACACATGTTTCACTTGCCCTGTTAAACACTCGTGAGCCATCACACCGCGACTCATTTTCGAGGACGTACTCATCTGTTTAAACGCATCCCCTCGTAATTCCCAAAACTCAACAGTTACCACCTTCGGATGGTTAACCATTTTGGCATATTCTTTAGACGCTAGGTTTAGGATCCAATCTTCCTTGTGAAAGTATGCATCCACAGTTTCCCGCCATATGTCGTATAGATTAATGCCTACCTTATCCACCATATCGAGGCGATAATCGCGCACGCCCATCGTAGGTTCTACGACACCGTACAATGCAGACATCACAACGAGGTGGCTTTCACCAAAGGCCTTAGCCTCATCAGACAAATTCTGCCAGTCTAAATATTTAAAAGCAATACCATCATAGCTTTCACAAGCCATACCTACTGGCTGGGACTCAAAAGCTTGATAAAAATCAAAGAGCGCCTGTGCCTTATCGGCCTTTAGTTTTAACGCTTTACCAAGGGCCGTTACATCGAGAGATTGGACATGTTTTACGATTTCTTCTGTGATGTGCGGCTGAAATTGTCCGTCTCGAACTGCATCATTGACTGTTCCATCGCTATTAGGAGCATGGGTAATTGTTTTTGTCTTACTAGGAGAGAGGACGATTTTCATGGGATAATTCCGCCTTGATAGTTTCCTCTGTCAAGTTGTCGATCAACTCAGGATTCCATAACATGAGAGGCACTGCCACAACGTGGCTCGCTTTCAACTCTTTACATAGTTTAATGCATTCTTTGAGGTAGTCAGAGTCTTCATCCACAAGGTCACATACAATAACTACGTGACGACCTTTAAGATTGACACCTTCGTAATCGATGCTTTCCGCAGATACAGTAAGCATACCTGTTTCTAAACGGCCTTCGCTCATATCGTTTAAACGAGACATCAACACGTGCTCAAGCATAGTAGATACAGGTGTTACTACGCGGCCAATGCCAAGAAGAGCCTCCGGTTGTGCATGAACGATAACTGTTTTCTTCCGTTTATCCGTTCTGTACTCAACGAGAGCTTTTTCTAAAGCGCCGAAGAATACAAATAATTGCCAAGGATCAAAGGAACCAGTTTGGAACATGTCGATAACAGAACCGTCCTCGTCAATATTAAGGCGTGCCAATAATTCCTCTGCAATGTCGCTTACGACAGCAGTAAAATCAGATTGCATTGCATCTTGTAATTTAACTTCGTTTGCCATTAGGTCCTCCTAATTTCCATATATCACACTGCTAGATATAATCTAACAGATATTACACTATCCTTAATTGTACCATACTTTATACCCCTCTTGGGTATTTAAAGATACACTTTTTACATAATAGATACATAAATATAGATGCATAAATAGAAAAAAGACCGCCGAAGCGGTCCCTTTAGCCTACAATTAACAAGTAAATGTTCATAACCGTAACGATAATACCGATACCCCACAAGAGCACATTTGTAAATGCACGGTTCGCATATTCCCCCATCACCTTACGACTACTTGTCATGAAGAGCTGCAAGAAGATAGTGATAGGCAATATAACTCCTTATTAAGGGTTATAGAGTAAAGGTCATCTCTGTTTGCATGCGCGCATCTGTTTTGGACTTTTTATCTTTGGAACCAGCGTAACGAATGCGTACCTCGTTATTTACCTTAACGCGAGAATCATCAATTTTAAATTTCTTCATTTTTTCTTTGATTTGCTCGTCTGTTAAAGCACGCTCTTCTGGTTTCGCTACTTCATCATTAGCTTTATCAAGAGCCTCTTGTTGATTTTGAGACACTTGGTAAGTCTTGCCAGATTTCTTAGCCTTTTCAGCGCGTTTTGCGTCTAATTTTTGACGGCGCTCTTCGGTGATTTTCTTATCACGAGCGATGCGATAATCCATTACATCACGCATGTTTTCTTGGTAAATACGCAACGCATATTGGCGATCATTGTCGTTCATTTGCTCACGTTTTGTTACCACCTCATCGATAAGAGGCATGAGCTCATCTTTTGTATAGCTTGTATTGCCATCAAAGACAAAGCCATGTGTATCTGTAATAGCACCGTGCTTAATAAGTATTTGTAACGCAGTATATGTCCAATCATTTGGCGTAATCACACCTGCACTTACATGATGTTGTACTTTGCTAGAGCTGCTAATTGTCTCTACATCAGTACCGATACCATCAATCATAGGACGTGCACTTGGGATAGCAATACTTTCAGCATGAGCGAAACCTACAGAGGCTATTAAACACAATGCTCCAATTCCTAATGCACGACGGATAACATTCATTTGACATGTATATTTTGTATTCATAAGAGTCTCCTTAAAATTACATTTTATACAATCTATTATATGAGTCCCCTTGTGATACGTCAACTCTATAACATTACACACCTGTGTAATACATTAACTATTAGGCCCTAGATTCACCTGAATCCTTGCAATAACAGGACCTATACATTGAAACCATAAGAATCATAACCACCCGTAGAACGGGTGGTTTGCTCTGACCCTATAAGGGTCTTTCT
>ERZ772966.347-NODE-347-length-18586-cov-4.081107_pt1 | contig 18586 bp, 17 predicted proteins | sample MGYA00580680_ERZ772966 | MGnify/ENA primary metagenome ERZ772966 (study PRJEB29015, sample SAMEA2738055) | human oral metagenome | biome: human oral; feature: human-associated habitat; material: saliva | place: China | collected 2225 ...
TCCTTTACAATTATGTTGATTGGTCTTCTTTTGTCAGTATTTTCATATATCTTTTATCAAATGCGTAAAAGAATCTTCAAATAAAGGCTTTTGTCAGTAAAAAGAATGGAAATATAAATCACTAATGATTCTTAGAAGAGATGTTAGTGATTTTTTGTGATGAATTAGCACTCGTTCGTGAAATATAAGGAGATGAAAAAGGGCTTGTCATTTCATTAGTTTTGGGTATTAATTAACAAATATGAGAGAATGACTTGTGATATAATGAAATAAAATATCGAAAGGAGAAAATCATGCGTGATGCCGAAACTCATGGTCTAGTGCTTTACAGTCGTAATTACAAAGAAAAAGATAAATTGGTCAAGATTTTTACAGAGTCTTTTGGTAAACGGATGTTTTTTGTCAAAAATTTTGGAAAATCCCCTTATGCTAGTTCCTTACAAGCTTTTACTGATGGAAAATTGACGGCAACGATTAATGACGGGGGATTTTCTTTTATCGAGGATGTCAGTGAAGTGGTCGTTTATAAAAATATTAGTTCAGATATTTTCATCAATGCTCATGCTTCTTATATCATAAGTTTGGCTGATGCGGCCATTTCTGATAATCAATACGACCCAGGGCTTTATGGATTTCTAAAGCGAAGTTTAGAGCTTTTAGATCAAGGATTTGATATGGAAGTCGTGACTAACATTTTTGAATTACAAGTTCTTCATCGTTTTGGGGTTTCATTGAACTTCTCAGAATGTGCATTTTGTCATAAAACCGTTGGCCCCTTTGATTTTTCTTATAAATTTAGTGGCTGCCTTTGTCCCCAACATTTTGATGAAGATTTACGACGGAGTCATCTTGACCCAAATGTGATTTATTTGGTCAATCTTTTTCAAGAAATATCTTTAGATGAACTCAAAAAAATCTCGATAAAAGCAGATATGAAACTAAAAATTCGTCAATTTATTGATGGGCTTTATGATGAATATGTCGGAATTCATCTCAAATCCAAAAAATTCTTGGATGGAATGTCTGGGTGGGCAGATATTATGAAATAAATTTGTGGATAAGTCGCTAGAAGTTCTGTCAGTAAATTTATCCACAGTGGAAAACTTAAAATTACTGACAGAAACCTCTAAATATTTCTGTCAGTAAAAAATGAGGAAAATTTATGGACTCAAAATCATGGGGAAGAGTTTTTCGTGAAATTCGCGAAATGAAAAATTTGTCATTAGCCAAAGTTGCAGGAGATTATGAGAATTCACCAAATCTTATTACTTCAAAGCAACAAGTTTCACGTTTTGAACTTGGTAAATCTGATATCACACTTACAAAAATTTACTGACAGATTTTCCGTTAGTAAATTTATCCATAGAAAAAATCACTGACAGATTTGTCAGTGATTTTTAATTTTATTAAACGTGAATTGGTAAGCCATCAGCCAATTCAGCTGTATCCATAATCGCTTCACCAAGTGTTGGGTGAGGTTGGATAGTCAATGAAATGTCTTTAGAAGTCAATCCATTTTCAATCGCTAGTGACAAACCAGAAATCAAGTCAGATGCACCAGGGCCAACGATTTGAGCACCGATTAAGGCCCCTTCTTTAGTTTCAGTAATCAAACGTAAGAAACCAGTGGTATCATTCATTGAAATGGCACGGCCATTTGCAGCAAATGGAAACTTAGAAATTTTAACATCTTTACGGTCTTTAACTGATTCAGGCGTTTCTCCAACTGTTGCCAATTCAGTTGTTGTATAAGCTACAGCAGGCAAAGCAACGTGTAAGTCCACGTCGTCCTCAGCTCCAGCAATCGCAGCAGCAGCAACTTTAGCTTGGAAAGAAGCTTTGTGAGCGAGCATTGGACCAGGAACCACATCACCGATTGCATAAATGTGAGGAACATTAGTTGCATAAGAATCGTCAACTTCAATCAAACCACGGTCAGTCAATTTAACATCAGTGTTGTTCAAGCCGATTAAATCAGTATTTGGACGACGTCCAACAGAAACGAGTAAGTAATCACCAGTCACTGTTTGTTCTTTTCCGTCAACCTCAAAAGTCAAAGTTACATCTTTATCAGTTTGAGTAGCTGATTTAGCCATTGCTGAAGTAAAGATTTCAGAACCAGCAGATTTAACGCGATTAGCAATGATATCAGACATTTCTTTATCAAACCCGTTTAAAATGTGGTCCAAACCTTCAACGATTGTAATCTTAGAACCAAGCATACGGTAAGCTCCACCAAGCTCAGAACCAATAACTCCTCCCCCAACAATAATCAAATGTTTAGGAACTTCTGGAAGTGACAAAGCACCAGTAGAGTCAATAATGCGACCACCAAATGGGAAAGAAGGAATTTCGATAGGACGTGAACCAGTTGAGATAATCACATCATTAAATTGCAAAAGTTGGAACCCATCTTCTTGTTCAACATTGATTGTATTGTTATCAATAAATTCTGCAGTTCCTTGAATCACGTCAACTTTGTGTTTTTTAAGTAGCATTTTAACGCCACCTGTCAACTGGTTGACAACTTTATCTTGTTTCCATTTTTGGGCAGATTCCCAGTTTAATTTAACATTTCCGACAGAAAGACCAAAAGGATTTTCTCCTTTTTCTTCCTCCAAAGATTCTTGGTAATGATGACCAATATTAATCAATGCTTTTGATGGGATACAACCAATATTTAAACAAACCCCACCAACATTATCTTTTTCAATAATTGTAACTTTTTTACCAAGTTCAGCCGCACGGATGGCTGCAACATAACCACCAGGGCCTGAACCAATAACAACCAAATCAACTTCTGTTGCTTGTGCACCAACAACCATAATATATCCTCTTTCTTGTAAACATTAGTGTCAACTTGAATTTACAATACTGTAAACTAGTTTTTTAAATCTATGACAGAAAGAAACGAAAACAATATTTTTTCGTTCCTTTACTAATAAGACAATTAGCGAGTATCCTCTAGGAGACTCGTCTGTAATGAATAGATGCTTTAGCACCATTTATTACAGCCTATTAGATTTCCATAAGCATGAACTCAGGGTCAGCCAATAGAGATTTCAAGTAGTTAAGTGATGTTTGACCTAACATCCCATCAATCAAACGGTGGTCATAAGTCATAGACAATTTCATGTTTTGTCCGACAACAATTTCGCCTTCACCATTAACAATTGGTTCTTTAACGATTGAACCCAGTCCTAAAATTACGACATCAGAACCATTAATGATTGGTGTAAACCAAGAACCACGAGCAGATCCAATATTTGAAATTGTAATTGTTGAACCTTGCATTTGTTGAGGTTTAAGTGTTCCTTCTCGTGTAGCAGTAGCTAATTCAGCGATTTCTTTAGCAATCTCAAGAATTGATTTAGTCTCAGCTTCATGAATCACTGGAACGTACAAACCAGTTGGAGCATTTACAGCGATTCCAAGGTTGACATGTTCATGATAAACAATTTCTTGTTTTTCATAGTCAACAGAAGCATTGATATCTGGGAATTTATGAGCAGTAGTAGCCAAAGCTTTAGCAACATAAGCAAGATAAGTTAATTTAATATCTTGTTTTGCAGCAATTTCTTTAAAGACAGCACGATGTTTCACGAGTTTAGAAACTTCAACTTGGTCAAAGTTTGTTACTGGTGGAATGTGTGTATGTTGAGCAGTCATGACTTTAGAAACAACTTTACGAGTTGGATTCATTGCTTCACGTCGATCACCAGTTCCTGCTTTAACGCTTGGCGCTTTTTCAGCAACAGGAGCAGCTGGTTTATCAGCCTTAGGTGCTGGAGCAGCTTCTGGTGCTGTTTGAGCGATAGGAGCGACATTGCCAGATTCAAAAGCTTTAACATCGGCCAATGTTGTGTGGCCGTGACGACCAGTTGCAGGAACTTGACTTAGATCAATACCAGCCTTGCGTGCATAATGACGAACAGAAGGCATTGCAAGAATGTGACCAGTAGAAGTTGTTTTAGTCAATGGAGCATTTGCAGGACTTGCAGGACTAGCTGCTTTAGGTGCTTCTGCGACTGGAGCAGGACTAGCAGCTGCTGGAGCAGCCCCATTTCCATTGTATTCAATCAAAGGAGCCCCAACTTCTACAGTTGTTCCAGCTTCAACGAAAAGTTTTGTTACGGTACCAGAATAAGGAGAGAGAATTTCTTGCATAAGTTTATCATTTTGTACTTCAGCAATTGGGTCATCTTCTTTAACAACATCTCCAACTTTAACTAACCAGTTGGCAATGTCTCCTTCGTGCATTCCTTCGCCAATATCAGGCATTTTAAAAATCTCAGTCATAGTCAACCACCTCTTTAACTTTATTCACAATATCTTCAGCTTTAACTGCCCAGTCATTTTCTGCTTGTGCAAATGGGAAAATTGAGTCAGGACCACTAACACGTCCAATTGGCGCTTTAAGGTTCAAAACAAAACGTTCTGAAATTTCGGCCATGACATTCGCTGCGATACCGGCTGTACGTTGAGCTTCTTGAACAACGACCACACGCCCAGTTTTTTCAACTGTTTTACCAATTGACGCAATATCAAGAGGAGCAACTGTTCTGAGGTCAAGGACTTCAGCTTTAATTCCATCTTTTTCGAGTTGTTCAGCAGCTTTAAGAGCAAGTGGAACTGTTCCACCATAAGCAATGATTGAAACATCAGAGCCTTCTTTAGCGACTGCAGCAGTATCAAGTGGTGTAGTGTAATAACCTTCAGGAACTTCACCTTTAAGTGAGCGATAAAGGTGAAGGTTTTCAAGGAAAATAACAGGGTCGTTATTTTCAATTGAAGCCAGCAATAATCCTTTAGCATCAGCTGGATTTGAAGGCATTACAACACGAATTCCGGGGATTTGTGAAAATAGCCCTTCAATTGAATCCGCGTGCATTTCAGGCGTTTTAGTTCCGATTCCATAAGGCGTACGCACGACAATATTATTTGAACGTGTGTTATTAAAACGATAACGTGTCCGGCTCATTTGTCCAGCAATTGAGTCGAAAACTTCAAAGATAAAGGTTCCAAATTGAATTTCCATAATTGGGTGGAAACCTTGTGTTGCAAGACCAATTGCCATTCCACCAATTCCTGATTCAGCAAGTGGAGTATTGAAAACACGTTCTTCTCCATATTTTGCTTGCAGACCATCAGTAGCACGGAAAACCCCACCATTTTGTCCAACGTCTTCACCAAAAATGAGTGCATCTTTATCTTTTTCAAGCGCCAAATCAAGCGCTTCTGTAATTGCTGCAATATAAGTTTTTACTGCCATTCTTATTTGCCCTCGCTTTCAAATTTTGCAATTTGTTCTGCCATTGCTTGGCTTGGCACTTCAAGTGTATTTTTAATGAAGCTAGAAATTTTTTGTTTTTCAACATTATTGGCTTTCTTAATGTCGGCATCAATACCTGCATCAAGTTCAGCAATATAAGCTTCCTCTTTCTCTGTATCCCAAAGTCCTTTTTCAGTCAGGAAATTACGCATACGAACGAGAGGTTCTTTTTTCCACCAAGCTTCAATGTCTTCTTTAGTACGATAGCGAAGTGGGTCATCACCAGCTGTTGAGTGTGGTTCTAAACGGTTTGTAATTGCTTCAATAACAACTGGACCATTTCCAGCTACTGCCCAAGCACGAGCTTCTTTGGAAGCAAGATACATAGCAATCGCGTCCATTCCATCAACTACGATCGAAGGAGCACCTGCGGCCCAACCCTTAGCAGCTAAATGAGGAGCAGCACTTTGGAGACTACGAGGCGTCGAAATTGCATAGCCATTATTTTGGATAAAGGCAACAAGTGGGGCTTTATAAGCTCCAGCAAAGTTAATTCCTTCATAAGTATCACCTTGTGAAGAACCACCATCACCTGTGTAAACGAAAGCTACAGCATCTTTTTTACGTTTTTTGAGTCCGAGTGCGACACCAGCGGCTTCAACGTATTGAGCACCAATGATAATTTGTGGGAACCATGAGTTTACAGGTTTACCATCATCGGTAGTGTACTCATTACCAAGTTGATGTCCACGAGACCAAAGAAGACCTTTCCAAATTGGCCAACCTTTTGCGTAAATTTGTGGCAAGTCACGGTAACCTGGGAAGAGCCAGTCTTCGTCAGTGAAAGCGAATGATGAGGCCATTTGAGAAGCTTCTTGACCAGCGTGAGGTCCAAAGAATCCCATACGTCCTTGTTTAGCTAATTTCATTGAACGAATGTCAACTTGACGTGCAAAAAGCATACTTTTAAAGAGTTCAACGAGTTTTTCATCAGAAAGTCCTGCACGTTTAAGACCCTCTTCGTCAACAATTTTTCCTTCTTCGTTAAGAATTTGAAGCATTGGAAATGTAGTGTCTTGCAGTTCTAGCTGCGCTTTGAAATCTAAGATTTGTTCTGAATTTGACATAATAGATTCCCTTTCTATTTTATGTGTCTATAATTAGAAATTTATCATTTTTTGGAGAAATTTCCTAAGGTTATGCTTGTGAAATAACTTAATCTGTTCGGTAGTCAGCTTTGAACATTTCAGAAAGTTCAGTATTTTGAATTGTTCCAAAATATTGTCCTTCTTTATTTGTTTCAAGGACTTCAAGAATTGCTGAAGGTTCAAATTCTAGACCAATAAATTGCTCTTTGATATCTCGCCAATCTCGAACGCCTAAGAAATCTCCTTGGAAATTAATTTCAGTGATTTTACCATTTTCAACATTGACTTGAATATCAATGGCTCCGCCAGTAAATTTAGCGTGATTTTGGAAGGAGAATTTTGGTGATTCGCCATAATTCCAATCCCAAGTCGCAAATTGCTCATCTCGTATTTTTTTGATTGAGCTAAGTTGGTCATCAGTTAAAACTAATTCACCATCTTTTCCTTCGTCTGTGAGATAGTATTTTAATGCGTCAATAAAACTCTCTAAGGTTAAGTCCTCAGGGGCAAAATCTTTGATATTTCCCACACGAGCGCGAACTGATTTAGCCGCTTTACTGACAAATTTTTCATCAGAAACATTGAGAGAACGAATCATTGCTTCAACATCAGTGTCCCAAAGGAGGGTTCCGTGATGCATCAAATAACCTCCAGCATAGCGTTGGGCATTTCCCGAAATCTTTTTACCCTCAACTTCAAGGTCATTGCGTCCAGTGATTTCAGCTTTGATTCCAACAGCATGGAGTGCTTCATACATCGGTTGAACAAATTTTTTAAAGTTGACAGAGCCAGAATTTTCGACAGGAACAAAAAAGGTGAAACAGATGTTTCCTTCATCATGATAAACTGCACCACCGCCAGATACTCGACGAACAACTTGAACATCATGACTGTCAATGTAGTCTTGATTCACTTCAGCAAAAGTGTTTTGGTTGCGCCCCACAATAACTGCACGTTTATTTTGCCATAAAGCAAAAACAGGCTCAGTTGGTTTTAGGTGATAAAGCAGCCAGCTGTCCATTGCGATATTTGTGTAAGCGTCTTGACCTAGATAGTTAATATATTGCATGTTTATGCATCCCTTCCAAATCCTTGTGCTTATTTTGTCAAATAAGTTTGACAAAATAACACGCACGATTTAATTATACCCTTTGTGAAACAAAATGTAAAGAGAAATGCTTTACGCTTACAATTACTGTACTATGTGATTTTCACCTCAAAATATTGTGAAATAGATATCATTTGTGACAGATGAAAAAAAGACCAGTCTATTTTGACTGGTCTTGGATTTCTCGACGAATTTCGAGGGCACGTTCCGGAAAATCGGTGATGATTCCAGCGACATGTTGTTGAAAAGCTTGTCGCATTTCTGTTTCTTGATTAACTGTCCAGAGACGAAGAGGTCTTTTTGAACTTTTGAGAAGAAGTGGGTGCTTGAAGGCGTAGGTTCTTCGGGGATGAATTCCGGAAATAAAATCTGTTGAGCTGCCTTTATAATGACTTTTTAGGGTCAAAAGATTTTTCGTCAGATAATTAACCTCAGCCTTTGAATCAAAAGTGTGTATTTTTTTTAATGAATCGAAATTAAACGAACTATAAATATAGCTAAAGGGCCATTTAGTTTCTGTCATTAAGTCTGAGAGCTTTTTTTCAATTCCGGGATAGTCAAATTTATCAGTTTTAATTTCGATATTTAAATAACCAGTAAATGATAGGTCTGTCAGTAATTTTAAAACCTCTGACAAAGTTGGAATTTTTTCGTCAGTAAATTTTGAATTGAACCAAGAACCAGCATCAAATTTCTTTAAATCTATAGCATTCATATTTTTGACAAGACCTTTACCATTTGTTGTCCGGTCAATTTTCTCATCGTGAATAACAATTAATTCATTATCGAGTGATAAGTGGACATCAAGCTCAATTCCGTCAGCGTGGACACGAACAGCTTCATGAAAAGCGGCCAATGTATTTTCTGGACAGTTGGATTTAGAACCACGATGAGCAAAAACCAATGTTTTAGAAGTGAGGCTTGGCTTGAATTTCAAATTATTTTTGATTTTATTTCTGTCAAGAAAATTATGAAGTTTAAAAACTATTTTTGTGAAGCCAGACATGAGTCACTTCCTTTCGATTTGAGCATAATTTTTACTGACAAGGCCATAAAAAAGTGCTGGTAGGGTCTGTCAGTAAAAATTAAAGAAGAGTTTCCTTGTATTCTTCTTCAATTTGGCTGACAAAAAGGTGCATTATTTTATCACGCTTTTCGCCTAGTCTTTTTCCTTCGGTTGTATTTAATAAATCTTTTAACAAAAATAATTTTTCATAAAAATGATTGAGTGTGGAGTTATTTTTTTGACTATGATAGTCTTCTTTAGAATTGTAATCTAAAGGTGGCAGATTTGGGTCATAAAAGACTCGATTTTTTGCCCAACCATATTCAAGTGTCCTTACAATTCCCCAAGCTCCCATTGCATCAAGGCGGTCAGCATCTTGCACAATTTGTCCATTCAAAGAGAGTGTTTTTCTCTCGATTAAATTACTTGAAAAACTCATGTTGTCAATAATCATAAAAAGTTCATCAATGAGCTTTTTATCAATTTTAAGCTCATTTAAAAATTGCGCAACTTTTGCTTTTTGTTTAGGAACATCCTCTGTTAATTTTTCATCGTAGGTATCATGTAAATAACAAGTTGCTAGAACAAGTTCTTGATTTGCTGACGGCTCTGTCAGTAAAATTTTTTGAGCAAGAGCAACGACCCGTTCAATATGGTCAAAGCCATGTCCATCATTATTTTTATCATGAATTTCTTGAGCAAATCTTTTAATTTTCTTTAAATCAATCAAGTTAAATCTCCAAAATAAATGACTTGAGTTTACACCAGTGTCAACTAAAACCGAATAGTGTAAACTGATAAATCCTCAAGATTAGTAAGGCTAAGGAAGTGAAATTTGAAAATGAATTATTTGAAATAGTTGATTCCCATAGCAGACTTAACTTCATCAAGAGTTTGACTGGCTACAGCTTGGGCCTTAAGTGAGCCTGCTTTAAGCATATCGTAAACGTAGTCCATATTTTGTGCAAACTCAATACGACGTTCACGGATTGGTGAAAGTTCGCGGTCAAGAACATCAAGAAGGAAACGTTTTGTTTTCACATCACCAAGACCACCCGCTTGATATTGGGCTTTCATTTCAGCAATTTGCTCTGCATCTTCAGCTTTACCAAAAACGTCAAGATAATGGAAAACCATGTTTCCTTCAATTTTACCAGGATCTTCAACTTTGATATGGTCAGGGTCAGTATACATTGACATCACTTTTTTCTTGAGTGTATCCATGTCATCAGCAAGGAAAATTCCGTTTCCAAGAGATTTAGACATTTTGGCATTTCCGTCAAGTCCAGGCAAACGGCCAGCGGCTTCATTTTCAGGGTAAATTCCTTCTGGTTCAACTAAAACATCGGTGTGATAAGCATTATTAAATGAGCGAACAATTTCTCGTGTTTGTTCAATCATTGGTTTTTGATCATTTCCGACTGGTACATGAGTGGCTTTAAAAGCAGTAATATCAGCAGCTTGAGAAACTGGATACACTAAAAAGCCAGCAGGGATTGATTCACCAAAAGCTTTTTGTGCAATCTCTGTTTTTACAGTAGGATTGCGTTCAAGGCGGGCAAGTGAAACTAAATTCATATAATACATTGAAAGTTCAGCCAGTTCAGGAATTTGACTTTGAATGAAAATGGTTGATTTTTCAGGGTCAAGTCCTGCTGCCAAGTAGTCAAGGGCAACATCACCGACAGATTGACGAATAAGTTCAGGTTCTTTTGCATGGTCAGTTAAAGCTTGTTGGTCAGCTAAAAAGACAAACATATTGTATTTATCTTCATTTTGCATTTTGACACGATTTTGCAAAGAGCCAACATAGTGGCCGATGTGAAGTTTTCCTGTTGGACGGTCTCCAGTTAAAATAGTTGGTTTTGTCATTTTGTTCTCCTTATGTGTGTTTGGATTAGATTGATTATTGAAGAGTGTAAACTGGTTTACACTAAATAAAAAATAAAAAAAGCACCCATAGAACTATAAAAAGTCCTACGGGCGCTTTGAGCGCGGTGCCACCGTAAATTTAAAATCAAATGATTTTCTTAGAACTTGTCAAAAAACAAGTTGCTCTGTAACGGAAGCGGCCGTGATTCTTTATTTTTTTAAATCAAATTTATTAGTTAATCACAAGCCCATTCACTTTGCTGAAAACGTTGGTTTGCACAACCACCAACTTCCTAAAGATTTCAAAATCAAAGTTACTTTCTTGTTGTTTTAAATTTTACACTTTTTGTAATGAACTGTCAAACTTTAAAAAGTAGAAAATCAATTTGCTTGAATTCACAATTGCAAAAAGATATACTCAAATTACAAGAGAGAATTACAAATACAACTTAAGTATTCAATTCATAAAGCAATTGCACAGTTCTATTAAGGAGGAAAAAAATGAAAAATATCTCTACTGCATCAGCACATTGGGAGGACACTTTAGAAAATGGTTTTGGCACAATTTCTGCTGAAAGTTCTCAAATTTTTACAGAAACTCCCTATAATTTCAAAGCACGTTCAGAAAGTCAAGCTCATATTACCACACCAGAAGAACTTTTGGGAGCTGCTCATGCAGCCTGTTTTAGTATGGCATTCTCAATGGTTTTAGGACAAAAAGGCTTAGTAGCAACTTCTATTGACACAACAGCAGATGTTACTTTTGAAGCAACAGCAGATGGTCCAGCGATTACAAAAATTAAATTGACTAATCGTTCAGTGGTACCAGAACTTTCTGAAGCTGATTTTCAAGAAATTGCCAAAGTAGTAAAGGAAAGCTGTCCAGTATCTAAGGCTCTGTCAGGAGTCGATATTGAACTTGAAGCAACTTTAGGCTAGTCTATTTTATAGAATAAATGAAAAACTAAGTTATCAATGAATAGCTTAGTTTTTTTGCATAAACTGGTGAAATAATGACGAAAAATGAGGCCTTTCTGATATAATTTAACTAACAATAAATTTAACAAAGTCTTAACTTAATTAAAATAAGTGGGGTCTCAATGAAAGAAAATAAATTATTATCACCGGCAGCCATTTTTCTGTTGGGTGTGAATTCCATTATTGGTTCAGGAATTTTCTTACTTTCTGGCAAAATTTATGAAGATGCAGGAATTTGGAGTTTACTGGCTATTTTATGTGCTGGTTTATCGATTTTTGTGATTGCTTTTGCTTATGCCAACATGAGTAAGATTTATTCAAAAAATGGTGGAGCTTTTGTTTATGCTAAAGAAACTTTTGGGCGTTTTCCAGGCTTTATTGTGGGAATGGTGACATGGTTGCTAGGTACAGTGACACTAGCTACAGAGGTTTCGGCTTTACTGACAGCAATGAAAATGATTCTTCCAAATCTTAATAGTCGGTTAATTGGTATCATTATTATTTTAGCCCTAGGAATCATCTCCTATTTTGGGAGTTCAATTATTGCTGGTTTAGACAATCTGACTTCTTTTGTGAAAATTGTCTTAGTTCTTGTTTTTATTTTTACTTGTCTATGGTTGGTACGTGGTCTTAATTTTTCAAGTCCAAATTTACTGACAGCTTCGTCAGCAAATTTAGGTGGCTTTAAAGGATTTCTGTCAGCTTACGGTACTGTATTCTTTTTCTTCACCGGCTTTTCATTTCTACCGGTGAATGCTGAAAAAATGAAAAATCCAGCAAAAAATTTACCAAAAATGATGTCCCTTGTCATGTTAACCTGTTTGGCTGTTTATCTGATTATTCAAACCATTACCATTGGGGCATTGGGGCCAGAACTGACTAAAACACTTGTACCTGCGGCAACAGCTTTTAGTAAAATCGTGGGTAGCATTGGAGTTCCGCTCTTTGTTGTCGGAATATGTTTTTCAATTTTTGGTGTTATTGTTGCGACCACTTTTAATACACCAACAATTTTAGCCAGTTTGGCTCAGGCTCATGAAGATGTGCCTATGTTTGTTTCTAAAAATAATCGCTTTGGAACCCCCACTTGGGCAATTATTTTGACGACAGTTTGTGGAATAGCTCTCTTTTTGAGTGGAAATTATGTTTTTCTGAGTGGCCTGACTGTCTTTATGAGTTTTGTTCAATATTTATCAACTGGACTTGCTAACATTAAGAAAAAATTCCTTTTGATTGGAATTGGTTCGGTTCTCTTTTCATTGGTTTTACTGACAAGCTTTACTTTATCCGTCCTAATTTTAGGTTTAGGAATCTTGATATTACTTGTTATGATTTATTTTGTCGTTAAATTAGATGATGATGAACGTGAAAAATGGCTCAAAGAACACCAAGAAAAGTCAAAAGGAGCAGATGTCAATACTGTTAAACGTTTGTAAGTAATTTTTAGAAATTTTATTTTACTGAAGAAAGCTGTCAGTAAAATAAGGAGAAAAATATGACAAAAAAAGAATATACATTTTGGTTGTTGAGCAGTATTTTTTTAATAATTGGTCTAATTTTGCAATTCATCCCCAGTCATTCAATACAAAATGCTAGTTTTACTGCTTTAATAATTGGACTAGTTTTAGTTTTTTCATTAAGGACAAAAATGAATCGAGAAAACCATTACCCGAAAAGTTTTATCAGAAAAAAGTTTTTTGGGCTTGGATTTTTATTCCACTCTTTGTAATTTTGTTTATTGATTCTATTTTTTTTGAAAAAAGAGTCTCCTTATAATTTTATGATGATAATTTTAGTTGTTGATATGATTATCTTTAACTATTTCGGTACGAAGTATAAATGGTAGATAAAAAAATACTGACAGCTCAATTCTGTCAGTAAAAAAAACTCGGTTTCCCGAGTTTTTTTATTTGTCCATTTTTTCAAAATGTTCGACTAATTTACCAGAAACATCTGATTCCAACATTTTATGAATTTGTTTCAAGGCAGAGGCAATCGCCAATTCACTTGAATTTCCGTGAGCTTTAACAACAGGTGCTTTAAGACCAACAAAAGCAGCTCCACCAGCTCCATCTGTACTCATCAAATCTTTAAGTCCAGACAAAGGTTTTTTAATTAGAGCCCCACCGATTTTAGTGGTGACACTACCAGCCATGATGGCTGATTTTATTTCTTTCATGAGAACAGTCGCTGTTCCTTCAATCGCTTTTAAAATGGCGTTTCCCGTGAAACCATCGGTTACTACAACATCAGCCCCACCTGAAAGTAAATCACGAGATTCAATATTTCCGATGAAGTTGATTTCAGACATAGCTGACAAAATTTCATGCGCTTCTTTGACAGTTGGCGAACCTTTAGATTCTTCGGCACCATTAGAAATCAAAGCAACACGTGGTTTATTGATCCCGCGAACATTTTCAGCGTAATAAGAACCAAGAATGGCAAAATCAACGAGATGATGGGCCGTATTTTCAGTATTTGCTCCCAAATCAAGCATATCAAAACCGCGACCATCAGCTGTCGGTAAGGTTGACATCAAGGCTGGACGTGACACTTGCTTAATTCTTTTAACCAAAAGTAAGCCGGCGGTTAAAAGTGCACCAGTTGAGCCGGCAGACAAGACTGCATCAGCTTCCCCTTTTTTCACAGCAGTTACAGCTCGGACAAGTGAGCTGTCTTTTTTTGATTTAATGGCAGCAACGGGATCATCATGAAAATCAATGACTTCAGTTGTTTCAACAATTTCAATATTTGTTTCATCGTCTAAAAATTGACGAATTTTTGCCCCATCTCCGTAGAGTTGGAAGGTAACATCAGAAAGTTCTTTCTTTGCCAAGTTTACACCTTTGACAATATTTTCGGGAGCAAAATCTCCTCCCATTGCATCAATTGCAATTTTCATATTTTTATTTTCTCCAAATCAAATAATCTCTCATTAAAATTATAACAAAAAAAGTGACCAGATAGTCACTTTTTTTCACAATAGGAAATCTATTGAATAAAATTATTCTTCATTTAAAATATTTTCAATCTCAACCAGTACAGCATCTTCGTCATTAGAAAGAATGACTTTATCAGCTAGTTCAAGAATTTCAGGCGCTGCGTTACTGACAGCAAAAGAAGAACCAGCGTATTCAAACATTTCCAAATCATTCATTTGGTCACCAAAAACAGCTAAATTTTCAGGGAGCCAGTTAAAATGTGCTAACAAATGTGCCAAACCAGAAGCTTTAGAAATACCATTTGGCACGATGTCAATACTAGTAAAACCAGTTGTTGTTGCCCTTACGAAAGAGAGTCTGTCTGTAATCCATTGTTCACAGTCACGCACGTGGTCTTCGGGGAAGTTGGTTGTAACCTTGAGCAATTTGTCATCAATTTCATCTAAACGATGGTAAAGTTGACAGTTAGGGTAATAAAGTTTTGCATGAGCAAGGTATTCTTTAGAAATACCTTCAGGATAATAAGCCCCTTTAAGACCAGAAATTAAATAATCATTTTTGGGACTAAACGGCATCTCTTGCAAGTCATCAATTAATTCTTGCGTTTGAGCAACGGTCAAATCTTTTGCAAAGAGAATTTCTCCTTTATAAGCAACAACTCCACCATTCTCAGCAACAAAAGCCATTTGATCTTTATATTCTGAAAAAACTTCAATCAAACCAAGTAAAGAACGTCCAGAAGAAGCAGCAAAAAGAAGATTTTTATCTTGAATTTTTTTAATTACTTCAGCGAGTTTTTTGTGATTATACGAATGGTCATTGCGCAGAAAAGTTCCGTCCATATCTGTCGCAAAAAGTTTTAAATTTTGATTCATGACTTCTCCCCCAGTCCACTGTTAGCGCTAACAGTGGATGAAAATGAATTCTGTCAGTAAATTTTACTGACAGAACTGTAAACTTGGTTTACACAACAGTGTAAACGAACTAAATAATAATAAATTTAATCGGCCCAGAGTGCTTTTACTTTTTCTTGGACTTCCGCATTATCTAAGAAATCATCATAAGTTTCACCAATACGGTCAATGACACCAGATTTACCAAGAACAACAATGTGATTGGCAATGGTATTAATGAATTCATGGTCATGTGAAGCAAAGAGGATTGAGCCTTTAAATGATTTCAAACCATCATTAAGTGCCGAAATAGATTCCAAATCCAAGTGATTAGTTGGGTCATCAAGAACAAGGACATTAGCTCGTTGAAGCATCATTTTAGAAAGCATGACACGAACTTTTTCTCCCCCTGAGAGGACATTGACAGCTTTTAAAGATTCTTCACCTTTGAAAAGCATACGACCAAGGAAACCGCGAAGATAAGTATTATCATCTTCTTCTTTTGTCAATACAAATTGACGCAACCAGTCAAGAATAGAGTCACTTGTATCAAAATCTTTGGTATTATCTTTTGGAAGATATGAACGAGAAGATGTAACTCCCCATTTAATATCGCCAGTTACGGTCCAATTATCTTCCACATCATCCATTAAAGCACGAAGTAACGTTGTTTGTTGAATATCGTTTTGACCAATAAATACAGTCTTATCACCAGGATTTAAGATGAATGAAATATTTTCGATAATCATTTCTCCTTCAATCGCAACTGAAAGATTTTCTACACGAAGTAAATCATTACCGATTTCGCGTTCTTGTTCAAAACCAACAAATGGATATTTACGTGATGAAGGAACGAATTCCTCAACTTCAATTTTATCAAGCATTTTCTTACGTGATGTTGCTTGTTTTGATTTAGACGCATTAGCAGAGAAACGAGCGATAAACTCTTTCAACTCGGCAATTTTTTCTTCAGCTTTACGGTTTTGGTCACCTTGCAAGCGAAGAGCAAGTTCAGAAGACTCTTTCCAGAAATCATAGTTCCCTGGGTAAAGTTTGATTTTACCATAGTCAAGGTCAGCCATGTAAGTACAAACATTGTTCAAGAAGTGACGGTCATGGGAAACAACGATAACGGTATTTTCAAAATTAATCAAAAATTCTTCAAGCCAAGCAATCGCTTGAATATCAAGTCCATTGGTTGGTTCGTCAAGAAGAAGAACATCAGGTTTACCAAAAAGTGCTTTAGCAAGAAGGACTTTAACGTGTTCGCCAGAAGTTAAATTGGCCATCAAATCTGTATGTTGTTCAGCTTTAATTCCGAGGTTTTGCAAAAGACGAGCAGCGTCAGCTTCGGCTTCATAACCACCCATTTCGCCAAATTCTGCCTCAAGTTCGGCAGCTTTCATGAAGTCATCATCTGTCGCATCAGGGTTCATGTAAATGGCATTTTTTTCTTGATTAATGGCGAAAAGTTTTTCATTCCCCATCATCACGACATCAAGGGGTGTTTGGTCTTCATAATCGTAATGATTTTGACGAAGAACAGACATGCGTTCGTTTGGTCCCATTGAGATGTGACCTGTTGTTGGTTGAATTTCACCGTCCAAGATTTTCAAGAAAGTTGATTTACCAGCACCATTGGCACCGATTAAACCGTAACAGTTTCCCGGTGTAAACTTGATGTTTACTTCGTCAAAAAGCTTGCGGTCAGAGAATTGTAATGAAATATCAGATACTGTAAGCATGTATTTTCCTTTTTTATTGATGAGAAAAATTCTCAAATATTTTTCGATAAAGTAGTTTGACTACTTTTGTGCTCAAAAATAAGCATTCTGCCCTTATTTTATCATAAATCTTGGACTTTATAAAGCCCACTTTTTTATAAATCTTGACAAGATTTTCATTCATGTTCTTATAAAAAGATGAAGTTTAGTTTCAATTTAGCGTAATTTTAGCATTACTTAAGTCAGGGTGACTATAATATACTTATTCCAATAAAATTTTTCATAAAGTTTACTCCTAAACAAAAGAATGAGCGGCTGGTTACCGCTCATTTTTTTATATTTTTTCTAATGCTTGCTCTAAATCAGCAATCAAGTCAGTTACATCTTCAATACCAACCGATAATCGAATGGTTCCTTTGGAAATCCCTGCACTAGCAAGTTCTTCGGCATTCAGCTGCTGGTGAGTGGTCGAAGCAGGATGAATGGCCAATGATTTGGTATCTCCAACGTTGGCTAGAAGTGAGAAAATTTCAAGATGATCAATCAAATCACGTGCTTTTTTCTCATCTTTGTCTTTGAGTTCAAAGGTAAAGATAGATCCAGCATCTTTTGGATAATATTTCTGGTAGAGCGCATGATAGGAATTACTTTCAAGCAGAGGATGGTTAACAAGTTCCACCTTAGGATGATTGTCTAAAAAATCTACAATCTTTTTAGTATTGGAGATGTGACGTTCTACCCGGAGTGAGAGTGTTTCTAGCCCCTGTAAGAAAAGCCAAGAATGAAAAGGCGATAAAGCCGCACCCGTATCACGTAATAAAATAGCTCTAATCCGAGTCACAAAAGCAATTTCACCCAATTCGGCAAATTTAATCCCATTGTAGCTTTCATCAGCTTGTGTAAAATCAGGAAATTTACCATTTGCCCAATCAAAGTTTCCGCCATCAACGATGACTCCACCAATAGAAGTACCGTGACCGCCAATGAATTTCGTTGCTGAATGAACAATTACATTAGCACCATGTTCAAATGGTTTAAAGGTCACAGGGGTAGTAAACGTTGCATCAACAATAACGGGAATTCCATGTTTTTTAGCAATTTGACCAATGGCATCATAATCAATCACATTATTTCCCGGATTGCCCAAAGTTTCATAATAAATAGCTTTGGTTTTTTCATCAATCGCCTCTTCAAAATTCTTCGGGTCATCTGGATTGACAAATTTAGTTGTAATTCCATATTTTGGTAAAGTCCCAGAAAAAAGGTGGTAGGTTCCACCATAAAGGGTACTTGCGGAAACAATATTATCACCGACTGTAGCGATATTCAAGATGGCATAAGTAATAGCTGCTGAACCAGAACCAACACCAAGGGCTGCACTTCCACCTTCAAGAGCTGCGATGCGTGCTTCAAAAACATCATTGGTTGGATTTCCTAAACGTGAATAAATAGCTCCAGGATCTTGTAAAGCAAAACGAGCTTCGGCATGGTCTGAATTGTTAAAAACGAAAGAAGTTGTTTGATAGAGCGGAACGGCGCGTGAACCCGTGACAGGATCAGGGACTTGTCCTGCGTGGACTTGCAAAGTGTCGAATTTATAATTGTGATTAGTCATAGTTTTTTTCTCCTATTTTTGAAAATTT
>ERZ772966.348-NODE-348-length-18575-cov-8.051566_pt1 | contig 18575 bp, 4 predicted proteins | sample MGYA00580680_ERZ772966 | MGnify/ENA primary metagenome ERZ772966 (study PRJEB29015, sample SAMEA2738055) | human oral metagenome | biome: human oral; feature: human-associated habitat; material: saliva | place: China | collected 2225 ...
ATTTACGGGTCAAATCCTGAGCTTTCTTGAGGGCACCTGGACTAGTATATGGTGGGCTAGCAAAGTGAACAGCCTCAATATCTACACCACGTTTTAGTGCAAGATAACCTGCTACAGGGGAGTCAATCCCCCCTGACAACATAAGCATGCCTTTCCCAGAAGTGCCAACTGGCAAACCACCAGCCCCACGAATGGTCTCGTAGGAAAGATAAGCCGCCTCTTCACGAATCTCCACTTGCAGATTGATATCGGGATTTTTCATCTGGGCTTGAATAGTTGGAATAACATCAAAAACTGCTCCACCAAGAACTTGGTTGAGTTCTCGACTATCCAGTTCAAAGTTGTGATCACTACGTTTGCTAGAGATCTTAAAGGTCATACCTTCCTTATAGATGTCCTGCATAATCTCTTGGACAGCAGATTTAAGAATCTCGACAGTTTTTTCAACCTTATATACTGGAGAAAAGTTTTGAATCCCGAAAACCTGTTTGAGAGACTCAGCTACTGCTGCATAGTCTGCACCATTGAGATAAGCATGGGCACGATCGCGATCAGCAGTTACCTTGACTTGAGGATAGATGGACAAGACATCTGAAATGTTATTACGTAGTTTATTGATGAAACGCATACGGTTTTTACCTTTGGTTGAAAGTTCCCCGTAGCGAATCATAATTTCTGAATATTGCATGAATGCTCCTATCTTACTTTTCTAGTTTGATTGTAAATTAATTTTAGTTTGGTCAAAAATTGCTCAACTTGACTCATGTCATTTTCTAGGTCTAGGCTAAGGCGTACTGCTGACTGAGCCTTATCTTTTTCAACCCCCATAGCAATCAAGGTTCCAGCAGGTTTTCCTGCCTTGGACGAACAAGCAGAGGTTGTGGAAATGAAAATATCATAGTCTTCAAATGCATGAACGATGACTTCCCCACGAACTCCCTTAATCCCAAAGGTCAGAATATGAGGAGCAAAATCTTCTTCTCCTGAGAAAACAAAAATATCTGGATAATCAAGAAGGGCTTGCCGAATGACTGCCTTCATCTGACTTGTTTTGCTTGTAAACAAATCCAGTTTTTCCATGGCCAAACGTAAGGCCTTGGCTGTCGCAGCAATACCTGCTACATTCTCAGTCGTTGAACGATAATCACGCTCTTGGCCACCACCAGTTAATAGGGGGGTGATTTTCTTGCCAGACTTGATATAGACAAATCCAACACCACGAACTCCGTGGAATTTATGACTAGAGAAGGTCGCAAAATCCACTCGGTCAGTTAGGTAGGATTCTGTCGGAATCTTAGCTAAAGCTTGAACGGCATCAACGTGGAAGGAAATCGTTGGCTTATCAGCTAATAGTTCTGAGATAGCTTCAATAGGTTGGATTGACCCGATTTCATTGTTAACCGCCATCATAGAAATAAGTGTGGTATCAGGCCGGAGTAGATTTGCTAAAGCAGCTACATCTACAAATCCCTTTTCGTCTACAGGTGCAAAATCCACCTCAAATCCTTGAGTCTTTAGCCAGAGAGCCGATTCCTTAACTGCTGGGTGCTCAATGTCAGATACAATAATGTGTTTACCAAATTGCGCTTTTTCAAAAGCCACACCTTTGATAACCCAGTTATCCCCTTCAGTCCCACCAGAAGTAAAGAAGATTTCTTCGCTTTTCTTGCCAATCAAATCTGCAATCTGCTGTCGAGAAGCTTCTAAAATTCTGGTAGACTGATCCCCCAAACGATGAAGGCTAGATGGGTTACCAATAATTTTTGCAGACACCTGCATATAGGTTTCAAGTGCTTCTGGATACGGCTTAGTCGTTGCCGAATTATCAAAGTAAATCATGGGTTCTTACGCTTTCTAAAATCACTCCTTCTATTGTATCACGAAACAGTTCAGGCGACAAGAAAGGCCGTTCAGCTTCATTTAAGTTTTTTTTAAAGTTTTTCGGTATAATGAAGCATAGTAAAGGAGAGATATTATGTCTAATTACCGTAGAAGATCTAAACCTAAAAGTGACCATATCAAAAAAGGATTTACTGTCTTTCAAAAAACCATCGCGACTATCGCTAGTATTTTAGGTTTGATTACTGCTAGTATTACTATCATGAATGCTTTTGATAAAAATAAAAAAGAAACTCCATCTCAAACGACCACTATCATCAAAGAAGTCCAAAAAGAAAGTTCAGGAGAAAATAATAGCCCTACCCAAAATCAAAACAAGGAGCAGGAAGTAACCCAGAAAGAGGAAGCTCAAACCACTGAAACCAAAGCAAATTCTAATAGTGATGAAAAATCTTCAAAAACTGAACAAAACGAAACTTCTCCATCTAATAATCAAGCCGTAGATACCAAAAGTGAAGCTAGTAATGGAGCATCCTAAGCCTATTAGCTGATACCTTAGATAAGAATAAGAAAAACCAGGAACAAAAGTTCCTGGTTTTTTATCGCAAACAGAAAATTTTGAATGTATTTATTTCTGTTTCTAGTAATGGTTCTTAGTCTCTTTTACCTTTTTTGATAAAAGCTGCAGATGCAAGTAAACCAAGACTACCTAACAAGGCTAAACCAACTGAATGTTTTTCACCTGTAGCTGGAAGTTGTTCTTTAACTTCAGGTGTTGATTCTTGTAGTTTTTCTTGTTCTGAAGGTTGATTAGTAACAGTTGGTGCTGGTTTTTGCTCCTCTGATGGAGTTACAGATTCAGCTACAGTCTTATAGACAATTGCGTAAGCAGTCAAGTCAGTTGTTGTAAATTCAACCTTACCATCTCGGACAGTGTAAGCTAGTTCTTGCAATTCGTTAGTTGCAGTGATTGCGTAAACTGTTTCTACTTCCTTAGCTAGAGGCAATCGAACAATAACTACACTACCTGGTTTAACAACTTTCCCCTTATCATCCTTAAGTTGAAGATGATAGATATCATATGTCTTACCAGCCAATTCCTTGTTAACTTCTGACTTGCTTTCTACTCGAACAGCAGTTCCAAGATCCTTGCTTCTTCCGATAATCTCTACCTTACCAGTTTCATCCAATAAGGACTTCAACTTGTCTTCTGATGGTTTTTCTTGAGTATCCGGATTTGAAACAGATCCTGTATATTCGGGAACTTCAGTCTTAGTTGCTTCAGCCGCATTAACACCACCCTTGAACTCTGGTACTTCTACTACTGGAGCTGGCTCGTCACCTACTGTGCCAATAACGCCTGTGTATTCTGGTACTTCTACTACTGGGGCTGGCTCATCACCTGCTGTGCCGATAACGCCAGTGTATTCTGGTACTTCTACTACTGGAGCTGGCTCATCACCTGCTGTTCCAATTGCTTCTGTGTACTCTGGCACTTCTACTACTGGTGCTGGTTCATCACCTGCTGTGCCGATAACGCCTGTGTATTCTGGTACTTCATTTACTGCCCCTTCAGCACCATTTACGCCACCTGTAAACTCTGGTACTTCTACTACTGGAGCCGGTTCATCACCCTTGCTAGTTGTAGGAGCTGGCTCCTCCTTAAGTTCTTGGTAGAATGTAGTCATTTCGTAGAACTCTGGTTTGCCGCCTTCCCAAACAAGTTTGACATCCAATAATGGAGATTTATCTCTGACAGCAAATGTCTGGAAGCTTGACTTGATTTCGCCTAAATCTGTCCATGCATCTGCCTTGCCTTCTTTAAGAGTACGAGCAAGTACGCGAGCTTTTACTCCTTGAGGAAGACTTGAAACAAGTCGGATATGGTTAGCATCTGTTGGTTCTGACAAGTGGTAGACAAGCTCACCTTTTTCTTTCTCAGCCTTATAACTTGTCAAGACTTTACCATCTACAAGGTTAGTGTAGAGGTTACCTTGGCTTTCACCGCTGTTTCCTTCTACAGTTGGGTCATTGATTGGTTTTACGAATTCACCATCATTGATCACCAACTCAGTGAAGCCTACAAAGCGAGCATCATAGTCTGCTGTATATAGAACACGGAGGTAGTTGGCTTTAACTGGGCTTGAAAGTTCACCCTCGATATAGCGATTTCCTGGCATCTTAGAATCATGTGTCCAGCCGTCTGTCAAGGAATCATCACGAGTTTCATTGGCAACGCCGTCACCAACAGTGACAACATCTGTCCAAGTCTTACCCTCTTGACTAACTTGAATCTTACCATCACGGAGATAGTTTTGAGTGCCGTCTTGGATGTAAGCTCGAATCTTCTTGATTTCACGTTGGCTACCAAGTTTCAAGGTGATATGACCATCTTTACGAGCATAGTCTGAAAACTCTACAAAGTTATTGTAAACACCGTCAAACAATTGATCTAAGTTCTTGAGCTTACGAACATCGTTAGTACCATAGTAAGGGTTGATGCCCATTGAAGTTGAATCAAGTGTAGTTGCCTGTACTTCTTTTGTTTGAACAAGAAGAGATGTTGCTGTTACCGCTTGCTCTTGATCAGTTTTATTGACCAAACGAACATAACGCACTAATGACTTGTCAGTCAATTGATCAGCTGGATACCATTCTTGCGCATTTGCAGAGTACTCCAAGTTGAGAGATGGATTTTCGATACCGATAGCTTGAATACTTTCTGCTTGATGGAGTCGATCCAACTTCATGCCCAAGTAGCTATTAGCTGGAAGCTTAGTTCCACTTGGAATTTGCATGTCATAACGACCAAGGCTACCATAAACTGGAGTTGACTTCAAGCTTTCAACATTTGTATCCGTTAATTCGCTGTTACCTGAACGTGTTTCAACTGAGAAGTCTCCGATACGCCACCATAGATTGATGTCCTTAGTGTTGCGAACACGAACGTAGCGGGCTGTGATTGGTGTTTCGATTTCTTTGGTTTGTTCACCAGTCAAGCGATCCAATTCTTGCCATGAGCTACCATCTGTAGAATACTCAAGAACACCTTCTGCTAGTTTATCACCTGAACCTTGGTGGAGACGAACTTTCGTAATCGGTTTAACTTCACCTAAGTCAAGTTGTACCCATCCATTAGCTGGAGTTGTATCTGTTCGATCAGCATTTGCAAGCATTGCTTCAGTATTATCACGTCCGTCTGTAATCTGACCAACTGTTGTGTTGTACTTATACATAAGATTTGGACTGATAGTCACAGTAGCTGTCTGTTTAGCACGAGTAACTTCAACAGGGCGGTTAACAGCAATTTCTCTTACAGCGAACCAAGTATTAGCTCTATCAGAAGTCGCAATCATTCGAACTGCTTTGGCATTGATATTGAGATTTTCAAATTTAAGCAGTGGCTCATTACCAGTGTAACTTGGTTCTGAAAGTGTTACCCACTCATCATTTTCATTGAGGTACTCAACCTTAGCATTGTTAAAGGTATCACGAGGATTTGCTTGAGTTCCCATTGCAAATGTCAAGTTTTGGATTGGAACAGCTTTGTTAAATTTCAAGCCAATGTAGTCACCAGTTTGGATACTGTTTGGTGATTTGATAAGGGCATGTGTTCCTAAATCTCCGTCAGTCACTTCAGCAAGTCCACCTTCGACACCTGTACGGTTTGTGATAAAGGTACTAATGACTTGGTCAGGATGCAAGGCTTTTTGAACTTCTGTTGCAAGGATTTCACGAAGGCCGAGCAAGAATGGACGGATATGTTGAACACCCAACTCAGCTCTTTCATCATGGTCTACATAGTGGAAGGTATGAGTTTGTGATTGTTCGTAAAGTTTCAAGCCCTTGTAGTAGCTATCCCAAAGTTTTGCAGAATCATTGTTTTCGATTGCTTCTGTACCATCAAGAAGGGCTGCTAGAGCATCCATTTGATCGATGGTATTATCCAACCAATAGTGGATTTGAGCACGCATCTTTTCATCACCAGATGCTTTATAAAGTTGTGCTGCAGCTTTTAGTTTAGCAAATTCTGCACGCAATTCTTGACGCTCTGCATTGACATCTTGACCAGCTTTCAACTTAGACATGAAGGCCGCCAATTTTGGAGCGAGTTCAACAGACTCTTCCAATTTCACAACACGACCATCCATATTTTGGTTGATCATATGTTTACCAAGTTCACGGAAGGCAACAGATGTTTCACTGTCAGTAAACTTACCAGTCTCAACAAAATTGAAGGCGATGTCATTTACTTTCTTAGCTTCTTCTTCTGATTTCCATTGTTTCCATGCATATTGAGCTGCAGAGAAGAGGGCAATCTTAGAAGGCTCAGATTGTTGCATTGGATTCAACATGATACCTGAAAGGAGGCTTGGGTCCACATTTGGATGAAGGAATTTCTCACCGCCACCCAAAATCAAGTGTTGTTTAGAGTTATCTGTAACTGGCCAGTTTACCCATAGAGAAACTGGGCGGTAGGTCTTACCTCCTGCAGTTAGGTTGTTCTTAAGATTTTCAAGGAATCTTTCTGATACTTCACCCCAAATCTTACCACCAGTCAATGTCATTGATGCTGAAGTTGGAAGATTTTCATTTAGAGATTTCAACTCATCTTCACGACCATTACCCCAATACTGACCTGGGACAAAGATCATTTCCTTACGAAGACCTACATAAGTTGCTTGTTTTTCAGTCAACCAGTCTGTCATGTCCTTCATCAAGCGGTTGTAGCTATTGTAGCCACCAACTGGACTAGGAGCATCATCAGCTAGGATACCAAACTCGCGTACACCTGCATCCATCAACTGAGTAAATTTAGCCTTAATCGTATCTAAATCTTGTTGATATTGCGCATCATTACCAAAACGGATACGATCGTTCATGAATGGATGGATTGTCCATACATAACGAGTCTTATTTTGGTTCCCGACACGAGCCAATTCACGGATTTCAGCTAATTTTTCTTCTGGATAAAGTTCACGCCATTTCTTGTTGTGGTATGGATCATCTTTTGGTGCAAAGAAGTATTGAGTCAACTTCAAGTCACCACCATAGCGCATGAGTTCAGCACGATCAGCATTAGACCATGGGTTTCCATAGTAACCTTCGATAAAGCCACGGTTCTTAATCTCAGCGAAATCTTCAACCGTTACATTGCGTAATACTGGTGCTTGACTTTCATTGAGCATATGTTTCAAGGTTGTCAAACCATAGAAGACAGCATCTGTATCTTTACCAACGATAGAAATTGTATTGTTCTTGATTGACAAGGCATAGGCATCAATCTTATCAAAGAGCCCTTGAGAAATTCCAGACACTTCTTTTTCAGCCTGTGAATTTTGACCATGAACACCAATATAGATGTTTGTTGCACCTGCTACAGGTGTTTGACTGCTTGTGTAAGAGATTTGATGATCTTGTAGGACACTCTTCAAGCGGTTACGAGTATAGATATCTAATTGATCGCCCATGACAAGATTGACTTGTTTATGAAGTTTCGTAACACCTTCATCGTAAGTTACTTTTTGTGGTGTTGGGAAGACCTTGTACTCTTTCTTGAGATAATCTTGACTTTGGGCTGCTGCAGCAACAGCTTCATCACTAGCAGGTTTCGTTGCTACAAAGCTATCACCTAGTTCGGTCGTTCCATCACCTTTTTCCTCAACTTTTGGTTTTTCTGGAGTCTCTGGTGTAGCTGGATTTTCTACTTCACTATCAGAAAGTGGCTTGAGAAGTTGAATTTCAGCAGCGCTTCCAAACCCACCAACACCTGCTAGAACTTTTAATTCCACCTTGTCAGTTTCAATTGCTGCAAAGTTAACTGTCTTCTCTTTGGAATTGTTTTCCCAAGTTCCTGAAGCAACTTTGACCATTTGTCCATCTTTTTGAGCGTAGATTTCGTAAGAAGTTACGACACCATTTCCGCCTCCTGGACGTGGAAGATAGGTTAAACCATTTACTTTTTCAGCCGCTTTCAAGTTCATTGCAACGGTGAATGGCGCTTGATCTCCAGACCATTTTGAATGCCAGAAGGTATTTGGATCATTATCAAAGGCTTTTTCTACAGGACCTTCTGCATCTGTTCCAGGTAATTCCTGGCTAGTAGCAGAAACTGTATATTTATCATTTGGAATTAAACGTGGGTTTACGAATGCTTCATTTGACAACTCAGCACTATGCAAGATTCCTTTGAAGCCACCGATTGTTTCAAGCGGTAGTACCAAACTGTTGTGGGCAAAGCGTGGATAAGCAGGATTTGCAATACGTTCAACCTTTTCACCATCTACATAAACTTCTGTTACTTGTGGTTTCGTTACAACAGAAATTTGATAACGTTTATTCTTTTCAAGTTTCTTGTTGAATTGAATATGGAATTGTTCAAATTTATAAGCTAGGTAACCATCCTTATCTGCAAGAAACAGTTGGTTGTCTCCACTAGTTGAGAAGGTTTGTTGACCATCACCAGTCACAGTGACATCCAATTTCAAGACATGACTTGGTCCAGCATCACCAACTAGGCCTTCGATAGTGCTATCTTTTTCGAAGTTCAAACCTGCTTCAGTCTTCTGTACTTTCTTAGCAAGATAATCTTTGACAGTCTCAGGATTAATCTTGAACAAATCTTCTTCAGCTACGGTCTTATCTGGATTAGATTGAGGTGCATAAACACTTGCTGGTTGAACACGGTCTGCATAGGTCTTTGCTGCACGATCTGAACCCCAAGTGCGTTCTGCAGTTGATTGCATACTCTTGAAGAAGCGTTTAAAGATATCATATGAAGTTAAACCAGTTTCATGGAGGTCAATGTTGTCATTCCAAACTGCATGACCACCACCGATGATATTTGGATTAGATGCTTCTAAGCGTGGTCCTCCACCTGTTGAGAAGTCATTTGGTGTCCAGCGATTGTATTGAGTTTCGTAGTTAGCATAATCGCCATAACCACCTTGACTGTTGCTTCCGCTTGGAACACTATAGGTTGGAATATCTGTGATATTGATAATCTTGGCACCCTGAGCAATTGCAGCCGCTGGACGTTGCCAACCAATACTCCAGATATCAACTTCTACTCCATTCCAATCAACTGGCGTTGTTCCAGGCTTAGCACTAAGTGAGCCCCAAATACGAGGTGTATAACCTTTTCCTTTGATGTACTTAATCATATCGTTGACGTAGCGACGATAGCTTTCTCTACTGCCGTAGTACTCATCAGTTCCGATATGAACTGTTGAGACACCATGAAGTGGTGCATTTTCTCCATCGAGCAATTTATCATAGACTGATTTAACAAAAGCAAGAGTTTCTTCGTACTTATTATCCAAGTCCAACATAGCAACACGTTCTACATTGTGCTTACCTCTATAATCGCTCAGACTACCTTTATACATAAGGTCTGGACGAACTTTAACAAAGGACAAAGCGTGACCTGGTGTGTCAATCTCAGGAACAAGGTTGATATGCAAAGCTTTAGCCAACTTGATGATCTGTTGCATTTCTTCCTTAGTATAATGCTCGTCTGATGTTAATTTTTCACCATTTTCACCGACAACATCAGTCTCTACACGGAAGCCTGTCTTAGCATTTTTGAGAACATAGTCTAGTTCTTCTTGCTTGCTAAGTTGTTTACCCTCTACATGTTTTTCTAGGAAGATATAGTTATCATTCAAGTGCAATTGTAGATCGTTCATCTTGTAGTAAGCCATGTTAAGCATGATATCTACAAGCGTATCATAAGGGATAAACTTACGACCTGTGTCTAGCATGAAACCACGGTGACTGAAGCTTGGGAAGTCACGGATTTCACCGTTCTGTAGGTCTTTTTCACCCATTTGAAGAAGGGTACGTGTAGCATAAAATGCTCCTGCATTTGTTGCAGCTTCTACAGTGATAACTCCATCTTTAACAGTGATACCATAGCCTTCCTTGCCATAGCCCTTGTCTTCAACCTTCTTAAATTCGATCCGTTTTTGAGCTGATTGATCACCTGTAGCGATTTCTAGTCCACGACTTTCAAGGTCAGTCTGATAGAATTTCGCTTCTTGGCCAAATCCAGAATCTCCGACTGAAATGACGGTATCAGCTGTAATTGAAGTTTTACCCTCAGTACCATACCATTGTTGAACTGCTGGTGCAACCGCTGGTTTAGTTCCAACACCTTCATCTGCGTGCAAACCTTTAATAAGAACTTCAAATTCTTTTGTGAAGGTATGGCTATCCTTAATCTGTTGAACCATAACTTTCACACGTTGGTCTGTTAATGGTGTATAAATTTTGTTATTAAGATCAACAACACCCTGTTTGTTGCTACCAATCAAGCTAACTTTTCCTGGTAAACTAGGTAAAACGAGTGACTTACCGTCTTCAGCAACAGTTAGGTCTGTAACTTGGCGAATATCTGTTGGTTTGCTTGCATCTGGAATGTTTGAGTAGGCGCGAATTTCTTGAATCCCTACATTTTTCCAATTCATAGTCCCAGCTTGGTAATCTGTAATTTCAAGTTTAAGGTACTTAGCTTGGATAGCTTCTTTCAAGTCAATTTTTTCATCAAGAAGAGGAGTTCCTGTTCTTTGATAGGCTAACTTCCACTCTTTAGCTCCTGAACCATTCACATTATCTTGACCAGCATAATAAAGATTCCAAGATTTGATGTTTGGATCATTTTGTTCACCACGAACGCGGCGGTCCCAATCGATTTCCACATGCTTAATTACTGTTGTCTTTTCAAGTGTAAATTCGATGGTTGGTTTCTCAACGTTTTGGTCAGTAGCCCAGCGAGTGTCAGGTTTTCCGTCAATTGCCTTTTCTGCTGTGTATTGTGTGTTTGCTTCATGGTTAGAAGCTGTAGCAGTAGCTTTTTCTAAATGATTGACATCTGGAGTTTCGACCAAATCTTTGGTCACTGACTTTTCAGCTGGTTTAGCTGCTGGAGCTACTTCTTCTTTTGGAGTTTCTGCTGGTTTTGGAATAGTTGCTTCAGGTTGTCTTTCAGATTCAGCTGGTTGATCCTCAGCTGGTCCTTCTGTAGCCTCCGCTTCAGCCTTTTTAATAGCTTCTTCTAAATCTTCTGGCAACTTATCCATGGGCTGAACCTGTGTCACCGTTCCTTCTGTCTCTGCAGGTCCTTCTGTTTCTGCTGCTTGAACCATACCAGCACCAAAAATGCTTGCGCCAATCATGACAGAAGCCGCGCCAATTGCAAATTTACGTATACTATAATGACACCGTTTATCAAAAAGATGTTTTCCCATTTTTCATCTATTTCCTTTCATACACTTACTAAAGTAAGCGTTCTCATTTCCCTTTTAAAAAAGGGAGGACCAAGAGGTCCTCTCCAGGTGTTCGTTTTCTCCATCACTTCTAGTTAGGAGTTCGAGTTTTCGTTGACGAAATCTCTTTTATATTTTATTCTTTTTTCCCTTTTGCAAGAAATAGAGCAGAGATTGCTAGACTGAGACTTGCTAGGAAGAAGAGGTGCTCTGACTTGCTAGTACCAGTTTCTGGGAGCTTAGCCTTCGTTTCTTCTTTGGCTATTTCTTCCTTAATTTCTGGTTTAGAAGTATCAACTGATTTCTGATTAAGTTCTTGTACTACTGTATTCTGTGGTTTATGATCTAGTTTCTCTGTTGGTGGAGTCTGTGGTTTATGATCCAGTTTCTCTATTGATGGAGTCTGTGGTTTATTACCTGGCTCTGCTACTAACGGAGTTTGTGCCTTAGAAACTTGTTTATAAACTACTGCATATTGTCCTAGCTGACTAGTTGTGAATTCAACTGTACCATGACCATTTGTAAAGCTTACTGGTTTACCTGATGCTGTATAGTATACACCAGTTACTTGACCAGATACTGGTACTCTAACAAGGACTGAACCTTTTGGTTGAAGCTTATGGTTAGTCTTATCTAGCAAATGAAGAGCATACGCATCAAACTTAACACCTTGCAAGCTTTGATTAGTTACTTTCTGAACTTGAAGTTTATAATCTGTCGGAATATCCCTAGACAGACCAGCTACCAAGACTCCAGTTTCCTTATCTCTTAGTACTCGAATCCCTTCAGTCGGTTTATCAAGAATCGGTGCTGGCTCATCACCTGCTGTGCCAATTGCTCCTGTATACTCTGGGACTTCTACTACTGGGGCTGGGGCGTCACCTGCTGTACCAATAGCTCCTGTGTATTCTGGAACCTCTACTACTGGTGCTGGTTCGTCACCTGCTGTTCCGATTGCTCCTGTGTACTCTGGAACTTCTACTACTGGTGCTGGCTCATCACCTGCTGTTCCAATTGCTCCTGTGTACTCTGGTACTTCTACTACTGGGGCTGGCTCATCACCTGCTGTTCCAATCGGACCTGTATATTCTGGTACTTCTACTGTTGGAGCTGGTTCGTCACCCTTACTTGTTATTGGAGCATCAGGTTTAGCGGCTTGGTCTTTCAATTTATCCAAATAATCTGCAAAGTATTCAAGCATTCTATTAGTCAATAGGTGATTGTCAGTTGCATATTTCATGCTAGCAACAACACTTGCCACTTCTTCTTGATTGTTCTTATCAGTCAATTTTTGAGCTTTGGTCAATGCTGCTTCATATGCTGATGTATCAAGACCTGCTTCAGCAACTTGCGGACGAGCAAAGATCAATTCTGCAGCTGATTGATATTGGTTGCCACCATCTCCATAAGTTCTTGTTCCAGTTAGGACAATCTTCTTAGCTTTGATAGTCTTACCAAAGTCGATATCTTTTGGCTTGTTATTGTCTGCCCAATTAGTTGCATTGAAGGTATGTTCCTTACCTGTTTCATCAGTTACTACAAGAGTCACGTCTCTCAAGTTACCATTTGAACCTGAACCACGTGGAACATAACGGAAACCTGTAATTTCAGTTGGTTCTTTCAAGACCATTGTTGCTGGCTTGCCAACATCTCCTCCGCTCCATGATGTATGCCATAGGCTAGACAAGTTACCGTCAAAGGCATTTTCAAGACCTTCGCCAGCCTGAGCAGGAGCTGAAAGACTTGCAAAGTCATCTGCCACAAGAGCTACTTTCTTCAAGACTAAAGCATCTTTCAAAGCATTAACCTTAGCGATTTCTGCTTTAGCTTCTTCTACACTGATGTCATCGTCTGCTTGACTAAGATTGAAGACCGCTTCTTTCAGAGCATCCATAGACTCTTGGGTATAGTTGGTCATTGCAACTGTTGGAAGATAGTTCTTGACAGCATTTTCTGTCATCATCTTACCAGTCAAGACAATTTCTTCAATTTGAAGTCTATCCATGATGAAGTCATTGTAACCACGGAAGTTAGCATTACCACCAGAATCTCCACGAGTATTACTTGCATTACCTGTAGAGTAGATACCTACCCAAGTATCGCCAGTTTCAGCACCTGTCACCAGGAAGGTTGCACGTTTCGCTTTTTGAGAATCTGTCCATGAGTTTGGTAATTCATGCATTTCGAGATCGCTTGCTTGGCTACCACGACGACCAGATTGGAATTCTCCCTTACCTACAACAAATGCGTAAGTATTATCTGATCCAGCTTCGTAGTCAAATGTAATACGGTAGGTCTTACCTGCTTCAAAGCGGAAGTTTTGTGGAATTGTTTGGTAAACCAAGTTACGACGGCTAACGAGACCGTTTGTCTTAAGTGACCAATTTCCTTCGATAACGTCATCAACTTTCTTGCCGTTCCAATCACGTTGTGTGTATGGAGCATGTTTTTCAGACAAGTGAGTACGGTTATCTTCAACACCTTCGATTCCACCAATGACAAATGGGAAGATACCTTGTCCAACATTTTCAAAGTCTTGTTTGAAGACGCCTGTTGCAGTATCGTGACCATCACCATACATAGCAGAGTCATTTTCGAAGGTACGGATTTCATCGAAGTAGGTTGCTTCATCTCCTGCTTCACGACTCAAAGTTAAGGTTACATTTGATACATCCGAACCTGTTGTAAAGAAGGCATACATGTTTTGGAAGTAACTTGTATCATTAACAGTTGCATTGTCACGACGAGTGTTATGAGCGTATGCTTTAACATAGTTGAGGGCAAGTGACTTGTTAGTGTAGTTAGTCACTTCTTTCTCACCAGTGTTAACAGTAATACTTGCTTTAGCATCACTACGGTTGTCGACACCTACATAAACTGCATATTTAGTATTTGGTTTCAAGCCAGTCAATTTTTGAGTGAGGCTAACTTTTTCTTTATTGCCTTGGATGCGAAGCATTTGGTTGGCACCTTGAGACTTCACGATTTCAGCCTTAGATGCATCACCTGTGATCTTCCAATGATCCAAAGATTCGCTGTTAAATCCTTGGTCATAGATATGCATTCCTTCACTCCATGACATTTCAGGATTTGTTTGTTTAGAACGATAAAGAACATAAGGTTGGTTTGCTAGGAGATCGAGAGTAATCTTACCATCTTTGACAGCTACTTCTTGTTCTTCAGTCTTACCTTGGTCTGTTAGCTTGTAAAGGTAAACTTTGCCATTTGCCCAGTCGCTAGGAAGTGTCCAAGTTGTTGCACCTTGTTCAGTGTTGAAATAGTACATTTTTTCCTTGTCGCCAGTTAGCTTGTTTCCATTTGCATCCCAATTCCAAGGTGTCAAGTAGGCTGAACCATCTTGAATCACACGATCGTTGAGTGTAACAATTCGTTCACGGTATTGTGGGCTATTAACATCATTAGATTTACGAGTAACAACTACCTTGTTGTTTGCCTCATCGACCAATTCAACCTTCATCTCAGGTGTCCACTTGTATGTGCCACCATTGTCAGTCATGGTTACTGGTTTACCATTTTCCCATTTGCTAACAGTGAAGTGTTGGAAGTACTTGGTCATCACATCATGAGCAAACAAGTTAGTTACATAACCATTATAGTCGCTACGGCCTTGCCATCCTTCAAAGTCCTTCATGCTGTATCCGCCTAGAAGTGGGTAGTTAGCCGCACCTCCGTAGCTTCTGTAATCACCAACCCAAGCATCTTTTTGGTGGTTACGGATAAAGCGAGTGATGGCACTGTTGATACCTTTATTCGTATAGCCACCATAAGTCAAGTCAGCTGCCCAGTGATGGAAGGTAGAGTCATACTCACCACCATGGCCCCACTCAATTGCAAAGCGCCAACCTTGTTTGTTGATTTCTTTTGCAAGAACGTGAGTTGCCCAAGCACCATTGTCTCCTGATTGACCGTTACCCCAAACGTCGACATAGATGAAGTCTAGGCCTTCACCCAATTCTTTCTTCAATTCCTCCCAACGCGCTAAACGTCCATGAGCCAAGTCATAAGCTGCATCGATATTGATACCTTGGTCAAGCCAGTTCCAACCATAGCTATAGCTACCGTCAGCATTTTTACGTAGGATATTTTCATTGAAGTATTTTGATTCAGGATAGGTTTCTGAAGCGTTAACGTGGATACCGAGGTGGGCACCATATTTCTTAGCTTTTTCAATAAGAGCTTTAAAGTCTTCTGTACCACCGATACGTTTACCGATATCTGCGTAATTCAAGTGACCTGAGTCATGTCCTTCACTACCGTAACCTTTAAGGAGGACACCCTGACCAAGACCATCTGTATGGAGGTTAATCTTCTTGATACCATCCAAGGTCATGAGAAATGGGTTTTGTGCTTGTGAACCAAAGTTCATGGCGATACGGTAGGCTGTAATATTTTTAACTTTTTCCCAACCTTGAGGGTTGTTCATGATGCTACGGTATGCAATCGCACCATCTTGCCAGTCTACTTTATTATCAGCATTGGCATCTTCTGTGATGACAACTTTAGCACTTGGAAGTTCCTTGGTATATTCTGGGAAGACAATACCATTGTGTGCTTTTTCCCATTGCCATTCAGAACTATGGATTTCAACGTAGTTAGCATTACCAATAGTGTTCTTGTAGGCTGTCAAACGTGTCCAGTCATAAGAACCACCACCGTAGCTGTTTTGTGAGTTGCTCCATACACCAGCAGCAAGTTTATCTGTTGAAACAAATCCATACATGTAACCTTTTGCCAAATCTTTCATTGGATTGGTTACTTCGATATGATCGTCACCACTTACGTGGGTGTTGTTTGACATAGTTGCCCCATCAAACTTAGCTCCTGCTTGGTCGCTTGATACAGAAACCAAGGCATTTCCTAGGAAGCTAATTGAAGAAAGTAGTTTACGTTCATCATCAATCTTCTGTCCTGGTGTTACCTGGTTATGGTTGACAATCTTAGTTACATCAAAGTGAAGTTGATTGTCCACCACTTGCAAACGAACGGTCATATCTGCATTGATGAGGTTCTCCTCATCACGGAGTTTCATTTCATACTCGGCAGTTGTTGCGTTTATCTTCTTATAAGTAACTTCAGGAGTTACTGCATGTTTATTGATGAGGACTTTGTTTATTTGTTGAACTTGACCCGGAAGCTTGTTGCCATTTAGGACGTATTCTTTAATACGTGGGAAGGCTTGATCAATAACTGCTTTCAATACTGTAGATTCGATCGTGTCATATTTGACTTTGCTATCATCTACTGTATCGCCTTTTTCTTTTTCAGCAGCCTCTTGGTCGTTTTTCACACCTTCTTGGTCATCCGTTTTAACGTTTACAATAGTTCTCTCACTACCATTGTATGTTCCAGCTTTAAGAACAATATTCTTCTCATCTTTTAGTTTGTCATTGACTGCAGATGGCAAGGTAACTGTGTCGAAGAGTTTGACATCATTGTTGGTTGCATTGAGTTGTCCGTCTGATTTAAGACTGACCGTCAAGTGGTTGACAGAACCATTTACCGGTGCTGCAACACGGCCACCTTGGTACCAAAGTCCACTGCCGTTTGTCTTGTATTCCCAGAACCATCCACCTTGGTCATACCCTACAAAAACGTTGTTATCGGTATCTTTAAATTTCATGAAGACACCAAAGCGAGATTTGCCTGTTTCAGACTCTTCTTTGAAGGTCAAATCAACTGTGGCGTTTCCATTTTCATCAACTGTCAAACCTTCTTTTTCAAACAAGGCTGGTTTTTTACCATTGTCATTTTGAGCAGTTGACGCTAGTTGGTTGTAACGAACTCCATTTTCTTCACGGATCGTTACAGTTCCCTGTTGTTCTTTATTTGAAACAGTTTTCCACTCTGGAGTCACTTCTTTTGATTCAGCCGGTTTAGTTTCTGCTGGTTTGTTCTCAGCTGGTTTTTCTTCTTTCGGCTTATCTTCTTTTGGTTTCTCGTCCTTGTCTTCAACTTGTTTATCAAGTGCATCTAGACCTGCTGGTTTTGTTGTTTCAATGCCCTTAATATAGTTTTGAATCCATTCAAGCTGAGCTGGTGAGAAGAGAATTCCTCCACTGCGGCTTCCAACAACACCATTTTGGTGGATACCAATCAATTTTCCATTTTCATCGAAAATTCCGCCACCACTTGCACCAGGCTCACTTCCTTGATAACTGATCCCACGAACACCCTCACCGTGATTATTGATGTCTTCAACTGTAGTATTTAAGATTGGAGACAGTTTTCCAGTTGGATAACCAAAAACGTGTACCTTATCTCCAACCTTAGTAGTTGCAGGTTTGTCAGTCACTTCAACAGGAGCGTTAGCAAGAGGAGAACGAAGCTTAACGATGGCCAAGTCATTCTTATAACCTTTTAGGAAGCCTTCACGGTCCCAGTGTTTAACGTCATTCTTACTGAATTTAACATCAGGCGCTCCTTCGTAAGAAACTGAATAAACATCATCATCACTCTCAATATTATCAGCTACCTTGCGATTGTTTCCGTCTGGAACATCTTTGATAAAGTTATGAGAAACAGATAAAACTAGATTTTCACCAATGACAATACCGCTACCGACACCAGCTGCACTTTGAATTTTAACAGTCGCCCCATAGTTTAATTCGCCATTTTTTGTTTTAGCGACATCTTCTGGAACTAGACTTGTATCGTCTTTTTCTAAGTCTTCTTTCGAAGCAGTACGACCACCTTCTTCAGCCTTGTTAAGTTTTTCACGTAAGTCTTCTGGAAGGGCATCCGAAGTTGCCGCTGCTTCTTTTTCTTTCTCGAGTAATTCTTCTTCTGTTTTTGGTCCTTCAGTTACTTCAGGAGAACCTTGGTCTTCACCAGGTTTTGGCGCCTCAAACTCACGTCCATCATTTTCATTTGCGTTAGCAAGAGCTGCGGTCAAATCTGCTGGCATATTTGCTGTTGAACCTGTTTGCGCAGAATCTGCAAGAACAGTGCTAGTTCCAAAGAAAGCAGCACCAATCATGACAGAAGCAACCCCTAATGAAAATTTCCGAATACTATATTTGCAACGTTTTTCAAATAATCTTTTATCCATCGGTTCTTTTGTTCCTTTCAGTTTACAAAGTAAGCGTTTGCATTTCCGTTTAAAAAAATAACCTCCTCTATTTTTTACACTCCCTTATAAACATATAATTTTTTCTATACTAACTTAATATATCAAAAAAGGTTTAAAAAATCAATACTTTAACAGGTAAAACTAGTAAAAGTATAATCCAATTTTCAGACTAGTCTGAAAAGAATTTCAGCAGACCTTATTTCTGGCGATTTAGCTACAAAAAAGAAACTTTATCAAGAAAGTTAAACTACCTTTGTTTAACTTTTCAATAAAGTTTCTATGCATTTTTATACTGTTTTTACATTTTTATTGTTGTAAGACTTTTCGAGGTTTTGTTCCTTCAGCAGGTCCAATAACACCTGCCATCTCTAATTCTTCCA
>ERZ772966.349-NODE-349-length-18574-cov-22.632810_pt1 | contig 18574 bp, 18 predicted proteins | sample MGYA00580680_ERZ772966 | MGnify/ENA primary metagenome ERZ772966 (study PRJEB29015, sample SAMEA2738055) | human oral metagenome | biome: human oral; feature: human-associated habitat; material: saliva | place: China | collected 2225 ...
CCTTGAAGGTCGAGCCGACCTGGAAGTTGCCGTCGGCCGAGTAGTTCGACATCGTTTCGCCAGCCTCGATGCCGTAGGTCGTGTTCTGAGCCATCGACAGGACGCGGCCTGAGCGCGGGTCCAGGGAGACGAGGGCGTCGTTGAGCCCGGAGGCGTCGCCCACGGGAATGGTGTTCGTCAGCGAGGAGTAGGCGGCGTCCTGCTTCGTGGGATCCATCGTGGTGCGAATCGTGATGCCCTGAGTCTTGAGCATGCGCTCGCGCTCGACGCGCGTGGCGCCAAAGGTTGGGTCTTCCAGGAACTGAGCAAGGACGTAGTCACAGAAATACGCCTTGGAGGAATCCGCGCCGGAGCAGCCCTCGGAGGATACGGTCGGGTTCAGCATCGAGTCGATCGAGGTCTCGATGCCCTCGTCGTACTCCTCCTGCGTGATGACGCCCTGCTCCAACATGGTCGCCAGGACTGTGTCGCGGCGCTCCTGTGCGGCGTCGGGGTGGGTGAGAGGGTCGTACTGGACGGGAGACTGAACGAGGCCGGCGAGGAGGGCGGACTCCAGGTAGTTCAGCTCGGAGGCCGACTTGGAGAAGTAGCGCTGCGAGGCGGCCTCGACGCCGTAGGTGATCGGGCCGAAGGGAGCGATGTTCAGGTAGCCCGTGAGGATCTCGTCCTTGGAGAGAGTCTTTTCCAGAGCCATCGCGTACTTGATCTCGCGGAGCTTACGCTCGGTCGTCTGCTCGGTGGCGGCGCTGACCTGGTCGGCATCGCCCTCAAGGTAGCCGCGTTCCGCCAGCGAGTTGCGCACGTACTGCTGGGTGATCGTCGAGGCGCCCTGGCGGCCCGAGTCGCCCAGGTTTGTCACGAGCGCACGCGCGATGCCGGTGGCGTCCACGCCGTTGTGCTCGTAGAAGCGCTTGTCTTCGATCGCGATGATCGCCTTCTTCATGACGTCGGAGATGTTCGCGCTGGGAACGACGATGCGCTGTTTGTCGTAGAAGTGTGCGATCACGCCGCCGGACGAGTCGAGAAGCTGTGATTCCTCGGCGGGTGCCACCGTCTGCAGGTCGCCGGGTAGCTCGTTGAACACGGAGGGAACCGACTTCGCAACCAGCGCGGTCGGTCCGGCGACGGGGACGAGCATGCCTGCTCCGACGACGCCCATGAGCGAGGAGACGCTCAGGAACGCCAGCAGGAGGGCGAACAGCTGGGTCGGCCGGACAGCGCGAGAATGAGTGTGCGACATGGTTCTAGCTTACGTGTCGCCCGGGACATCTGGAGTGTGGCGACGCGTGAAAGTTGCCTGATCGGTCACCCGGTATCGCTTAATAGGAGGCCGCACCGTTTGCACCCACAATAGTCTGTGTGTATGGTCACATGATAGGGCTCGGAGTAAAGTGAAGTGGAGATCCGCGATGTCAACCCACGGCGACGACCAAAGTTGGGTCGCGCGCGCTTTGTGCGCGTCCATCGAACCGGACGCGCTCTTCGTTCAGGGTGCATCCCAGCGTCAGATTCGCCTGCGCTGCTACGAGTGCGAGGTGCGCCTCGAATGCCTTGCCGATGCCCTGGAATCCGAAGCGAACTACGGCGTGTGGGGCGGCCTCACAGAACGGGAACGACGCGCGATTCTGCGCCACTATCCCCATGCGGAAAATTGGCTGGAGTGGCTGCGTTCCTCGGATGAAGCGCTAGCCCAGGAGCTGCGCAGTCCGCACGTCCCGAAGGTCTTGTCCTTTGTGCGTCCGCAGATGGCGGGTAGAATGGCCCCATGACTAAATGGGAATACGCCACAATTCCGCTGCTCACGCATGCGACGAAAGCAATCCTCGACCAGTGGGGAGCCGACGGGTGGGAACTCGTCCAGGTGATCCCGGGCCCCACGGGCTCTGAAAACCTGGTCGCCTACCTCAAGCGTCCGATTGAGGGCTAGGTCGACGGACCATCGCTGACTTACGAGTCAGCGCAGACAAACGAGGCCGTGGCTGGCGCGTGCGTACATCGCACGAGGGGCTACGGCCTCGTTCTTTGTCGTCATGCAAAGCGTTGGGCCCGACACCGCGGGGTGTCGGGCCCAACCTGCGAGCTGATGGTTAGCGAGCGCGGCGCGCCAGGCGGTCGACGTCGAGGAGGGTGACGGCGCGACCCTCCAGGCGGATCCAGCCGCGCGACACGAAGTCGGCGAGGGACTTGTTCACGGTCTCGCGCGAGGCACCCACGAGCTGGGCCAGTTCCTCCTGCGTGAGGTCGTGGGGCACATGGACGCCCTTGTCGGTCGCGGTACCGAAACGGTCGGCGAGGTCCAGGAGGGCCTTGGCGACGCGGCCGGGGACGTCGGAGAAGACGAGGTCGGAGAGAGATTCGTTGGTGCGGCGCAGGCGCTGAGCGAGGGCGCGCAGCATGTGCTTGGCCAGCGTGGGGTTCGTGTCGAGCACGTGCATGAGGTCCTCGTGCTCGAGGTAGAGCAGCGACGCCGGGGAGACGGCGGTCGCAGTGGTCGAACGCGGGCCCGGATCGAAGAGCGTCAGCTCGCCGATGATCTCGCCCGGGCCGAGGACGGCGAGGAGGGACTCGCGGCCGTCGCTCGACGTGTGGCCGAGCTTGACCTTGCCCTCGGTCACGATGTAGAGGCGATCGCCGAGATCGCCCTCGTCGAAGAGGGTCTCACCGCGACGCAGGGTCGTATGACCCATCTTCTGCTGGAGGGACACCTGCTGTGCATCATCAAGGCCACCGAACAGCGGCACCTGGCTGATGAAGTTTCCGTCACCGATCATGGTGTGGAGCTCCTTCCGCTCGTGCCCGAGTTGCTCGGGCGTTCCGATTTGGACTGCGCGGCGAGTCCCATGCGTTGCACCGCTCACTAGGAGGTACCGCGTATCACACCATTATGCCCTATCTATCACGTGAAACATGTTTCATTCCGCGATTTGTGTGAGCTGTCTAATGAAAATGGCTACAGTGCGTGCGCTTCGACGTGCCGCGCCAAGGCCTCGGCGACCGCCACGGGCGCCTCCTCGGGCAGGAAGTGCCCGGCCTCACGAATGACAATCTGGGTCAGGGGAGCGTCGACAAACTGCGCGTCCGCCGCGTGATCGAGGGTAGACCACGCGCCGTCGTCTCGGCCGACAATCGACAGGACTGGCACCTGCAGCGGCTCCGACAGGGTACGGCGAACCTCGCGCGACAGCGAGCGGGTCGCTTGGAGTCCGCGCAGGGCCGTGTGTGCGGCGAAGGGTCGGCGCAGTGCCGCCCGGTAGGTGCCCGACTGCGAGACGAGGCCGTCCACGTTCGCGGGCGAGGCCCACGCTCGGTAGACGGTCGTCACGAGCGAGCCGGAACGCAGGGCGCGCTCGCGTCCCGTGGGCAGGGCGAGGCGCCCCTGCAGGACGCGGCCACCCGCCCAGGGGGCGCGCCCAATGATGGGCTGGATGCCCAGCGGATGCGGGGCCGACAGGACGGCGACCGAGCGCAGTTCGAGCGGCGCGAGAGCGCCGATCATCCACGCGACGGTTCCCCCGATGCCGAGGCCAGCCACGGAAAAGGAAGCGATGCCAAGCGAGCGCACGACCCCGATCACGTCGGTGGCCAGCTGGGTAAGGTTGTAGTCCCCGCGCGTGAGGTCGGAGGTTCCAAAGCCGCGCAGATCGAGAGCAAACACGCGCGACGTCGAATCGGCCAGGAGGGGCAGGACCTCGCGCCAGGACCACCAGTGCTCGGGGAACCCGTGCAGGAGAACCAGCGCATGGCCCATGTCCTGGCCCATGTCGGCGACGTGGAATGTGGCGCCGCCAGCGCTCACGTGCCGATGGGTCCACGGACCTTCAAGCTCGATCGCGCTGGCGGGGATCAGGGTATTCACTTGCGGTTCAGGTCCTTCGCCGCCTTCTTGCGCGCGCGCTTGGAGTAGAACGCGCCGGCCGGGTTGATGGCCTCGATGGAGGTACGCAGGGCCTCCTCGGCGCGGCCTGTGCGGCGCGCGGAGTGGGAGAGGTAGCCCAGGCCCATCAGGACGACGCCCAGGAGCGCGAAGCGGCCGGAGTAGCCGGAGGCCTGCAGGTGGTGTGAGAGGTTCGCTCCGAGCGAGCTGGAGGCGCTCAGTGCGGTCAGCGAGGCCAGCAGGGTCGAGGCCGTGATGCCGGGGGCGAGTGCCCACGGCAGGCCGGCGATCAGGGTGGTCACGCCCATGATCCACGCGCCCAGGGAGGAGCGGCGCGCGGTAGCGCACAGGACCACGGCGATGATGATCGCTCCGAGGAGCTCACCGAGGGCCAGGATCGAGGCGACTCCCGTGTACATGGGGGCGGCGTCGGCCAGCGTCATGCGGGCGCCGGCATCGGAGGCCAGGTACCAGCCGAGGGGCGTGAGGACGAGGAAGAGCAGGAAGGACAGGAAGTGCGCTGCTCGGCGCGAGGGCATCTCGGTGATGACCGGCGCGGCGGAGAAGAGTTCCTCGTCCAGTCCGGCAGGCTCCTTCGTCTTCTCGGCGCGGTCACGGTTGGCCGAGGCGATCGCGGCCAGGGTGGCCGCATCGCGCTCGTCGTCGTCGGCGCCCAGCAGGGACCGGCGGCGCGGGCGCTCGGCCTCGGCCTGGTCCTGGTCCTCAAAGGAGTAGGAAGCCGCCTGCGTGGGCAGTTGCTTGGTGGGGCCGTCGACGAGGACTGTTGCGGCGTCCTGCGTCGCCTCCGCGTGCGAGGCCGAGTCCTGGTCGGCGGGCTCCGCCGTGTCCAAGGCGATGGCCTCCTGCTCGGCGGGGCTCAGTGCGGGGATCGAAGGAGAGTCGGGCTCCTCGTCGCCGAAGATCATGGAGCGGCGCGACGCCAGGGAGCGGGTTGCTTCCGCAGCGGCGCCGCCGACTGCGGAGGCGGGCTCCTCGGCGTCCTGGGTGGCCTCGGCGGCTTCGTCCGTCGTCGCCTCGTCCGCGGGCTCCCCAGCGGGCTCCTCGGCGTTGTCATCAGGCGCGTCCTGCGCGACAGCGGCCGTCTCGTCGGCGGTCTCTTCGCGGGTCTCACGCACGGAATCGAGGGTCAATCCCAGGGCAGCTGCGGCCTGCGCGGGCGTCATGACGGGGGATCGGGTGGGCTCGGGTTCCTCGACGGGTCCGGAGGCCTCGGGCGCGTCGCTTGCCTCTTCGGTGGAGGGCTCGCCGACCTGCTCGGGCGCATCCTCCGCCGTGTCCTCGCCCTGCGCGGGGGCTTCCTCGGCTGCATTCCCACTCGACGTGGCCTCGGCATCCTCGGTTGACGAGGCCTCAGCGGGTTCGTCGGCGGGGGCGTCCTGAGCGGGAGCCTCGGCGCTGTCTTCAACCGGGGTCTCTTCCGTCACCTCGGCGGTGGCCTCGTCCGAGGAGGCAGCGGGGATCGACTCGGGCTCGGGGGTGTCGGAGGGGGCCTCCGCCTGCGCGTCCTCGGCAGCGGGGGCCGACTCGGCCTCGGGGGCGTCGGAGGGGGCTGGGAGGTCACCTGCGGGAGCGGAGACGACGGGCAGCTCGCCCGTGGCAATCTTGTCCTCGATGGCGGGTTTCAGTGGCGCGGTGGCGGGCACGCGGGCCGTCAGGCCGCCGATTGCGACGGACTCGATTTCGCCCGTGTGGATGGGCTCGCTGGACTCGCCGATGATGGCCGAGGCGTCGGAGCCTTCGCCCGGCAGCTCGATCTCTTCACCGGTCAACACCACGTTGTCGCGCTCGTCCTGGGCGCGGTCGCGCTCGACGTCGAACTCGTTCTCGGACATGCTTCCTCCTTATATCTGCCCACATATTACGTTTTATGCGCCCGAACGCGCTCATTAGTCCTCGGCAGGCCCCTCATTGTGAGTCGCCTCCCCGTCGGCATCCAGCGTCTTGAGCGCTCGAACGCGCGCCCACAGGACGCCCATCGACGCGCATCCCGTGGCCATGCCCAGCGCCGCCAGGGGCGGACAGGCGAGTGCAACCTTCGTCAGCACAGACGATCCCGGCACGATCACGTTCCCCGTCAACGAGGCCCACACCGGCAGCACGACGTAGGTGGGCAAAACCAGGATCAACCACGTCGCCAGCTGCGTGCCGGTAATCGACCAGCGGGCGCCCACCGCGAGCAGCGCTAGCGCGAGGGCGGCCCCCAGGGCCAGGCCGTGCCCCATTGAGTGTCTCTCCAGCACCCCCTCCAGGCCCATTGCCGCGACGTTCGTCGTGTCCGAGGGGGCGGCGCCCACTATCAGCACGCCCACGGCAATGGCCGCCGGGACCGCTACCGTCGCGCCGAAGGCGTGGCGGTGCACCCGCGCGAGCGGCATGCGCGTGTCCTGGCCGGCGCGCACCCGCACCGATTTGATCGTCAGTGCGCACGCGCCCAGCATCAGAGCCAAGCACAGAGGGTAGAGCCCCCACACGACGCCCGCGGCCATGTCGCGCGGCTCCACCGACGACTTCATCAGGAAGGGGATGCGTGCGATGCCCATGAATTGGGCGACTCCCACCGCGAGCGACCACACAAAGGTCACGACCATGCCCGCGCTGGATTCCTCGCAGTTCAGGGCGATCAGGGCCAGCAGCAGCGACGCGAGCGCCATGCCGATGAGGCCTTCCACCGAGGCCAGCGGCTGTCCGACGGCGGCGAGCGCCTGCACGTCGACCATCGACGACCCTAGGAAAACCAGGGCGATGGGCGCAAAAACGAACGCGAACAGGCCGGAGCGCAGGCGCGCGGAGAAGTTTCGATGCTGCAAAAGCGTCATGCCCCTAGTGTAGAGGCGTGAGTATCGAAGCCCTCGTCGACCCCGCTCCCGCCGTGCTGCGCGCCGCCTGTGCGCGTCCCGACGTCGCATCCGCCATGGACGAGGCCCACGCCTCTTTAGCCGAGCTACGTTTCTCCGAGGGGCTGCGCCGCGGATGGGAGGAGGCCCGCGCGGAGGCCGCCGTGCGCGAGGCGGCAGCCCTGGCCATCATCGAAGGCGCGCGCACCACAGTCGACGACGTGCGCGCGCTGTCGATGGCGGACGAGGGAGGGACGGCCTCGGACCCGGGAGCGGCCCTCGCGCTGGGGATCTGGCGCTCCCAGTGGAGGCTCGCCTCGGGATTCCCCGCCCTCAACACCCGCTCCCAAGGGGGTGTGCGCGTCGTGCCCGCGCCCCTGCCCGCGCTCATCGCGGGGCTGCACAGGGACGCATGCTCCGGGTTGGTCGCCGCCGGCCTCACCGCTCCCGGTAAGGTGGCCGCCCCGACGGACCACGCCCTGCTGGCCCCCGCCCTGGAGTATGCGCGCTGTGACGCGCCCGCCCTGGCTGTCGCCGCCGCCCTGACCGCTCACTTCCGTTTCCGGCGTGTCTTTTCCCCGGCCTCGTCGGCCGTGGGCGCGGGCCTGGCCCGCTGGGTCCTCGTCACGCGCGGCGTTGACCCGACCGGCGTGTGTGTGCCGGGAGCCTACGATGCGCTCGATCCGGCGCGTGCGGGGCGTTCCCTCGCGGGGTGGGTGAGTGCCGACGAGGCCGGCTTAGCCCGGTGGATCACCCACTACTGCCAGGGCGTTGTCTACGGTGCACAGGTCGGGCGGGACGTGGCCCGCCACGTGCAGGCGGGCAGGCTCTCGTAGTCGGTCAGCGGCGCGCCAGCGCGCACGCCGCCACGCCCACCGCGACGCCGGCCACGAAGGGAACGGCGACCTTCGCGGGCGTGGGCACGCGGTGGGGCAGCACGCGAACGGTCGACGAGAAGGTCAGCGTCGGCCAGCCCTCGCGCTGCGCCATCTCGCGCAGCGCCCGGTCGGGATTGACAGCGTAGGGGTGACCGACCAGGCGCAGGAGCGGGGCGTCCGACACCGAGTCCGAGTACGCCGAACACTGCGACAGGTCCCAGCCGCGCGTGCGAGCCAACTGTGCGCAGGCGTCCGCCTTTCCCTGCGCCTGGTTGAAGTGGATGACCTCCCCCGTGAAGCACCCGTCGTCGTCCACGGCCGCCTTGGAGGCCAAGACCTCGTCCGCGCCCAGCATTGTCGCGATCGGACGCACCACCTGCTCCACCGACGCCGACGCGATCACCACGACGTCACCGATGCTCTTGTGATAGGCGATCCGCTGGAGAGCCTGCGCGTAGCACACCGGCTCGATTGTGCGTTCCAGCGCGTCCTCGACCGTCGACTCCAGGAAGGCCGCGTTCCATCCTCGCCCCATGCGTCCCATCGCCTCGGCCATCTGCTCCATGCGCGACTCGTCTGCGCCCGCCAGCAGGTAGGGCAGCTGGACCAACACGGAGGCGATCGCGGTGCGCCGAGTCATGAGGCCGGCCTCGATGAAGGGGCCCGACAGCGCTACGTTCGACGAGGTATCGAGGATCGTCTTATCCAAGTCAAAAAAGGCCGCACGTGCCATCGCATTCACTCCAGCGTTGGGATAATCCACAGGGGTCCACCATCGGACCCTCCTGTGCACAGGGTGTCACTTCGTTTCCGCATTGTCCACAGGGGCGCGCCTGCGGGTCGACTCGAGAGCAGTGACGGGCGCACCGTTGAGAAATGAACGCGAACCCAGCACCGTACCCGGGTCTTGTCGCCCTCGTGGGCCTGACCTCGCGCGACGCCGACTACGCCAGCGACGCCGTCACCTTGGCGGGCGCAGGTGTGTGCGAGGACCCGGCCCACGCCTTACTCGTCCTCGCCGCCCCCGGCGCCCCCGTTCCCCCGCTCGTGCCCTGCGTGCGCGTGGGAGACGGGGGACAGGTGAGCCTGCCCGGGGACAGTGCGCTCGTCGTCTCCCTTATCGCCGAGGCCTCCTTGCGCCGGCGCAGCGACGGCGCTGTGTGGGTGGTAGCTGGGATCGCCGGAGGGCTGGGAACAACGCGCGTCGTGCGCCTCCTCGCGCGTTGTCCGCCGGAGCGGAGGTGGCGCCGCCTCCTCGCTTGCGTGAGCCCTCCTCCGGACACCAGGCCGGGACCGAGGCGGCAGGCTGGCCGATCGCGTCGCCCGGTGGTCGTGGACGCCTCCGGGTCGGTGCCCGGCTTCGCCCGCGCTCGCGATCACTGCCTGCCGGGAGTTCGGTGGGCGGACCTGGACGCCTCGGAGGACTCCTACCTTCCCGCCTTGCGCGACCACCTGCCCAGGATCGACGGCGTGAGCGCCCTCGTCGGGGACGGGCGCGGGGGAGTCAGAGCCGACGATCCGCGTGTCGCCGCGGCGTGTCGGAGCATCGGTGCTCCCCTCATCGTCGACGCCGGCCGGTGGGATGGGCACGCCGCCCGCCTCGCCGAGGCCATACGCGCCGACGCCCTCGTCCTCCTCACCCACGCCGACCTGGAGGGGGCCGCCGCGATGGCTGCCTCCTTGAGCGCCGCCCCGCCTCCGGTTCCCGCGCTCACCCTCGTCGCCTCGCACAGCCCGGCCTCCAGCCCCGGCCTGCGCGCGTGCGCCCCCACACCGATCCTGCGCGCCCCCACGCGCGGTGGCCGCGACCTGCGCGCACTGCACCGAGCCCTCGCCTCTATCACGCCCGCAGGTAGCGATGACCCCATCGGGGTACCCGACCGCCCGGGCACGCCCGCCCTCCTCGCGGCCTCTGATCGCCCAGGTGCCCTGTTCGGAAGGAGAAGACATGACGAGCGCGCTGCGTCTCCTCGCGAAGGGTGACCCTCCCGCGCGTGCCGCCTCGCGCAGTGCCCGTCCCGGGTGCGGCGCCGCCGAGGCCGCCGCTTGCCTAGAAGAGCTGCGGGCTCGCCAACGCGGCATGACCCCGGCCTTAGCGGCCCTCGTCGACACTCCCGGAGTCACCGACATCCTCATCAATGGCGGGCGCGCGTGGGTCGAGCGCGGCGCCGGCCTCGTGCGCGCAGACGTCGGCATTGACTGCGAAGCCGACGCGAGGCGGGCCGCCATCCGCATGGCGAGCGCGTGCGGGGTGCGCCTCGACGACGCGAGCCCCATCGCCGACGGCACCCTGCCCGGCGGAGTGCGAATACACGCGGTCCTCGCGCCCGTCTCGGGCTCCGGAACCCTCCTCTCCCTGCGCGTGCTCGGGAGCCGGCGTCTGGGAGTCGCCGACCTCGAGGCGCGCGGCACGCTGCCCCCACCCGTGGGCGCCCTCGTGCGAGCCCTCATCACCGCCCGGGCTAACGTCCTCGTCTCAGGGGCGACGGGCGCCGGTAAGACGACGCTCCTGAGCGCCGCCCTTTCCCTCGTGCCCGCAAGCGAGCGAATCGTATGCATCGAAGAAGTCCCCGAAATTGCCCCCGCACACCCCCACTGCGTCCACCTGATCGAGCGCGCCCCCAACGTCGAAGGACGAGGCGCCGTCACCCTGAGCGAGCTCGTGCGCGCAGCCATGCGCATGCGCCCCGACCGACTCGTCCTGGGGGAATGTCGCGGACCCGAAGTGCGCGACGTCCTCACCGCCCTCAACACAGGGCACGACGGCGGATGGGCGACCCTGCACGCCAACAGCGCGCGCGACGTGCCCGCACGGCTCGCGGCCCTCGGCGCGCTCGCGGGGATGAGCGAGGCCGCGCTCGCCGCGCAAGCAGACAGCGCCCTCGACGCCGTCCTCCACATGCGCCGAGACGGATCCGGGCTCCGACGGGTCGCCGAGGTCGGCGTCGTCGCACGCGAGCACGGCGCCCTATCGTGCGTGCCCGCGCTCAACGTCACCGCAGACGGGCGCGTTACCGAGCACGAGGCCTGGGCATCCCTGGCCCGCAGGATCGGGATATGACGGTGGGATTCCTCGGTGGTGTCGACGTGGCTGCGGGAGCGGGAGTCCAGCGCCTGGTGTGGCTCGCCGTCGGCCTCGCGCTCGCGGCCTGTGGCGTGTGCCTGCTGGTCGGGTGCGTCTCCTCTGTCGTGCAGGGGAGGCGGGAGCGCCGCATCGTGAACGCCTGGACGGGCTCGGGCCGGCCCCCACGCCGTGGCGGGGTCTGCCCGCCCGGTTCGGTGGGGAGGCTCCGGTGGCGGGAGGGGGCGGGCCGCCACCGGGGGCGAGCCCAGGGGCCCCCGCAGGTGCGCGAGCTCGCCCTCGTCGTCGCCGAGGTGTCCACCAGGCTCCGCTCGGGCGCCTCTACATCGGCAGCGTGGGCTCGCGCGATGGAGCGGATCGGAGTCGCAGATGCGGGCGGCGTCGACGCCGCCTACCCGCCCATCCTCGACGAGTGGACGAAACGGCCGACGCGGTGGCGCGCAATGCTGTCGGGCGGGCGAGCCCCGGGGGAGGCGGCCGCGCGGGTCGGCGCAGCCTCGGTCATTGTGGCCTGCCGATTCAGCAGCGGCCTCGGCGCGCCCCTGGCTGACGTCCTCGACGCCATCGGGGACGCGATCGACGACGCCCAAGCCGTTGAAGAAGCGCGCCGCGTTGCCTCCGCCGGGCCACTCATGTCCGCGCGCGTCCTCGCGGCGCTCCCCCTCGTCGGGGTGGGAGCGGCCCTGGCGCTCGGGGCGTCGCCCTGGGCCTTCTACACGGGTGGCGGGCTGGGCAGCGTATGTTCCGTGGTCGGCGTGGCCGCGTGGGGTGCGGGCATCGCCTCGTGCCGCAAGATCCTGGAGGGCTGCCGACGCTCCGACACAGCCGGGCCGCCCACGGGGAACGGCGCGGCCCCCGACGATGGCGCTCTCGCGTGTGATCTCGTCGCCTCCGCTCTCGCGTGCGGCGCCTCCATCCCACGAGCGTTGGCGGCCCTCGCCGAGGCGTGCACGCATGAGGGGCTCGCCTGGACGGCCAGCGCCCTGCGCGTCGGGGCCTCGTGGGAGGAAGCATGGGAAGAGGCGCCAACCTGGGCGCGGCCCCTGGGCGAAGCACTCGAGGCTTCGTGGACCAGCGGGACAGATCCCGAAGGGATGCTTGCACGATGCGCTACCTGGGAGCGACGCACGCGCCTCGTCGAGGCGAAAACCAGGGCCGAGGAACTCAGCGTCCGGCTGGTCGCTCCGCTCGGGATCTTCTTCCTACCGGCCTTCCTGGCCCTGGGAATCGCGCCCCTCCTCGCTCACCTCATGGGCGGAATCGAGGGATAGATTCGACGCCGAATGATCAGTCGCGGTGCGGGCTGCGGTAGGAGCGCATCGTGGCGGCAACGTCGGGGCTGTCGGCACCCCATGCGGCGCTTGTCAGGTCACGGACCTGATCGGCCACGTCGCTTCGTGCCTGCACGAACAGATCGAGGATCGTGCCCGCGAGCTCACCGGGCTCGTAGTCGTACATGTCCTCGGACAGGGACAGGTCGCTGAGCGCGCCGTTGGAGTCGACGACGACGCGCACGCAGCGGTCCTGGGACTCGGCGACGACCTCGACCTGGGCGATGTCCTCCACTAGCTTCTGGCTGTCGATTGCCTTCTGCTCGGCCTGGCTCTGCCACTCGTTGAGGAGGTTTTCGATCGCAGAATACGTTTCTTCGGGGTTCATGGCTGACTCTCTGTCCGCAGGATTCCGACAACTAACGGTGCCACTGTAGCCGCCCACTCGCGGCCTTGCCTGCGCGTGAGCGTGGATGAGACCCGCCCGGTGCGGCGCTGCCCGCCGGCTCGTGTCGTTTGCGTGTTCTCCTATCCACAGGGAGGCGCGTCGCGTGCGCTCTATCCACAGGGGTTGTGATCCGGCTGGAACGCGAGGGAACCACTCGCGCACACTGGCCGTGCGCGCGAGCGCGCGCACGATGAAAGGACAGATCAATGAAGATTATCGACCGACTCGACTGCGCCGCGACCAGGGTGCAACTCGCGGCCATGGGGACGATACGCGACGCCTCCCAACATGTGCGCTCCAACCCGGAGCGAAGCGACCCCTCACAGGACAACCCGGAGGAGGGCGCGACCACCGTCGAATACGCGATCGGAACCATCGCCGCCGCAGGATTCGCCGGCCTACTCATCGCGGTCCTGAAGTCCGACGCGGTGAGAGCGGCCCTCGAATCCCTCATCCAGGAGGCGCTCAACACGCGATGAGACATGACGAGAGAGGATACGTCACCGTCGAACACGCCGTGTGCTTCGTTGCCGTCACCCTGGTCATCGGCGTCCTCGTGGCCGCCGGCCAGGCCGGGATGACCGGCTCGTCTCTGTGTCAGGCCGTGCGCGAGGGAGCTCGGGCCGCCTCCATCGGGCAGGGTGATCCTCGTGAGGCCGCCATGGCCTCGTACCCGCCGGGTTCCTACACGATCACGCGTGGGGACGGCCTGGTGACGGTCACTGGTACCGCCCCTTACGGGGGTGCCGCTGGATGGGTCGGAGGCCAGGCGCACTGTACGGTCACGACGATCGACGAGGAGGCCCTGTCGTGAGAGGTGACCGGTGCTCCCAGCGGGGACCCGGCGTGGGAGAGGAGGGATCCGGGACGATCAACTGCCTCGGCCTCATCGCCCTGGCCCTGACCCTGTCGATGCTCCTGGTGGGCATAGGAGCCGCCCGCGTGGCTGCAGTTCACCTGCAGGCCGTGGCTGACCTGTCCGCGCTTGCTGGGGCCGAGCGCTCCGCGACCGCCCCCTGGGAGGATGTCGGGCAACGCCCCTGCTCAGCCGCCTCCTCAGTCGCGCGGGCCAACGGCGCCGACATCGAGATATGCGAGGTGCGGGGAAGCGACTGCCTGGTGGTGTTGCGCGAGGCTGTCGTGGTCATGGGAGTGACAGCGACGATTCGCGCGCGAGCGCGGGCGGGAACCGTCACCTGAAAAACTCACAGGAAACTATCAGCTTCGTTCAATGGTGCCCACAGGAACGGCTCCTACAGTAAGAGTCATCAAGCTACAGGAATCGCCCACCGGGGCGATCCGAGAAAGGGAGCGCATCGGGAGACTTGCACTGTGTTGATGGGATACTCGAAGGGGTCGGCCTCAGGGCCGGCCCCTTCGAGTATGCGCGGACGGTCCTCGTGCTCTGGTGGTGCGTGTACCGTGGGGGGGGTTGACGCCGCGGTGCCCGGCCGCGAGCACCCCATCTGCTCCGGGCACGATGCGCGACGCGCACACTTGTCGGCGTTGGTGTCGGCTACGACCCCTGCGCCCCGGGCGCACGCTCACACAGGTAGGCCAGCAGGGCGATCGCCCCCTCCTTGGACAGCGGCTCGTTACCGTTGCCGCACTTGGGGGACTGGACGCATCGCGGGCAGCCGGATTCGCAATCGCAGGAGGAGACGGCCTCCAGAGTGGCCGCCACCCATTCCCGGGCGCTGGCGAAACCGGCGAGCGCATGCCCGGCACCGCCTCGGAACGCGTCGTGAATGAACACGGTGGGGGCGCCCGTGTCGTCGTGCAGCTCGGTGGATAGGCCGCCCAGGTCCCAGCGGTCGCACGTCGCGATGAGCGGCAAGATGCCGATCATCGCGTGTTCGGTCGCGTGCAGCGTGCCCGCCAGGTCCGCGGCCGTGATCCCCATTGCGGCCAGCGCGGCGGGTGTGAGGGTGAACCACGTGGACTTTGTCGGCAGCGTGTGGGTGGGCAGGAACAGTTCGACGTTGCGGATAAACTCGAGGCCGGGCAGGCGCAGCAGGTCATAGTCGGTGACCCTCGTCGACACGTTCGTCGGCCCGTGGTGCCACGTGACCGTGTCATCCCCGCACACGTAGGTCTCTTCGATGCCGCACACCTCAACGCTTGTGTGGGTCGCCGAGCGCGTGCGCAGGGGAGTGCGCACCTCCTCGACCAGCGCAACGCGCGCGTCGTTTGCCCGGGCGGGCGGGATGATGATCGACGAGGCCGGGGTCCCCTCCCGCGTCCCGCCCCCGAGGTGCTTCGGCCCCTGAGAATCGCCCCCGGCCTCGGGCAGGAGGGCGCGCGGCCACCCCTGGGCGGCGGGAGCGGTGGGCGTGGTGAGGGAGCTGAGGCTCAGGACGTGGAAGGTGCGCCCCTGGTGGATGTAGATGGCGCCGGGGAAGACGTGGGCGTCGGCGCCGTCCTGGTCGATCGTGCCGACGACGGCGCCGGTAGCTGCGTCGACGATCTGGACGTCTCCGGAGGCGCCGCGCAGGTCGGTGAGGTCGCTGGCGCGTTCGGGCCGAGTGGCGTCCCAGAAGTATCCGGCGGGCCTGCGTTTGAGGTAGCCGTCGGCCACGAGGCGCTCGGTAACCTCACGTAGTTCATGCCCAAAGTACGTAATATCTGACGGTGTGATCGGTATTTCGGTGGCCGCGGCGGCCACGTGCGGGGCCAGCACCCACGGGTTAGAAGGGTCGATGACGCAGGCCTCGACCTCGCCGAGGATGTGCTCCGGGTGGCGCACCAGGTACGCGTCAAGCGGATTGTCGGAGGCGATGAGCACGGACGTGCCCGGAGCGCCCGCGCGACCCGCGCGGCCGATCTGCTGACGCAGCGAGGCGCGCGTGCCCGGCCAGCCGACAGTGATGGTCGCATCCAGCCCCGAGATGTCCAGTCCCATCTCGAGCGCTGATGTGGTCGCCAGCGCCCGTACTGCGCCGCTGCGCAGAGCCTCCTCGAGCGCGCGCCGCTCCTCGGGCAGGTAGCCGCCGCGATACGCGCCGACCCGACCCGCGTTCGGGGAGCCCCGTGCCGATAGCCGGTCGCGCACCTGCGCGGCCACGGCCTCGGCCCCCGCGCGCGAGCGCACGAAGGCGAGCAGGCGCGCCCCCTCCTCGACGAAGGTGGCAGCCAGGTTGGCAGCCTCGACCCCCGCGCTGCGCCGCACGATCGGGACCTTGAGGGTGGCCGCGCCGGGCGGTGCGTCGAGGGCGGCCAGGAACGAAGAAATGTCGACCTCGGACTCGTCGGCTATGATCGCGCCCTGCCACAGGACCAGCTCGTGGGCGCCCGCCGGCGAGCCGTCCTCGGTGATTGCGACCGCGTCGCGCCCCGTCAGTGCACGCCCGACCGCAGCCGCGTCGCGCACGGTTGCGCTCAGCATGACGACGCGCGGATCCGCGCCCAGGTGGTGGGCGAGGCGCAGCAGACGGCGCACGACGAGCGCGATGTGCGAGCCGGTCACGCCCCGCCAGTGGTGGGCCTCGTCGATGACGATGAGGCGCAGCGACGCCAGGAAGCGCGACCATCGCTGGTGCGACGGCAGCATCACGTGGTGCAGGAAGTCGGGGTTCGACAGCACCAGGTCCGCGCTTGCGCGCGCCCACCCCTTCGCCTCGCGCGGCGTGTCCCCGTCCACGGTCGTCGCGCGCACGCGGCGTAGGCGCTCATCGACGAGGCCGTGGCTTCCTTCCGGCTCCGCTTCTCCCCGCGGCTTCCCGGGGGCCGCGTCCTGGCCGAGAAGTGACATCAGTGAGGCCAGCTGGTCCGCCGCCAGAGCCTTCGTCGGTGCCAGATAGAGGGCCGTCGGGCGGTGATGAATCGCGGAAATGCGGGACGACTCATCGGCGTCGACCAGGTCGGAGAGGATCGGGGTCCACGCGGCCAGCGACTTGCCCGATCCCGTGCCCGTCGCGAGCACGACGTCGCGGCCCTGACGGATCGCGTCCATGGCCTCGCGCTGGTGGATCCAGGGCTGGTCGACTCCGCGCCGTGCCCACGCATTGATAACCGCGGGCGCGACCCACTGCGGCCACCGGGAACGTTTCTCCTGCCGCCCCGGCAGCCTCACGTGGCCGAGCAGGCGATCGTCGCCCGAGCTGAGGCGAGCCAGCGCCGCCAAAAGGTCGGAGGGAGAGGGGGAGGAATCGCTCGACTGCGCGCTCGGGGGCGAGGGCGCCCCGGCCTCGTGCGGGGCGGGAGAGGCAGAGCCGTCAGCTCTCATCCGAGTCCGGGTTCACCCATCCCAGCGTCTCGGACGCCGACTCCTTCACGTAGTCCATCGCCGCGATGCCCGTCGAAATGCCCGACGAAATAGCGTCGCGCAGCTGATCGTTGGACAGGCCGGCCTCCGTGTCGACCACGAAGTCCGCGTAGACGCCCAGCGTGCCCTCCGGGGTCGTCGCCGTGTACACCGTCGGGAAGTACTTCTCGCGATTCCAGTTGTCGGCGGTCGCGAACATCGCGTGCTCCGCGCTGGCCGCCGGAATCTCCGGCTCCCACAGCGCCCGGATCGACAGGAAACGCCCCGCCGTATCGAAGGACACCAGGAAGGGGACGCGGTCGAAAATCGCCCCGCCCGCGCGTCCCGGTTCAATCACGTCGAGGGCGTAGCCCATCTCGCGAATGGCGGCGACGACGCGCTCAAAGTTCGCGGGGTAGGGCGTTGTATCGTCCTCGGGTACCACAAAAGGAACGTTCATAGCGTCGCCTCCCGGCTGTCTCCAGCCCAATCCACGAACTCGGGTAGCGTCACCTCAAGGTCCGCGAAGAATCCCATGATCATCGCCATCGACGTCTCGAAGAAATGATCGAGTTGTGCCTGGGTGAGCCCGGACAGTACGACGATATTGCACTCGGCGATCAGTCCGTACTGTGTTCCGTCCTCCAGTGGGGCGACGTATGCCTTGGGGCCCGTGCGCGTCGCGTTGCAGGCCGCGACCTCGCGTGCCAGCTCACCGAACTGCTCCGGCGTGCGCGCGATGCCCCGCCACTGGGCGCGCAGCTGCAGGATCTGAGGATTCGTCGCGTTCCAGAAAAACGCGGCGTTGGGCGTCAGGTATGCCAGCTCTCCCTCGTTGTAGTCTCCGAAACGCACGTCCCGAGAACGCAGCAAATCACGAATACGGTCGGTGCTGACAGGTGAAGAAGCGGCCACTGACAACTCCCGAGTTAAACGTACACAATCGGACACACCCACTGTAACCGAGGCCTCCGTCACGCGCTCGCCCACCTTGAGAGCCCCACGAGCGGGCGACGAGGCACCCATTGGGGCCGCCGCGTCCCTGCGCCGGGTCGTTCCAGTCTTTGATCCGCGTCTCCAACCCGTCCGTGAGCCCTGCTAATCCACGAAGGCGCGCCACTCTCCACTACAGTGTGTAGGGAGTTGCCGCATTGATACGAACGGAGGAGCACATGGACGATCCCAATTCCGCCCTGCCCTCCGACCCGAGCGTCGACGAGTCCTACACCAAGAGCTCACGTCCTGCTCGCCCGCGGGCCCGCTCGGGCGCGCGCGCAGGCGCCGACGAGCGTGATGTGAGGCGGGATGGAGTCCCGGTCAAGGAGCGCTCCGCCCGTGCGCGCTCCGCCGACCCCACGCCTCACGAGGCTGATGCCGCTCACGCCCCCACGCCTCGTCGCCTGAGCTCCGACGGATGGTACCGGCTCAAGCTTGCTCGCCGTCTGGCGGGCGTCGCCATCTGCATGCTGGTGACGGGGCTCATCAGCCACGTCGCCCTGTCCACGTCCTACGGTCAGGTGATTGACACGATCCTCATGGAAGGCATGATGCGATCGGCAAGCCAGTTCGAAGGCTTCTCGACGCTCATCACCGGCATCGTGTCCGTGCCCGTTATGGTTGTCGTCGGCGTCGTCGTCGCCGTAGTCGCGGCCGCGAGGCGTCGGCCCACGCTCGCCGGGCGTGCCCTTGGCGCCGTGGTCGGCGCCAACATTACGACTCAAATCCTCAAGGACTACATTCTCACCCGGCCCAACCTCGGGGTGACGACCGGTGCCGGAAACTCGCTTCCGTCTGGCCATACGACCGTCGCTGTGACGCTGTCTCTGGCGCTCATCGTCGTCGCACCCCAATGGTTCCGCAGCCCGGCAGCCTGGATCGGGTGGGCGTGGACCTCGCTCATGGGCGTGTCCGTCATGATGGAAG
>ERZ772966.350-NODE-350-length-18543-cov-5.104554_pt1 | contig 18543 bp, 13 predicted proteins | sample MGYA00580680_ERZ772966 | MGnify/ENA primary metagenome ERZ772966 (study PRJEB29015, sample SAMEA2738055) | human oral metagenome | biome: human oral; feature: human-associated habitat; material: saliva | place: China | collected 2225 ...
CCACTGCGCCATTGAGTCCAATGTGGGATACTTTGGGCTCAAATTTCTACAGAGCAATTGCACTCATTACTTGACTTTTCAGTATCGAGAGCAACGCAACCAGAATAGCAAGCTATTTCTGACAGCAATCTTCTTATATGAATGCTACCCAGGCCCAGATAAAAGGATGAGACGTATAGACTTCACATATACCCACGAAGGTGGGTGCTCGTCTGTTATTTATCAGGGGGAAGCTTATGATGGGACATTTGAGATGATTACAACAGAACATCCTCCCATCTCAGCCGAAGAGCTGGAGCTACTTTGGGTGGACTACCCGAAGTTGGGGGAATACGATCAACTGATTCGTTTGGATCGTATCCCTCAGTTGGCTCGGGAACGCATCCTCGAATACACGGACAAGGAGTTTCCTGCGTTTAGGCAGTATCTCCAACGAGATACCGAACGCTATCAAGAACATAAGAAGTGATGATGCGTACCTTCGCCGGGCGTTGAGGCCAAAAGTACCCGATCCCGACCCGAAAAGAAAGAGCACACGATGTGGCTTATTTCACCTATTTGAGGTTTCCCGAAAATGTGCGCCGAACGATTTAGTCGACCAACCGAGACGAAACGCCTTAATGGTCGTGCACCATGGCCGTATGCCAGGCGGTTACCATATATGAGGGAGGGGAAGATGCGGTGAAACGACAAAGAAGTTCAACAGCAAAAATTGCCCTCCGACTTGGGATATCCCAAGCCTGAGGGCAAGGACGGAGAGCATTTCCCCTACTTTGTGGACATTGCCCCCCCTTCAGGCTCCATGCACCAATTGCACCACTGCCAGGCGACCTCCCTGGCTACTGTCGAAGAGGATTTGTCGGCCTTCGGTGAGGGGAATGAACACCCCTATGGGAATGTCGCGGCCGGCGGTCACGTCGCGCAAACCGGGCAAACGGCGATTGATGAGAATCCACTGACCGTTGTGGAAGTGGAAGTCGCCTACCGGAAGTTTGTCTTCTGCACTTGTTTTTTCGTTGGGTACAATCAAATTGTTCGTATGCCAACGATAAAGGGTTTGCCGGTGATAGACCATCATGCGATAGTTCTCTGAAATATACTTGCCATGGGAAGGGGCATAGTAGAAATTGAGAATCGGAAGTTGACCGACATAGGGTTTTCCGCAAAACGGGCAAACAGGCTTTGTCTTGTTGTCAAACACATACCACCCGTGTTCGCAACTGCAGGGTTGCAACAAATCACACGTTTTTACAAGGGCTTCTTCCCACTCTCCGGCACTGGGGCGAAGACCGGGATGGTGCAAACCGTCGATGAACGCGCGGTTGAACATTTTGGTGAGGTAAGGGCCACACAGCGTGTAGGGGCGTTGCTGCGGATCGGCTTGCGGTAGTTCGCGCGGATCGAGTTGTGCCGGCTTCACACGGTTGGTGGCATCGGTGGGGTGCTCGATAAAAAGTGCTTTTTCTCCATAGCGAAGATCGTCATCGCGCTGAATATCGTCAAGATCCCAAACTTTGCCTCCATTGAGTGGATGGCGATTGAGCAAGAAGGTGTAAATGAGTACCGCTAAGGCGTGCCGATCGGTGGAAATCTGCGGGAGATTTTTCTTCGGATCGCCGAGGTGCAGACTCCGCGTAGCCATCACTTCGGGGGCAATGAAACCGGGAGTACCAACGACTTCGGGAGGGAACTTCTTGGGGACAACCAAACCATCGCAATCGATGATGCAAGCATTGCCGCCTACGGGATCGACCAAGACATTGTTGTACGACAAGTCGGAATGCGCAAGTCCCGCGGCATGAAGGCGTCGCATGGCACGGGCGATTTGCAAGCACATGCGCAAACGAGTGAGAAAGGTGCCTTTTTGATTGGCAGGCACGTAGCGATTGACCAGTTTGGCCGCCGAAAACCACTTTCCGTTCTTCTCCTGTCCATTTTTGATGTAACGCCACGTCGGATCGACTCCACTGAAGAAGAATTTCTTGTCGTAGAAAGGCATGACTAACCCCACCTTCCCGCCCCACATAACAATTTTGGTGGGCCAGGCGAAAAGTGTCGCCCAATACTTCCCAACCTCATCGGTGGTGAAAATCAGTTGGCGATGCGTGTTCACGATGTCATCTATGCGCTGCCGGTCATTGGGACTGAGGGCTTTGCGATAGAAGGCCACCACATAGGTGCCATCGGTGGAAAAATAGACATCCTTGACGCCGCCGGAGGCTTTGATTTCGTCATAGAACTCAACGGAACTGCCGTCAGTGGCTGTTAGCGTTACGATATTTGCCATGGTCGTAGGGGGTTAACAATGAGCATCCGGGGAATTCGTGACTTCGCCGTCGCACGGACTCGAGGTTGGCTGCGCGTCCGCGGTCTCGGTGTGAACGGGAACTTCACCGGCCGTGGCCGAGGCTGTTTCGGCTTCTTTTGATGCGACTTCAGCAGCAAGTTGTTCAGTTGCTTGGGCAGACGTTGGTTCGCCGGTCTCGACATCGGGTTTGGGCAGCTTTTTCTCTTCGGGAGCCTTCTCTTCGGGAGTCTTCTCTTCAGCAGCGGGCGCAGTGGGCGTCGCAGCATCTGAATGTTGCTCTGCGGTCACTGATGCTTGTGGAGCCAAGACTTCGGATGCCGGCTCTTTGGCAGGCGTTACCTCGCTATCGGTAGGCGTGTCGATGGCTGTTTTTTCTGCAGAAGCGGCCTCAGCGGTTGTTGGCTCTTCGCAAGGAGCCGCGCTGTGGGCGTCGACCGTCGACGTTTCCGCAGAAGTGGCTTCTGCTGTTGCAGGCTCTTCGAGAGAGGCCTCCGCGCTACCGGCTTTCGAGACTTCGTCGGCGACAGCAGACGTATTTTCGTCGGACGACGGGGCTTCTTTGCCGCAGAGCACTGCAATGGTGCGGTCATCGTAATTGCCCTGCGACCAAAAATCGAGCCAAGACAACAACTGATTTTTTGCAACTTCTTCACCGGTAGTGAGTCCGACTCCTTTGTGCTCCAAATTCTCCCAGAGTTCGTCCCACTTTTGGGGATTCTTCAGATTGTTGGTGGTTTCGAACTTGGCATCACTCACGCCATCGGACATCAAGAAGAGGGCGGTGAAGTCGTCGACCAACGTGAATCGCAGACGCTTGTAGCAAGCTGTTGGATCTTGGAATATTTCGGGCATGGTGACAAAACGTGTTTGTCCACCATATTCTCCTTCATCGGGCTCGCCCATCAGTTTAACCTCATGCAGATCGCGGCGATAGAGGGCAATGGCGCCGTCGCCTACCCAAAAGGTACCGACAAACCAACCAAAGGAGAAACGCTTTGTGATGCTGAGCAACAAAGTGGCCGCATAGGTTCGAGGATCGCGCTGTTGTTTCGCAGCTTCTGCTTGTATGGCCTTACTGGCATTGAACGCTGCAGAGCAAAGCAGATGATAAAGCACTTCACCCACCTTCGAGATGTTTTCGCTCTCTGACTGATGATAAGCCGAAATTTGTGCTTCGATGTTTTTGAGCGTTTCGGCATCGGCCAGTTTCTTCAAACAGCACTCGACCGCTGTTTCACAAGCCAAACGTGAGCCCTCGCGGGAATAGGACGCGGAGCCGGCACCGTCAGAAACGGCCATGACGTACCAACCGTTCTCGGCACAATAGTGCATGCGGTAAGCGTCGTCACGCGGTTTGCCTTCGTGCGCATGACTGCGCCCTCGCTTGCTGGCTACCACGATGTGTTTCGCCGGAGTGCCGTCGAAGGACGTTTCCACAGCCAAAAAATCCGAGGCTTCATCGGCATGTCGGTATTGAGGTTCGCCAATCTTCTCCCAATCGACCGGGAGATCTTTCCACAACTTGTGAGGATCGGGATTGACGGTGAGTTTGAATTCCTGCTCGAGGTTTTCTTGTTTTCCATATTCACTACCCCCTTCGAAGTCAAAACGGGCTACGAGCGTGAACTCGGTCTGCAAAGTGCGTCCCTCTTCTCTAAATTTGTCAAGCCGGGGAGTGCCACTGACCGTAAAGCTGTCGGACGTCATTTCAATGTTCAATCCGTGGGTTTCACGATCTACTCCGCTCACGCTTTTTAAGATCAAATGCGTGTTTTCGGGAAGTGAAGGGAGGCTGATTGTTGCCTCGTAGGTCGAATTTTCGACGGCATTGGGGAGAGCAGGCCACGGATGTGCGGCGAACCAATTTGTGAGTTTATCCATACGAGAGGTTTTGAATTCGTTCCAGTACTTTTCAAAGATAAACCGGGCAAAGGCTTCAAATTCTGCCTTGTCGCATGCCGGTGGATTGAAAAAGCGATAGAGGCGTTCAAAAAACATATTAGAATTAGGGGAATAACAAGTTACGGTTGATAAGAACGAGAAAAGAGGGGCGAAATGAGACGCTGTGAAGCGCATGAAGTCATCACACTTTCAAAGCACAATATTGATTTCTCCCGGCGCCGGAGGTAGTGCTGTGTCTTCGGACACTCCTATCGTACGCCCTCCCTGCTGCACATTGATGGTTACCCATTGGAAAAAGCGCTTGAAAGTGGCACGATCCATTGTGTCGAGGGTAAACACGTGGTCAGTAAGTTTCTTCAGAGGAGCCGTTTGTGCTTTCGGGCCTGCAGCACAAGCAACGATGCTGGAGAAATGACGCTGCTTTATGGCTTCGATGGCCTTTTCGTAGGCCAGAAGATCTGAAGGTTTTCCATCGGTAAGCACAAACAACAAGGGCATCCAGTCGCCTTTCTGCTCTGCATTGCCGATACGCACCTCTTGATCGTAAAGGTCGCACAATAGTTGCAAGGCTGCTCCTAAAAAAGTGGGGCCGGACTCCGGACACTCTATTTCGGGAAGTTGCAATTGCTCCAAGTCTGTCAGAGGCAAGACTTGTTGCACTGTTCTATCGTAGGTAATGATGCTAATGTGCGCAGTATCTAAGGCATAAGGATCGAGGCGAAGGGAAGAAATCATATCGGACAAGCCGACCTTCACCGCCTCGATGGGCTCTCCGCGCATAGAGCCGCTGGTATCGATGAGAATGTAAACGGGTAATCTTCTACTCATGAGGAAAAAGATAAACGAGTGGTCACCACCTTAGCGGTACCACTCGTTTTCTGTAAATAGACGGCGATGCGCTAAACGACAATGTTGACTTCTGCGGGAGGAGGGGGCAGTTCGCTCAGTGAATTGGTTTCATTGGCTCCGGTCTCCACGGCCTTGCTGCTGGTGCTGATTGAAGCAGATACCCACTTGAAGAAGGCCTTAATCGTAGCGCTGTCCGCTGTATCGAGTTGCACCACGTTGGGAGTGATCATTTGCAGAGTTGCGGTGTCAGCTCCCTGACCGGCGGCACAGGCAACGACCATACCGGTTTTGCGACTGCGGAAGGCTTCAAGTCCTCGGTTCAAGTCGTCTGTCGGCAACCCATCGGTCATGATAAACACTAAAGGGCGCCAGTCGCCTTTCTGCTCAGCGGTGGTTCTTGCCACTTCCGCATCAATGCGATTTGCCAAGAGGCTGAGGGCTTCACCCAAAGCCGTACAACCTGTGGCTTCGAGCGTAGGGACTTGAAATGTAGCCAGTTCGGTCAGTGGCACCGGTTGTTGCGCATTCGTATTGAATGTGATGACACTGAGATAGGCTGTCTCCAAAGCGTAAGGGTCGCTACGCAGAGTGGAAACCAACATGTCTACACCGTTCTTAACTGCCTCGATCGGTTCGCCATGCATCGAGCCGCTCGTGTCAAGCAACAGATAAATCGGAAGTTTTCTCATAGTTTGTTTTTAGGTGGACTGCTTTTTTGATGTTAGCGGGCGAAGTCTTTCATCACACGTGAAATGGTATGAACGATACTTCTATCGGGGAAGGCTTCACCGATGGCCTTAAACTGCCAATTACCATTGACACGATAGAGTTTACCCATCACCAAGGCGCGCATTCCTTCGCAGTTTTGTTGCGTGGCCACATTGTATTGCGCAAAGACGCGACGGGGTGCACGCTCAGGCACTCCCTCAAACATGCGGATATGAGCATAAGGAATACCCGAAAAATCGCCGCTGTACTCGTTGTTATTGTAAATATTGAGGAAGAAAACGATGCTTTGCACTTGGGCATTGACACGATTGAGATCGACGGTGATGATTTCATTGTCGAGTCCGTCATCGCCATTTTGGTCGCCTTCAAGATCGTCGCCGGTATGGTGTAATGCCCCATCAAGAGAGGTCAATTTGCCATTGGGCAATCCCACCTTGTTGTCTCCGAAACGATAGAGCGGAGACCAAATGTGGTCGATGGGTTGGCCTTCGGCATTGAACATGAGGCAACTCAAGTCAACGTCAACATCGATTGTCGATTTGAAGAGTCCGAAGAAAGTGCTGCTCACAACGGCTCCCCAATTACAACCGACACAGAAGTTGGTCAGTCTTTCGCCACTCTCTTTTTCCAAATTGATGGAGCGGCCTTTTTCAAGATTGATGCTCATAGTTGTATTTATCTGTATTTGTCAACAAGGAAACGAAGAGAATCAGCAGGAAATAGCCCGCTACGATCTCAATGAAGACCTCCTTTTCGACCGATTCCCAGTGCTTCGAATTTCCATTCACCGAAGCTACGATAGAGACGGCCAAATTCAACCGCGGTTTCCACCGAAAAGTCTTCATTGAGATCGTAGCGGGCTATTTCCTGCTGATTCTCTTCGTTGTAGATGCGAATATAGGCATTGTGTACCTGTCCGAAGTTTTGTCCGCGCTCTTCAGCTTTGTGAATGGTCACCGTGAAGAGTATCTCCTGCACACGGGGATTCACATGAACCAAATCGACGCTCAGTTTCTCGTCATCTCCTCCGTCGCTGTTTCCACCGGTGAGGTCATCTCCACTTGACTGCACTGCACCATCGGGCGAGGTTTGATTGTTGTAAAAAACAAAGTACTCATCAGCGATGAGGCGACCATTGTGTCCCAACATAAATGCCGAAGCATCCAGATCATAAGGATTACCGGGGTTTCGACTAGGATCCCAGCCGAGTCCGACAGAGACATGAGACAAACTATTAGACAAGCTAAAATTGTCTCCTTTAACAAGATTGATAGCCATTGACGGTTGTGTTTTATGTCACTTAATGTTAGATATGCTCATCTGCCCCGACCCTACTCGATGGTTTCCGAGAGGTCATCCGTGGTATTATTGTTCGGTGTGGTAGATGTTGCAAAGGAAAAGTTTTCTGCTGAACCGAAGCGAGAAGATGCAAGATTGCACGTTCTTTTCATTTTGAAACGCTCAATAGCCTGCAAACTTACAAAGATAAGATGCGGCGCCATTCTTCCGATTCGTCCAATCTGTGAATGCTTTCTGTTTCGGCATCGTAATAGCAAATCAGATCCGGCGAAATGCTTACGGCGTAATTGCCGTAGATATTACGATCAGCCACGTAATTTTCCGGACTATGCAAGATGTCTCTAAGGCTCATTAACTGGCGTTTCAGTAAGCTCAACATGGGAGAACGCGATTCGGTATTCGCCAAACTCGGAGTGACTTTACTACTTCCACCAAACATGCGATAAATGAGTGCATACTTCTCTTGCATCCTTTGCATGCGCTGCTCGTGGCGTCGCTGCAATTGAGCGCCGGTTGGTCTACTGAAGTTCACCCCTCCGCTTGCACTCTCTAACAAGAGCAAGGTGTAGAGTGCTTTCTCGCGACGATGCACTTTTTCCAACTCGACATCGGCATCGGCGAAAAAGATTCTTTCGTTAGCAGGATCGATCACAACGCGACTACGTATCCCTTTGCGCAACATCAAGATGTCGAAGATTTGCTTGTGAATGCCACATACAATGAAGCGCCCACTCTCTTCACGCAAATAACGTACGCTCGAATTTTGATGATATTGATTGAAGAGGTCGATCATTTCGCGCACTGTGTCCAACGCATTGTCAGAGATTTCCAACAACATGAAGTTGCTGACTTGTTCATTGTCGACCAGCGATTCGTTGATTTTGAAAAGAATCGCCGGAGCGACGTCCACCAATCCCTTGAAATCGAGTTTCATCGAGAGCTGTTCGCGACAGAAACGCGCTGTAGACAGTTCGCGCAACTGCATAATGATGACGCGCAGACGCTCATCGCTCACCTGTGGATAAAGGAAATAGCCCAGTTTGAGCAACTCTTCGTCGCTCATCTTTTGATAATTGCGGGCGATCTGCGGCAAATAGACAAAGTCGAAACCGGTCAGGCGGAGCTCGGTGCAGATTTCGCGGTATTGCTCTCCGATTGACGCATTGACTTCCTCATCGTACTCACTCTCGACGTAAAGCACTTGGAAAGGCTCTAAATTGATGCGCTGATTTCCACGTACGGAGATGACACTGTCACGACTGGCCATGTTTTGCGTCAAACAACTGCGCAAAGCCAACATCAGCATCGCTTCCTCACGAGCACAAATGTTGTCGGACATCGAAATGAGCATACAATCCTTGAGCAACTTGTGGCGCAAATCCTCATCGGCCTCCGACAAGACATTCAGGGCTGCTGCCAACGTGCATTCGTCGGCAAGGAGTATTTCTGTTTTCTTCACACCGTAGTCGGAGTAAAGTCGGTCTAGTAAATCCATTTCGCGCGTATCTAAGATACCATCAGCCAAAATGAGATCGTGGATTACGCGCACTACGGCGACTTTTTCTATTTGTTTCATATATTACCGGAGCGGAAAAAGCGGAGAGGTGGGAACGACGAACTATTCCCTTTAGATTTTGAGGAGGTTATTTTCTACTATCTTTGAAAAACAGTTTACCGAAATCAGATTGGCGGCAACAAGAAATGCAATATTCGACATTTTTCTCGACATAAACAACATCTATTCAAATTATTCTCAAATATTTTTTTCATCGCGAGCTGATTCGGGGAATTTCGGGTATGCTTTTCATTCTCCTATGAGCATTTACCTACACTCTCTCCACAAAGTAGAGCAAAAGTCGAGTTCTGATCTCTCGGAGAGGGGGAGTTGATTTAAGACAAAGAAAAAAGCGAAAGGAAAACCTTTCGCTTGTGAGAGCCGAAAACGAGACTCGAACTCGTGACCTACGCATTACGAATGCGTCGCTCTACCAACTGAGCTATTTCGGCAACCGCTAATCTTTTCGATTGCGATGCAAAAGTACGGACTTTTATCGGAACCACCAAATTTGCGCCCTATTTTTTCGTCGAATCCAACAAAAAAGCGTGCGATCCAAAGCATTCGACCGCGACAACAGCCTGTGAGCGTTGTCGCGGTCGTGGGAGATAAAGCGATCGGCACCTGAAGTGCCATGATGCTTTTACTTGTCAGCCTTCTTCGTAGCCTTGGCGGTTGTCTTTTTCTCCGCAGGCTTCTTGGCAGCCGTCGTCTTCTTGGCAGCGGGCTTCTTGGCAGCTGCTTTCTTTGCGGGCTTTTCCTCTGCTTCAGCGGGAGCAGCTTCGGCAGTTGCGACCTCTTCAGTGGCAGGAGCCTCAACTTCAGCCTTCACGAAGTAGTCTTTGTAACCGGCCTTGGCGAGAATGTTGTACCACTGCACGAGCTTGCGAATATCGCTCACACGCACACGTTCGCGGTCCCAAGCGGGGAGAGCAGTTTCGTCCATGAACTTTTCGAGTTCTTCGACGGTGGCTTGCTTATAGTTGAAGGGAGTTTCACCGCCTTGAAGGGCATCGCTGATGTTTTGGAACACGAGCATGAGAGGCACGTCGTCGGCTTCGGTGTACATCGTAACATCGCCGAGCGAAGTGACACGATCGCGAGCACCTGCGGGTTGACGACGATGCGTTTCGTCAATGGCCTCAACGATCAGGCTTGCATTGCCGCGAGCAATGAGCTTGTAGAGACCGGGCTTGCCAGAGATGGCGAGAATAGTTTCTTGCATGTTATATTTGAGTTGCTTGTTGCAATAGTTTGCGGGCGAATCGGTTTGCAAAATTACGGCTTTATTTCCGAGTCAGCCGTGTTTTCGTCGAGAAATATCGAAGTGGATCAGTCTTTGACGAACTTGAAATGACGGAAATAGAGTTGCTGTTCCTGTCCGCTCTTATTGGTGATGCGGAAGGCCTTGACACGGAGTCCGCCCAACTCATTGCCGGTGTGGATCACGGGATCGGTGTCCTTATAGTGGAGCAGCGCCACTTCGCGCCACGTACCGTCGGGCAGTTGACATTCGAGTCGGAAAGCAGCGGCGGCGCCGGGTTTTCCGAAGTTGAAATCCATGCCGCGCAAGGTGAAGGGACGGTCGCCGCGCACCGTGAATTGCGAGCCGGGAGCCCAGGTGATCACCTCGTTGGAGGGCGAAATCTTCACCTCACCGCCGTACGTCGTAATCGGCTGCTGGGCAAGTTGCGAAACGGTGCTCTCGATGGTGAACGGAGAATACTGCGTCACGACTTCGAATTGCGTAGCGTGCTGCGCATTGTAGTTCTTCGTGGCGTCGGCCAAGACGCGATTGATCGCGGGGAGGAGACGCAGGGTGCCTAACTTCGTACCTGTTTGGTATTCGTGGAGGAGTGCGGGGTTCACCTCGTTGTCGTACATCTGCTTTTGGAGCGATATGGCACGACGGTAGAGCTGCGGGAACGATTGCAACGACTGCTCATTCTCCACCTTGCTCTGAGCGGCATCGCAAACGGCCTCACCGTACTGAGCAAGCAACTTACCTTGCACCAACCACGGGCGGAGTTCTTCGATCAACCACTTGTTCTCCTTATTATTTAAGAGGAGGTCGCAAGCGGTCGCCAACTCGGTGCAACGCACACGCAGATCCGGGATGGCCGTCACGTCGCCTTTCTCAATACGATCGCAGAGGGGCTTGATGTTGCGGCTCTCGTCGCGGCGGAAACCGTGGCCGTTCGGGCCGAGATCCTCATTATAAGAAGCAAAGACGCGCAGTGCGGCCGTTTCGTTGGGAAGCAGATCGGCCAAGGCACGATCCCAGGAGCTGGCCCAGTCGTAGTGCTTCATGTTCCACGTGTAGTCTGCGATGGAATAGAGCGCAATCTTCGAACTTTCGGCATATTGCATCGGGTTGCTCACAAATCCGCTCACATCACCGGCAATGTCGAGGCCGTTACCATAGGTGGGGCCGAGCAAAATGTGATCGCGCACGAAATCGTTCACGGGGAAGTTCAGCCAGATATAGCCCTTGCGCTTGATGCGCGAGTTGATCCAGTCCATGCTCTCCTTGTCGATGGTGTGCACCACCGTGTTACCCGTCCACATCACCTCGATGCCGGGACGCAACGAGCTGCCCAAAGCATTGAGATACTTGTCGCCGGGGCCGCTCCAAGCGCGGTTGTAGATGGTCGGGCAGAGCAAGAGAGGCGCGATGTCGCCGTGTTTCTTCACGAACACCGAGTCGACATAGTTGAGCAATTCGGCTTGCTTCTCACCGCGCGCACCTTCGCCGGCGATATCGTCGAAGAAGACAGCAAACGAACGAATGCCGAGATCATACATCTTCTCGAGTTTCTTCACGAGGTTGTCGCGATCTTCCGTCGTCCAACGAATATCTCCGCCGGGGTGGATGGCCCAGTAGAAGTTCACGCCGCGAGCGTGCGCACGATCCACCAATTCACGCAGTTGCCGTGCTTCCTTTTCGGGATAAGGATCGCGCCAGTGCTGACGGTGATAGGGATCATCTTTCGGACCGTAGATATAGACGTTCATCTTGTTGCGACCGTAGAAATCGAGTTGGCGCAAGCGATGTTCGTGACTCCACGGACGGCCGTAGAAACCCTCGATGGCACCGCGGAAGGCCACATCGGGCCAGTCTTGCACGGTGCATTCTTCCATTTGTCCCTTGGCCATCATCTCGCGCAAGGTCTGCACGTCATAATAAAGACCGCGTTCGTCACGGCCGATGATCACCACTTCTTTCTGAGTGACGGACAAATAATAGGCATCGGGGTGATTGGGCACCAACTGCCGGTACTTGGCATTCTCTTTATCGGTCGTCAGTCCCAAAGTGACACGGAAGGTGCCGCGACCTCCTTTGGCACGCGAAACCCCAATCTCGTCGAGGGCAGCGGTGGCATAGGACTTTGCGAGAGCATAAGTCGAATAGACACGCCATTCTTTCGGAGCAGTAAAAAGCTTACCGGTCGAGTTGACCGTTTGCGGCCGCGGATTCACATTGGCCACTTGCGCCGAAACACCGCCGGCGAGAAGGGTAAATAGGGCAAAGGAGAGAAACGTCTTCTTCATTGTCATTATATTTGTTGCATTGTTGCGCAAATATAGCGCAAAATAGGCGCATTCCCAAATAAATGCATTACTTTTGTCTTCATTCATTCACGTCCGCACCCCACTTTTCCACAAGGAAATGAGCCGTGTGGTCACTCATCTCTTATTTTCATCCATGGATCAAATTGTCAACCGCTTTCTCAAATACGTTAGCTTCGACACGCAAAGCGACGAAGCCTCCTCTTGCACCCCCAGCACCGAGAAACAATTCCGCTTAGCCGAATATCTTGTCGAAGAGCTCCGCGCTGTCGGTTTGGAAGAGGTGGAAATGGACGCGCAAGGCTATGTTTACGCCACACTACCCTCCAATGTAGAGCACGCTGTGCCCACCATCGGCTTCATCGCCCACATCGACACCAGCCCCGACGCCTCGGGCGCCAATGTCCAACCGCGCATTGTGCAAAACTACGACGGCACGGACATTGTCCTCGACGCGGAAGCCGGCATTGTCACCACCGTCGAGAAATTCCCCGAGTTGCTCCGCCACGTCGGCGAAGACCTCATCGTCACCGACGGCCACACGCTGTTGGGCGCCGACGACAAAGCGGGCATTGCCGAAATTATCAGCGCCATGGCCTACCTCGTGCAGCACCCCGAAGTGAAGCACGGTCGTGTGCGCGTGGCCTTCAACCCCGACGAGGAAATCGGGCGCGGCGCGCACCAATTCGACGTCGAACGCTTCGGTTGTGAATGGGCTTACACCATGGACGGCGGCGAAGTCGGCGAACTTGAGTTCGAAAACTTCAATGCAGCCTCTGCGCGCATCGACATCACCGGCGTTAGCGTCCACCCGGGTTTCGCCAAAGACAAGATGGTGAACGCCGCTCGCCTCGCTACCGAGTTGGTGCAGAAGATGCCCGCCGCAGAAGTCCCCGAAGCCACCACCGGCTACGAAGGTTTCTTCCACCTCACCGGCCTTTCGGGATCGGTGGAGCGCGCCACGCTCAATTTCATCATCCGCGACCACGACAGAGAGCGCTTCGAAGCGCGCAAAGCCATGCTCCGCGGATTGGTGCAGGGCATGAATCTCAAATATGGCTACGAAGCCATCGCCCTTCAGCTCGACGACACCTATTATAATATGCGCGAAAAGGTGGAACCCGTCATGCACATCATCGACATCGCCCGCGAGGCCATGGAAGCTGCCGGTGTGGAACCGCAGATCAAGGCCATTCGCGGCGGCACCGACGGGGCGCAACTCTCCTTCATGGGACTCCCCTGCCCCAATGTCTTCGCCGGCGGGCTCAACTTCCACGGCCCCCACGAGTTCCTCCCCATCCCCAACCTCAAAAAGGCTTGCGAGGTGGTGATCAACATCGTGCGACTCACCGAAGCGCGCTACCGCTGATCGTTTCCACCCTGCTTACACGCCAATCTGCACCCGGTTCTGCCGGAGCGCGAGCGTTTCGAGCGCAGCTTTCGGAGCCATTTGTCATGCCCCGCCGGCCGATGTGTCGGCGCACGCAGTCTCGCTCCATAACTCCTCTTTTATAGCACAAAATGCTCCCCCGCAGTTTCGTCAACTGCGGGGGAGCATTTTGTTTGAGTTAGAGTTCATTTATTGGGGCGCGTTGCCACCGGTTCTTTTTCCGCCATTTGGCGCGGCAGATAACCCGTCACGGTAAGAAATCGCTTCACCGCCGGACTGGCCAACAGCCTTTTCGGAGCGCGATCGGCGATGCGGCGCAACTGATCGGTGAGCACCGGGAAACCATTTTCCTGTGCCAGCGACATGAAGTAGCCGGGGCCTAAGACGTTATCGGCATTGTCGCAAACGAAATTTTCTTCGAGGGTCGATATTTTCGTCAGCAGTTCATCGCGCTTTGCCTTGGTGCGCGCCATGGAGGCCTCCGATTCGTTGCCCAAGAACATCGCTTGGCGCATTTCGCGCTCCAGTTCCCAAAGTTCGTTGTAGAAATTCGAGCGGCGGTTGAGAAAATCCGACAATCGCTCATTGAGCGGGCCGCCTTTCACGCTCTGTCCGTAGTTGTCGAGTTGCAAAAAGAGCTGTCCGCCCTCCAGAACCACCGGCATCAACACATCGTTGCCCACATAGACCTCGGCCATCACAATCGTTTCGCTGCTACCGCCGAAACGAAAACGCCCGTGCACCACTTCGCACGAGTCGATCGTTTGGTAGCGCGTGCGAGGGGTGTCTACCTGCGGCACACGCAAATACAGTCGTTTCCCGTCAAGGCACGACAGCGACGAGTTGCCGTCTATAGAATATTGCGAACTGCAACCGCAAAACAACGGAAGCAGCGTGAGTAAGCCGAATAAAGGACGCATAAATGGGTAGTTTTTTCGGTGATACACGAGAGTGGTCTATTGGCGAATATAGCCTTTAAGTGACATTCTGCCAAAATATACGCTGGGAAAGCGTCGTTTTGCAACCTTATTTCAAGATTTGCACGCAATGACCGATTTTCTTATCCATTTATTACGACGGTTTTATTCATAATTCAGACTGCTGCTGTTGTTGCAACTGCCATTTTTCGCGCGCCATGTCTTGCATGTCCACGGCCTCGTCGTTTTCGTCCACGATTTCCACGCCGAGCATCGTTTCGATCACGTCTTCCATCGTCACAAGACCACGCATCGTGCCATATTCGTCGATGATCACCGAGATGTGCTCCTTCTTTTCGAGCATCAGTTCCCAGATGTTCGACACCGGTTCGTCGTCGCGGAAGGTCAGAATGGGGCGAATCAAATCGCCCACGCGCTGTGCAAAGTGATCTTCCGAGAGTTCTTCGAGCACATCGGCGCGCAGCACATAACCTTTGATATATTCTTCCGCTTCGTCGTAGACCGGGATGCGGCTGTAGGAGTGCAGGTGCTCTTCGTCGGCATCATAAAACTCTTGCAATGTCATGTCTTCGCGCACCGTGGCGGCTACTGTAGCCGGCGTCATGATCTGCTCGGCACGCACCTCGCCCAGTTTCAAGAAACTGCGGATGGCTTTCGTTTCCTTGGCCTTGAACACGCCTTCCTCCACACCCGCGTCCACCATGGCCTGCACTTCTTCGCGACTCACGGAGAGTTGCGCTTTTTCGCTGCCCACCATGCGCGTCACCAGTTCTGAAAGCAACACCAAGGGGTAGGTAATAATAATGAGCACGCGGATGATGCGCGTCGCGCCCAACGCCATTTCGCGCCAGTAGGTGGCGCCCACCACCTTCGGTATGATTTCTGAGATGACCAAGATGAGCAACGTCATCACACCCGAGGCGATGCCCACGGCTTCACTTCCCCAAATGATCGCCGCCTCCGCGCCCACGCCGGCAGCACCCACGGTGTGCGCAATGGTATTGAGCGAAAGGATCGAAGCGATGGGTCGATCGATGTCGGTTTTATACTTTTTGAGGGTAGCGGCTATTTTGTAGCCTTCTTGTTCCTTGATCGACGCAAAAGAAGTGGTCGAAGCCAGCAAAACGGCTTCGAGCACCGAACAAAGAGACGAAAGAGAAAGAGAGAGTACGAGGTAGAAAATTAAAAGCAGTAAATGCGAATCCATTTAAGTTCGACACGTCCGGCGTGTCTATATTGGTGATGATGCAAATGTACGACTTTTCCCACGAGAGTGGAGCAAACACGGCAGTTTTTCGTACCTTTGCGGCGTTTTAAACAACAAATACCCAAATCAATGTATCAAAAAACCTCTCCTCAGGGAGCAGTTTTCACCTTCCGCCGCTTTTCGCGCAAGGGCTATGCGCTCTTTTCCGCATTGGGCAGCGAGGTGAAAATCGGTGTCCTCACAGTGGCCACATTGGCCACGGCCGCACCGTGCTTGGCTGCCAACACCCACGCAGCGACACGCACCGCGACCGCCGAGGATCGTACGGAAGTGTCCGACGAACTCGACGATGCACACCGTCTCGCGGAGGCCGTCACCACGACCTCGCGCGCTCCCCTTGCCGCCGACGCTGCGGCGAGACAAGTGGTGACCCTCTCGCGCGAACAGTTGGCCGCGGCGGGTGTCGCCTGCGTCAACGACGTGCTCAAACTCTGCGCCGGTGTCGATGTCCGACAGCGCGGTAGTTTCGGAATGCAAACGGACATCAGCATCAACGGCGGAACCTTTGACCAAATTCTTCTTCTCGTCAACGGATTCCCCATCTCCAATCCTCAAACCGGTCATAATGCGGCGGAATTTCCGCTCAACCTCAGCGACATCGAGCGCATCGAAGTGCTCGAGGGCGCTGCGTCGCGCGTGTTCGGCACGCAGGCTTTCTCGGGAGCGGTGAACATCGTCACCCGCCGCGATGCGCGCACGGCACTCTCCCTCGCCGGCGGATCGTTTGGCACGGCGCAGGCCGAAGCCCGCACCGGGCTGCAAGCGCGACGCGGCAACGTCGACTTCACTTCCTCGCTCAGCTTGGGCTACGGCCGTTCGGACGGCGCGGTGCGCAACAGCGATTTCCGCTACGGCAAAGCCTTTTGGCAAGGCCGCGCCGACGCGCCCGACTTCCGCGTCGATGCACTCTTCGGCTGGACACAATCGGATTTTGGTGCCAACACGTTCTACTCCACCAAGTCGGCCAACCAATGGGAAGGCACGCATCGACTGCTGGCCGGCGTGCGCGCCGAAACCAAAGGCCGTTTGCACCTTGCTCCGCAGGTGTCGTGGCTGCGCAATGCCGACCACTTCCAGTTTGTGCGCAACACGCCGACGTACGAGAACTTCAACCGCGGCGATGTCTTCACCCTCGGCCTCAACGCTTGGACCGATTGGGCGGCCGGCCGCACCGCTTTCGGTGCAGAGATGCGCCAAGAACTCATTTATTCCGGTAATTTGGGACGCGACCTCGACTCGACTCATTGGATTGCCATCGGCGGAAAACACGCTGATCGCCGCGATGACAAAGGCGTATGGCGCGACAACGACGGCAGCATCGCCTACTACACCAAGCGCGCCGAGCGAACGAATGTGAGCTACTTCGTGGAGCACGATCTCCTCTTCGACCGCTGGACGGTGTCGCTCGGCCTCATGGCGCAGCGCAATTCGAGCATCGACGAGCAGTTGCGTCTCTATCCCGGCGTGGACGTGGCGTGGCGCCCCAACTCGGCGTGGCGCCTCACCGCCTCGTGGAATCGTTCCCTGCGCCTGCCCACCTTCACCGACCTCTATTATAAGAATCCTTCGCAGGAGGGCAACGTCGGCCTCCGCCCCGAGGAGAACAGCGCCTTCCGGCTCGGTGCCACCCACCACGCTCCGTGTGGCATCACGGTCGAAGCGGCCGCTTTCTACAACCGCGGCACCAATGTGCTCGACTGGGTGATGTATGACGCGAAAGACAAGTTCCACTCCACCAACTTCCGTCTGGACAACTTCGGCGTGAACGTCACGGCCACCGCCGATTTCGACCGCCTGCTCGGCACGTCGCAACCGCTGCGCCGCCTGCGCCTCGACTTTGCCCGCCTGTGGCAGGATCGAAAGGACGATCGGCCGTTCTTCAAGTCGAACTATGCGCTCGAGTATCTCCGCCACAAGTTCGTCGCCACGCTCGATCACCGCATTTTCTCCCAGTTGGGCGCTTCGTGGGTGCTGCGTGTGCAGGATCGCAACGGCCACTACATGCAGGTGGATCGCACCAACCCGGCCAAACTCGTCGACACCGGCACGCTCCTGCCCTACGGCACGCACGCCACCCTCGACGTGAAACTGCATTGGACGACCGATCGCTATCGCCTCTTCTGCGATCTGCGCAATGTCACCGACAGCCGCTACTTCGATCTCGGCAATGTGGAGCAACCCGGCTTCTTCGTCATGGCCGGTGCCTCCTACACGTTCTGATCGCCCACTTTTCTCTCCCCCGCGCCCGAGGCGTCTCGCCGATCGGCGGAGGAGCAACAGACAACGCCGCACGTTTCCGAAGAAACGTGCGGCGTTTTGGTTTTTGCGCGGGACTTTCGCCCGAAAATGGGGAGCAATCGCCTGAAAACAGGGCGTTTTTTTCAAACGTCAGCAAACTTTCGCGCCGGAATCGGCGGCCGTGCCGTGACTACGGGGAACCGCCCGGCGCTGCGGCCTAAGTTTGCGGCAGCAGGAGGAAGCCGAGTTTCTTGCGCCCGTCGATTTTCAACGAGAGCGGCGAGGCAAAGCGCACATGGCGCACATGCGCCGTCTCTTGCACGGCGGGCAACACATCGAGAGCGGCACGATTGTAGAGCCCGTCGCCGATATAATCGTTGATGGTGAAATAGCCCACACCGAAAGAGGTGAGGTTTTGGAAAAAGTGCGTGCCCTGCGAGGGATCGACGCGATAGTTCGTCAAACCGGCCTCAACAATAAGCCGCGCGGCGGAGATGG
>ERZ772966.351-NODE-351-length-18450-cov-12.850775_pt1 | contig 18450 bp, 28 predicted proteins | sample MGYA00580680_ERZ772966 | MGnify/ENA primary metagenome ERZ772966 (study PRJEB29015, sample SAMEA2738055) | human oral metagenome | biome: human oral; feature: human-associated habitat; material: saliva | place: China | collected 2225 ...
CCCGTGTTACCGCCGTGAAAAGGCGGTGTCTTAACCCCTTGACCAACGGACCATCCCCGGTCTGCCCTTTTTGGACTCTTCCTATTATACCGACTTTTTCAACTTTGTCAAGAACTTGAGTTAAATTTTTTTCATATTTTTATTTTTTTACAAAGCAAAAAGCCCACTGTTGTAGGCTTTCTGTATCATATATCTTAAAATTAAAGCATCTTGTTGTATCGCTTTTTTGAATATTAAGTAAGTATCTTTATCACTTCTTAATGCCTGATAATAGTGTGTTTGGAGACTTTCAGTTTTCGTTTGAATGTTATGGAGTTTCTCCGTTACTCCATAAATAACTGAACATAAAATTCTACTTTTTAATGAGTTCAGCAGGCAAGAAATTAGCACGGTGAAAAGTGCTTTTTTTATGCCTTTATAATAGGTAACTATTATAAAGTTCCTTTGAGTATTAAATAAGTAGATATAACTGCGAACAAGAGACAAAAACCAATTATAGAAAGATAAAATCTATGTTTAGAAATGAGATGTATTGGATTACGACATCTTTTTTCACATTCACAAGTTTTATAAACCAATTGTTTACCAATTATAAGTGAAATCCAATAAATAAGTGAGTATAGAACTGTAATCAAAAAACCAATTAACACCGATGAAATAAATACAACTTTAGCCATCGATATATTAGCTTGTCCTATGGACTCTATAGTTGATGATAAAGCACTGAAACCACCGAACATAACAAAAACAAACGATGAGAAAACACCTAAAATAGCGATAAAATCTGTATATATAGATGTTTTTACTTTATTGATTTCTTCTAATGTTGAAGAAGCTTTTTTAGCTTCATTATTAATTTTATCAATATTTGATTGTATATCACTGACTTCTTTTTTTGTCTTTTGATATAAAGTTTTGTACTGTAAACTAGCTAATTTTGTATGTTCTAAAAGTTTATAAAAGGCTATGATCGATTTTGAATATTTTTTCTTATCTGAAATATTAGATAGGGGTTTTCCTGCAAAGATTTCTTTCTTTTCAAAATTATCAATTATAACTATAAGAACTTCCGTTATCTCATTCATTAGATAATAGAAACTCTCAGACAATTCTTCGTCGTCTGCTTTTTCGTTAAAAGCTATAACTTTTGCTGTTATTGAATCATATGGCAATCTCTTGACATCACGAATAGCCATTAATTCTATAAGACGTTCAACTTGTTCTTCTATAGAATTTTTATCTAAAACCGCTTCTTCATCAGTAGCCTTTTCTAGTAAAGAAGCATATTCATTTAAAATAAAAGAAAAATCATTATTAAGATTTAATTGAATATCACTTAGCTTAACCACTAAATATCACCTAATCCATATTCTAAATTACTTCTAAATCCAATTATTTTATCTTTATTATCTTTCCAAAAAGGGACTTCATGACTTTCTCTTATCAAACTAGACACGCTTCTTCTTAAGTATGTTTCGATTATATTATTAATAGTTTCTAATTTAGGAAATGTTTGAAATATTCCTATGATAGGAGACGAACCAAAGCATTTAAAACGTTCATATTGTGATTTCACTACTGGACCATAAGCCCAAACTAAAAATGGTTCATCATACAATTCTTTTAGTTCAGACATAGACATAAGGCCTTGCTCCTTAGCATCTCTTATTGCAAAATACATCACCTTCTGAAGTTGTAAATTACTTATACTTATTTCTTTTTTTTGTGCAACTGCAATAATATGATCTGCTAGCTTCTCCATTGACATTACAGCCACCTCCGTTGTTTTATTATTCTTATTATACCATACTTGTTAAGTATAATATGTTTAATTCTATTTTTTTTTTAAATTTTCTGTCTTATGCATCTCTACTAAGTGAAGCACTAGATCGCGATACTTCCAAGTCGATAACAGGTAATCTAGCAACTCTTTATCTTCTACCTTGAAATCTAATAGGAGTAATAACTTAACCTTGTATTCATTCTTTAGTATCGATACACTATAAGCCACTTCTCCCCAATGTTCAAAACCTAGTATTAGTTACTTCAATGCTTAAGTTCAATATTTAAAATACTCATTTTTCTTCCTCTACTTTATTATTCGTATCGCTTTTTTGAATATTAAGTAAGTTGTTTTACAATTCCTTAATGCTTGATACTAGGGTGTTTATTGGTTTTCGTTTTTTTCTTTGAATATATTGGAGTTTCTTCCTTACTCCACAAATCACTGAACATAAATTTATACTTTTTTAATGAGTTCAGCAGGCAAGAAACTAGCACGATCAAACGTGCTTTTTTTATTACCTGATACCAGGTATACCATACTATCAGCAACCTATATATTTGAAAATCTAAAAGCCCTTAGATTCGTTTCTAAGGGCTTCTAGTTTATCCATAGTGTTTTAGTTATCCAGTACGAAACAGAACAAAATAGGGGGCAAACATGAAGCCTTTGCCTACAATTGCCTACTTATACGCTTCTAACTCTCCGTTCTGGTGGATTTTCGCAAAGTTTAAGACAGCTATCTGTTTGTATCTGTGATAATTAGTGGATTTTGTCCCAGCAATTTCTAAACATTCACTTACTGTTTTCTTCCTCATGTAACAATAATGGATAATAAAGTATTTTCTGGCTCGCTCGTTCTCTATCTTATTGATATCATGGACAAATGTTTCTAGACTTTCTCTAATTGCTTTTTCATGCTTACTAGTCAAATTCCACTGATCAGGTAGGACAAGTTTCCAAGCCTCTTCATCTATTGTAACTTGGTTTTCACTTCCTGCCATCCTCTGGAATCTCAGAAAGTAAGTCATCCGCTTTCTGACTTTCATCATCGTTTTAAACTTATCCAGCTCCATTTTTAACGGCAACCTTTCTACTCCTTTAACTTATGCCTAGCTTAATCTTCTTCTAGGATTCCCAAACTTGGCAATCCTTTCATCTCGTTTTCTTTTACGTTCTTCATCAGACTCTATTCCAATCTGTTTTCTACGTTCCACTTCAGCTAGGTCTATATTACTCCATTTCTTAGTATGTATATTTTGAAGTTTGCCATCTCGTGGATTATATTCTACTGTACACCTACAATTAATATGTCGTCTATATACATCATGGGGGACAGAAGGATATCTATAGCTCCCCTCCAACCCTTGACACCACTTACAGCATTTTCCAGCTGTCTTTCTTGTAATTTTAGGGTGTAATCCTACTTTATTATGAAACTCCGCATTCTTTTGAATACTATCATCCACAATGCTTTGAGTAAAATTCACAATCGTTTCACCTACTAACCATTTTACAGCTCCAAAATCGTCTTCACTAGCTAAACGATTTACTAAGCCGTCAATCCTATCTTGATTCAACTCAGGAACTTGAGCAGGAATGCGAAGGTTAGCCCTAAGGTTTAAATCTTCTTGAACTTTTTCAATATAATCACTTACAAGGTCATAGTTTCGACCTAAAACATCTTCTAGCAATCGTTTAGCGATATTATAGTACATCTTACCATCTGGTAGGCTTTCATTACTCAAGTAAGCTCCTAAGACCTTTGAGAGTATTTCACCAATTTCTATAGCATATTGATTAGCATCCAGATAGTTAGCTTGATTGCGTTCTAACTTTTCTAGCAATCCTTGTAAGAGCTTGCTATCAAGCCTAGCATTTTCAAATGCTGCCTTGATTTTCTGGAGTAGACTCGGAAATATATCTTCCATTAATTTTCACCTCCTTCTAGTAAACCGTCGTTTTCATTTTGGCGCTCTTTCTGCCGTCTATAGTATCGTTTCTTTTGGGTCAATATCCTGTCTTTTTTCTTTTGATAACGCTCTGCGTCTTTCTTTTTATTACATAACTTACAAACCTTTGAGAAACCTTTCTTATCTGAATGCTTTCTATAAAAGTTTTCGCTAGATAATTCTTTAGTCTCATGACACTTAGAGCATTTTCTAGTTAAAGTGGCTTCATTCAATCCTATTTACTCCTTTTTGTCTTTCTCGCTCGAAAAAAAAAATGTACAGTGATGGCGTGCAGGTCGCTCGCTCACAGGGGGAGGGGGATACCCCCCTATCCTAATTTTTTTTGTATTTTTTATTCTTCAAAAATTATTCCTTTTATCAGAGAACGATAACAATTATCTATTTCCTTTTCTTCAGATGTTTTATAATTAGTTTCTTCCGCTACTTTCATTTCTATTTCTTTTTTTGCATCCGATGTAAGTTGTTTTACTTTAGTATTGTATGCTTTTTCTTTTTCTTGCTCTGAGTGTACACTTGTCTTTTTTATTAAACTCTCATATTCTCTTTGTTCCTTTAAATCCCTTTCAAGTTCCTTCTCTCTGATTTTGTTATATTGTTCTTGTTGTTCTTCTCTTTCTTTTTGAGCACCTACTTGTAGTTCTCCTATAATTTCTCCAAGGTCTCTTTTATGACTAAATAAGCTCATGTTTTCTTTCCTTTCCTTTATTTTGAAAAATTAACTATAATTCTTTCTAATTGTTCTTTGTGTTTATAAAATGCTCTCTGTGGGTTATAGCCTACCCCTGAGTAGAATAGATATACTCCTGTTTTATTTTTCTTGTATGATTCACTATTCTTAGTTAATTGGCCTTCGATTTTTTTAAGCAATTGATCAGCTTTGTTAGCTTTTTCTAGAGCAATATTAGCAATTACCACAACTTCTTTCAGCTTTTCACAAGCTTGTGTATAGCAGTCCTCTTGCTCTTTATTAGCTAGTTTTATAATATCACCAATAATTTCATGATATTCTTCATAAGAAATTACAGGCTGAATACTTATTGTCTCTAGTTGTTTTTCATACAATTCTTTCGTTTGCTCTGCTGTCCATAGTTTCGTTTTTGCTTCTGTATACTTTTGGGCATTTATTTCTCTTTGAGCCTGTAGTAACTCTGCCTGTGCTTCTAAAATAACTTGCCCTGTCTTAGTTAGTTCTTCTTCAGCTTCTGTAATATCTTTTTGGTTTTGTTCGATTAGTTTAGTTACTTTTGTTTCAATAGTTTGTAATGTTTCCATGTTTTATTCCTCATTTCTTTTATTCTTTTTTATTGTACTTGTTACCTACGATTATCTACTGGATCTTTATTCCTCATTGTTCTCCTCTTTCTCAAAACAAAAAGAGACGTAACAAAAAGCCACTTAGCTTTAATGTTACGCCTCTAGTTTTCTAGTCAGCTATCTTTCTTTAATTGTTGTTTCAATCTGGACAATATTACCATCTTGACTGGTAAATACTACACTTCCAAAGTCTGGTATTTTTTTCATTTCTATTATACCATTTTTGATAAAAATAATAAAGTTATCCTGTAAAAATGGCGTGTAATCTTTGTTCGGATTCATCTGTTTTTCCTCTCTTTTTTAGTGTCATATATTTAACATATCTTACATTTTGTGACTTTCGAGCGTGTTTTGTAATCCCTTTTATATCAAGAGGATAGGTCTGTTTCATGTTTTTGAATTTACATTTTCTCATTATGTAAAATATAAAGGCTATTTAGTAGTCAAATGTTAGTATACTCTGGTCAAGTTCTTCCTGAGTATATCCGATATATCCAAGCGTTATCTCTGGTGTTGAATGGTTAAATATTTGTTGTAGAATTGTTATATTGCTATTCTGTTTGTAAAAATGATAACCGAATGTCTTTCTCATTGAGTGGGTTCCAATATTCTTAAGACCAATATGTTCACCAGCTTCTTTTAAAATTTTATATACTTGTATTCTTGAAATATGGCAAATTTTTACCCCATTATCTTTGTTTTTATTTCTGCTTGGGAACAAAAAATCATATTCTTTAAGTTGTTTATTCTCAATGTAGTGATTTAGAACCTTTCTTAGTTCTGGATTTATTGGGAAACGTCTTAATTTGCCTGTTTTTTTCTCTCTTATTTCAATTTTATCTCTCATTATCTGTTTGACTTTAATTGGAATAATGTCACTAACTCGTAAACCTGTATAAATTCCAAATAGGAATAATACGTAGTCTCGTTCGTTTTTCCTTTTCAAAAAATCCTTTATTCTTTCAATATCATCAGTATCTCTAATAGGTTCAACTACTTTCATTTCCTAACCTCTCTTAAAAATTTCTTAGAGTTCATAAAAGGTAGTCATTTTTGAGGATCTAGTGACTACCACCTCCACCTTACAGCCCCAAGGGTTTATAAAATGCGTAGTCAGGTAGTCACCTCACTCCAAAAAAAAATAAATAATAAACCCCTTTAATCTATTCATTCTATTTACTTTATAAATAATATAAAATAACTACTTTTTAATATAAAAGTCAATAATATTAAGGGTTTAGGGGGGTAGTCAGTAAAATCTTAAAAACTACCCTTTTTCTAAATCCTTTTTATTTAAAGGCTCTAGCCACTCTCTGAATGGTAGTCGTTTTTTTAATTAGTAACTACCCTAACTACCTTTTAGGTTTTGAGTACCCAGGTTTAACGCTTTTTCCAAATTTTAAAGATCTTTTGTGTTCCCATCCCTCTTTATTTTGCATGTACTTTTTAACCTTTGCTTTATCCTTTGGTGGTGCTTTGTCAGTTAGATAGACTTCTTGGAAGAATAGGTTTATAGTCATCTTGTCACGTTCTACTAGTTCGCCATATTTATCTGTATCAAGTTCAACAGTTTCACCTTTGCTATTTCTAAAATAACCCTCGTTCATCATGTCATAGATATAGTAATACCTGGTTCTGTCTGTAACTGGGTAATGGTACATATTTTTAGGAAAAGGTAAAGCTAAATAACGCTCCAAATCCTCAAGGGTTTCATCTACAAACTTGTAACGGCTTCTAACATCGTTTACTAGCTTTTCCTGCTTGTCCGTCAGGTTCAACACTTGGTTAGCCCTCCAAGCTATCACCATAGCACCCCAAAAGTGTCTACGGTCTTTCTCTGTCCACTTCCTGCCCTTATAGGCGGTGTCTTTGTGTACTTCAGCAACAAGAAAGCGCCTTTCTCCTGTTAGGTCGTTCAAATAATCATTGTCATTAGTTGCCCTCACAATGATGAAACTCTTAGGTAATCGTCTATCACTAGAAGCGTAGGGCGGTCTATACTCTAGCTTAGTTTCTGTAATGAACTTCTTCAACTCTGAAAAACTAGCCTTTTTACTGGCCACCATTTCATCATCAAATACACACCAGTTTCTAACCATTCTAGCCTTGTCATCCTTATCTGTGAAGGTTTCAACCGTTGTAAAATACTTGTGAGTGAAAAGACCTTCAAAAAACTGTGTCTTTCCTACACCTTGCCGTCCAGTCAAATCCAGTACAAAGTCAAACTTAATAGAGGGGTCAAATACCTTAGCAATCGCCCCACGGAAAAACAAGTCCATGATAATACGGTTATATTCGTCATCTTTGATATTCAGATAATGCCTTAAAATATCAAAGGGATCACGCTGATTCACCAACTCTCTATATTCGCTTTCACATGATTCCAGATAGTCTTTTAAAGGGTTGTAGCTATGCTCACCAGCCACCACCTCCAAAATATCAGCGATATCCCCTTTTTTATAATCTATCTTGTACTTTGTAGCAATATAAGCCCTAATCTCTCTAATAATTAGGTCGTCAATGGTTCCGCTTAAGGTTCTACCGTTCAATTTTGTTGCTTTTGTCACGTCAATTTCATAAGTGAATGTATTGTACTGTATCGCCCCCTTCAGCTTGCTATCTCCACTTAAAATCTTCTTGAGATTGTCCAAGGTTATGGCAAAACCTTTCCCTTTGGTTTTCGGTGTTAGATTCAGACTATTATTATCCTCGTTGGTCTCTCTTGCTTGGGTCAAGTCCACCACGGTAGGCGGTATTTGTTGCTGATTCTCTTCGATAATTTTAGTTACAATTTCTTCACTATTCAAAAGCCACCTCCTTATAGAATTTTGTTGCTACTTCTAGGAAATAGCTGGCTAGTTCTTTTCGTTTGACGATTGCAGAAAACAAGTCCAACAACTGACTAAAACTATAACCATTCACAAATAGCAAGCGGACAAAAAGAGAAGTCTCATACCTGGTAGAGATACCATTACAAATCAGGTCAAAAATCCAACCTTTCAACTCCACTCCAAGCCCCTGCCGTTGATTAGTCAACTTGTTCACTTCTAAATCCTTCAGGATCATCAGTAATTCAGGACTAGCCAAGGTAATTTCTAATGGTCTAGCTAGTTCCCAGCCTTCCCTATCACTTTTTTCCTCTCTGATAGCCACATATAAGCCTTTGTAACGAAAATCCGTCAACCCCTCACCTATTGGCTCATAGTAGACAAACTTATAATAGTTTCCATTCTTCCAAACTTGGGTAGGGGTAGACTTGAGAAAGGCAAATAATGATAGTTTATCAGCGGACAAAATCAACTCCAGAACCCTCATTCCTCTACCCCCAAGAACTTCCGAATATCAGCCACTTTGTAGTATGCCTTTCTAGTATCCTCTAGTGGGGGTTGATACCGTCTTAAACCTGCACCTTCCCACTTTTGGAGTGTTTTATACTTTATATCCAACTCTTCCATGGCTTCCTGGGCTGAGATTAGACCTGTAAACTTTTGTGGTACTTTTTCATGACTTTTTATGTAACGCTCGATGGCTTCTAATATTTTTGTCTTGAGTTCCTCAATCATTTTTTCAAACATATCAGCACCCCCACGGTCTCGCCACTGCAAGCTGAATATATCGCCCATAGTCAGGGCTTAAATCCTCGCTAGGTGTTTCTATCGTCTGTTGGTTTTCTTGCTCGATTTGGGCGCTTTTTTTGCGGTCTCGGTGGTTTAGATAAACCAGTAAGCCAATCAACAACACAATAGAGATAACCGCCTGGGTGTTGCTTAAATCTAGTTCATTCATGTCATTTCCTCGCTTTGTAATTCTTGATGTATAACTGTTGTATTTCATGTTCCATTTTTAGAAATGCTTCCACTTCTTCTATGGATACTTTTTTATTTACAAAATCAACTAAAAAAAGGTATAAGTTTGGATTTTCCTCTTTTACTCTTGCTATCAGAGCATCAAATTCAGTTTGAGCTAAATTTTTTAAGTCTTTTACCATGTTTTTTCTCCGTCAGTCTTTTGTTTGCCTTTTTCCTATACAGTTTTCCCACCACTCCAAACGCTGGGCGTTTGCCCCAAGTTGGCGGACGTTTGTAGTGATGTTTCGTGGGTAAATACCCACATTTTCGATAAACAAGTGCTTAGAGTCGCCGTGTCAGCACTCATTTTTCAAAACCTTTTCTAATTGCTTGCCTGCACTTCGGTTTTCTTAGTTTTTCTTTGTTTCGTTTTCGATTTGATCGCCTAATCTTTTCCAGGCTCTATCAAATTCTTCACGTTGGATTTCTTTGCTATGTAATTGCCTTGCTAACTCCATCGCTCTACGCATGAATCTAGCAAAATGTGTCTTTTCTTCCATCCCTAGCTCTCCATCATGTCATAAAGTAGGGCGTAGTATTTATCTGGAATCCTATCCAAGGCTTTCAGTCCGTCATGTTCTGCTTTTTGTCTAGTTTCTGCCTTAACCGTGCTATCAAAGGCGATAGAAAAGGCATTTAACATAGCCTTGTATCGGTCTACACTCTTCAAATAGCGACCACGTTCCCCCAGTTCCTTGTCTTCTAGTTCTTCTTTTACAGTATCGTCCAAGAGTTCAAACTTAGTGTAAACTCCTTTTTCTACTTTGAAACCTAGTCGCTTGTTTTGTCTGAGATTGTAGAGATTAACCTTGCAACTATCCAGATTACGATAGCCTAACACTCCTGCGATTTCTTCTAAGTTTTTGCCCTCAAGTTCAGGCAATTTTTCAGCAATATCCTTGAATTTTACTGCTTGATGTTGTTTTCTCATTGTGTACCTTGTCTTTCTATGCTATAATCAAGGTATAGAAAAAATATCTATACCATTTATCTAGTTGCTTGCTCTCCTCGACCAAAATTTGAGCAAGTGACTTTTTTTGTTGTCTTTTTCATGCTTTTTTCCCTGACTTGGGCTGATAAAATAAGTCTTTGCTTTCTATCAGTTCCATGATCCAGCTGATTCCCTGTTCTACTGTCTCAAGAAATGCGCCCAGGTCTTCACTTTCTAAGTCCTCATAGTTCATGCAAAGATATTCGGCTAGTTGTCTGTCTTTCTCAACTAGCTTTTTAAAATCCTTTAAATGCTTGGGAATCGGAAAACCCTTGCTGTTAGTAATTGTTTCAAATTCTACGTTATTGTCCATTCTCAAACTTTTTGCACTTAAATAATAAGTTTCCTTTCTTCTTTTTGCTCATGCTTGCCACTTAAGACAGTATCATATGGATTTACTAATTGAGATAGGAGACAAAACCGTTATAAATCCTTGATACTGCCATAGGTAGCAAGCATCTTAATCTAGCGAATAGTTAGCTAGTCTGATCAATCAATCTCCAGTGGTAAAGCACCATACAAGAAATCTGTAAATATAAACTAAAATCGTGATTGGTTCGCTCCTTTCTAATAGTCTTCTAAAAGCCACTCTATCACACTTTCGTAAATGCGTTTAGGTGCATCGTAGTTACCAGCTTCAATCTTTGCTAGAGTGGGAGGTGTAATTTTCAGCCTCTTAGCTAACTGAACTTTCCCTAACTGAAGTTCTCCTCGTTTTCGACGAACTTTTTTTGCATGTTCTATAGTTAACAACATTATCAGCTCACTCCTTTCTAAAAAATCTTGATTTTGACGAAAGTTTTTTCATCATATTTTGAATTATAAACGAATTTTTTTTCGTTGTCAAGCGATAAATGAAATTTTTTTCGTCTATGATTTTATTTTTTTTCTCTACTATGTTATACTCTAGATAAACATATAAGAGGATAACTAATGGAAAAACAAACACCTAAAAATAATCTAAAAAAACTTAGAATAGAAAAAGGATTCTCCCAAAAAGAATTATTATAAAAAAAGAACTAGGTTTGGATATTACTTTACGAACTTATCAAAATTGGGAAAATCCAGATAATGAAATTAAATCAAAACCTGCTCTACTACTTGCTGAATATTTCAAAATTGACATTGGAGAATTACTAGGCTACGAAGATAATTTCGACTATGTTTCTAGAAAGGTTATACAAGCATTTGACAAAGTTAAAGACCAAGCTTCAAGTCAAGGTATAGCAAATTATGAAGATCTAGAAAGAATATCTGAAGCCGATAGAATTATAAAAGAATTTTTGAAAGACTCTGATAAATTCAAAAGGTATCAGGAATCTTTTCCGCTAAAATTATCTTTGGCAATCCAAGAACTTATAGACCTAGATAATATTAAACAAACTGACTACGCTAAATTACTTATAAATTATCAAGTATTAGAAAAATCAGACCAAATCAAAATTTTTGAAATTATTGATTCACTCGCAACAAAAACTACTGCATTGAATAAAGAAGTAGATGACGAAGACGAAATGTTTACTACAACTGATAAGGAGTAACCCCATGGGATTTTTTGACACTGTAAAACAAGAAGGTAGTTTTTCTACCGCATCTGGAGTAAATGGACTACACTACGTTGTCCTCCAGGTAACTTTGAAAGAAAAGTTTTTCGGCACTGGATCAGGAAACCTTACAGAATTAGAAGATGTTATCAATAAACAAGCTTCAAAAGGTTATCGCCTGCATACAATCACAACCGCCAATGGCGGAAGCAAAGGACTAGGCGGTGGAGACCGTATCCAAGCCACAATGGTATTTGAGAAGATTATTTAATTAACATCCTTTACAAGCCCCATAATCGCTTTATTTTCTTACCTGGTACATTTTACCGTTCGTCCTCTTAAAATCGAAAATAGAGGGGTTCTCGTAGCTCCTAGCATGGTATAAACTCAAAACCTTTTCTAATTGCTTGCCTGCTGATGGAAAAGGAGAATAAATTTACTATGAATATTTCACAATACACAAAAAAAGATGGTTCAATAGTATATCGTGCTAGTGTTTATCTTGGTATTGACCAAGTGACTGGAAAAAAGGTTAAAACCACTATTTCAGCACGTACCAAGAAAGAATTAAAATCCAAAGCTATTCAGTCCAAAGTAGAATTTGAGAAAAACGGTTCTACCATAAAAAAAGTGGTTAAAGTTACCACATATCAAGAATTGACGGAACTTTGGTTTGAAAACTACTGCCATACCGTCAAACATAGCACCCAAGTAGGAACAAAGACTAATATAAAAAAGTACCTACTACCAGCTTTTGGAGAGTACAAACTTGATAGAATAACCCCTGCTATTATCCAGCACCAAGTAAATCAATGGGCTAAAGATTACAACCAACTCGGGAAAGGATATCAGCAATATAGCCACTTGCACTCCTTGAATAAGCGTATATTGTCTTATGCAGTCTCACTGCAAGCAATTTCTACAAATCCAGCTTGTGATATTATTGTTCCACGATGCAAACCAAAAGAAGAAAAGAAATTACAGTATCTTGATGATGAGAATTTAAAAAAATTCTTGGTTTATCTGGATCAGTTACCTAATACATACAAAAATTTCTATGATACGGTGCTATACAAGACTCTTTTAGCAACTGGTTTGCGTATCCGTGAATGTCTTGCTTTAGAATGGTCTGATATTGACTTGGTAAATGGTACATTGGAAGTTAATAAAACTCTTACCATGACAAAAGAGGTCAATAGTCCTAAAACTAAATCAAGTTTGAGAGTAATTGACTTAGATAATAAAACTGTATTGATGCTTCGTCTTTATAAGACCAGACAGGCACAATTAGGGAGAGAAATCGGCTTAACTTATGAAAAAGTGTTCCCTAATACCTTTGATGAATATAGGGAAGCTGGTGGACTTCGTTTTAGACTGGAAAAGCATCTACAAGGCGCTGGTTGTCCTCGTCTAAGTTTTCACGCTTTTCGCCATACACATGCTAGTGTTTTGCTGAATGCTGGTGTAGGATATAAAGAAATTCAAACAAGACTCGGACATTCTAAAATCTCAATGACTATGGATACATACAGTCATTTATCAAAAGAAAGCAAAAAAAGGACTGTCTCTATTTTTGAGAAAGTCCTCGAAAATTTAAAAAGTTCCTAAAAAAGTCCACATTTTATAGTCACCACTATCTAAAACATTGCTATATCAATGACTTTTAGCATTTTATCATATTTTGTCGGAAAATATGATAGAATAAGAAAATAGAAAACAAAAAGGAGAAATCATGTCTCAACTCTATGACATTACCATCGTTGGAGGTGGTCCTGTAGGCCTGTTTGCCGCATTCTATGCTCACCTACGCCAAGCCAAAGTCCAAATTATCGACTCTCTTCCACAACTAGGTGGCCAACCTGCTATTCTCTACCCTGAAAAACAAATTCTTGATGTCCCAGGTTTCCCAAATCTCACTGGTGAAGAACTAACTAATCGCCTCTTAGAACAACTAAAAGGTTTTGATACACCAGCACATCTCAATGAAACTGTTCTTGAAATTGAAAAAGAGAATGATGTATTTAAGATAACAACTACTAAAGGTATTCATAGTAGTAAAGCTGTCATTATCGCTATGGGTGGAGGTGCCTTTAAACCGCGTCCACTTGAATTGGATGGTGTTGATAGTTATGAAAATATCCATTACCACGTTTCTAACATTCAACAGTATGCTGGCAAGAAAGTAACCATCCTGGGTGGAGGAGACTCTGCTGTGGACTGGGCCTTAGCTTTTGAAAAGATTGCTCCAACTACACTTGTTCACCGTCGAGACAACTTCCGTGCGCTTGAGCATAGTGTTCAAGCCCTCCAAGAATCATCTGTTAGCATAAAAACACCATTTGTGCCAAGTCAACTTCTTGGAGATGGAAAAACTCTTGACAAGCTTGAAATCACAAAAGTCAAATCCGATGAGACTGAAACTATTGAACTCGATCACCTCTTTGTCAACTATGGCTTTAAATCTTCTGTCGGTAATCTTAAAAATTGGAGATTAGACCTTAACCGCCACAAGATTGTCGTAAACAGCAAGCAAGAATCAAGCCAGTCAGGAATTTACGCAATTGGTGATTGTTGCTACTATGAAGGTAAGATTGATCTAATTGCGACAGGTCTTGGTGAAGCACCAACTGCTGTTAACAATGCCATTAACTACATCGACCCAGAACAAAAGGTACAACCAAAACACTCAACAAGCTTTTAAAAAAACAACCACGGATACATAATTCGTGGTTGTTTTATAATTCGTCGGCTATTTTGTTGATTTTTCTTAGTTTATGATTGACCCCACTCTTGGTCATTGGATTGCTTAGACTATCTGCTAACTGCTGGATAGAGTAGTCTGGGTGTTGAATACGCAAACGTGCAACTTCCTGCAAATCAGCTGGGATGTTATCCAAGCCTAGCCTATCGATGATTTTACTAATGTTGTTAATAGTCTTCATGCTGGCAGATATAGTTCGAGCAATATTTGCTGTCTCTGCATTATTGGCACGATTAAGGTCATTCCGAGTTTCTCGTAAGATTTTGACACCTTCGAAAGTATCACGCGCTTCCATAGCTCCAATGACTATGAGAAAGTCCATAATATCCTCCGCACGCTGAAGATAGGTCACTGCCCCTTTTTTTCGTTCAATTACCTTGGCATCTAGCAAAAAATGCTGGAGCAGCGAAGCAATCCCTTGAGCATGATCTAAGTAAACAGAACTGATTTCAAGCTGATACTTTCCTGATTCTGGGTCTCGAATACTCCCGTTTGCCAAAAAAGCACCACGGAGATAGGCACGTCCTGCTTCCTCATCAGCTAGTATTTCAGGAGCAATCCCTGTTTCTAGCCCAAAGAAAGAATCAGCTAAATGCAAATCACTCAATATCTCTTGCACTCGCTCATCTGTATAAACAGTATACACACGATTCTTACGGAGATTGTTTCTTTGATGGTGACGAATCTCCGACTTAATTTCATAAAAGTGTAAAAAAGATTCATATAGATGACGAGCTAATTTAGGATTCTCTGTTATAACCGATAAAGTTAATCCTGAAGAAGACAAACCTATGCTCCCAGACATCTTGATAATAGCTGAAAGTTCGTGTCGACTCAAATGATGTCGACGAAGAATTTCTTCTTTTACCGCAACTGTAAAACTCATTTTCTTACCTGTATAATTCGCATCAATTCATCTACAATCAAGTCACCATCGTGGAAAGCACCACCGTTTTCTAAGCGAAGAAAATTAGACGAAATCACACGTGGCACCTGCTTGCATAGACCAGCAAAGTCATGTTCAACCTGCACTAAATATTCATCAAAAAGGTTGGTATCCATATAGTCTCTTGGAACTTTTTCAATATTAACCAAGACAGTATCAATAAAAGGTCTACCAAGATGTCTCTGCAAGACCTCAACGTGGTCACTATCTGTAAAACGTTCTGTTTCTCCACGTTGAGTCATAATATTACAGACATAGGCAACCTCTGCCTTAGTCTCTAGAAGAGCCTGTCCAATTTCTTCAATAACAATATTTGGTAATATGGATGTAAAGAGCGATCCCGGTCCTAAAACAATCATATCACTTTCAAGAATCGTATTGACTACCCGTCGACTAGCTTGAGGTTTTTCATCATCAAATGTATTTGACACATAGACATAGTCAATCATTCCAGGATGATCTGCGATGTGACTTTCACCAGCTACTTCTGTCCCATCCTTAAAGACAGCATGAAGTGTCAAAGGATGATCACTAGAGGGATAAATCTTTCCTGTCGTATGGAAAAACTTACTCAGTAATTGCATAGCATTATAGGTTGAACCTTGCATCTCTGATAAGCCTGCAATAATAATGTTCCCCAGTGGATGACCAGCAAATGCACCTGCTTCATCAGAAAAGCGATACTGAAATACTTTCTCATAAAACTTAGGCATATCAGACATGGCTACGAGGACATTGCGAAGATCCCCAGGAGGTGTCAATTGTTGGATATTTTTTCTAAGTTCCCCTGAAGAACCTCCATCATCTGCTACTGTTACAACAGCAGCAATCTCAACATCTTTTTCCCGTAAACTTTTCAGGATAACAGGAATACCAGTCCCCCCACCAATCACCGTAATTTTTGGTTTTCTCATGAACGGTTTACCGTTTCCTTTCTTCGATCTTTATCACGATGACTTTCGTTTACAGGCCACTTTTTAGCTAAATCATTGGCTAATCGTTTCGTAAAGGCAACACTTCGGTGTTGACCACCAGTACAACCAATAGCAATTGTCAAAACAGACTTCCCTTCTTTTTTATAACCTGGTAGAATTGGTTCAATCAGGGCTAACAGGTGGCTATAAAAGGATTCCGATTCTTCGTGTTTCATAACATAGTCATAAACAGCTTGATCTACACCTGTTTGATTACGGAGTTCCGGTAGATAGTATGGATTTGGTAAAAAGCGAACATCAAATACTAAATCGGCATCAATTGGAATTCCGTACTTAAATCCAAAGGACATAACCTCGATACGAAAAGACTGACTTTGCTCCTGATCTGAAAACTGTTCCGCAATGGTCTTACGAAGTTCACGAGGAGTCAATTCTGTAGTATCAACAACATTCTGGCTCATATTTTTTAGTGGAGCCAATAATTCACGTTCTAACTTAATCCCATCTAAGATACGACCGTCTGCCGCAAGAGGATGACTTCTTCTTGTTTCCTTATAGCGTGCAACCAATTCCTTATCAGCAGCATCTAAAAAGAGAATCTTAAAGTCTAAACCTTCTTGTTTTTCTATCTCATCAAGAACCAACTGAATCTCTGAAAAGAAAGAACGACTTCTCATATCCACAACCAAAGCTAACTTGTGGTCGTCATTTTTTGTCTCTACCAACTGAATAAATTTTGGTAAGAGAGCAGGCGGCATATTATCAATTGTAAAATACCCTAAATCTTCAAAGGATTGAATAGCTACAGTTTTCCCTGCACCACTCATCCCTGTCACAATTACAAGGTGAAGTTGTTTCTTTGTCATCATAATCTCCTTATATCAAAAGAAGCTTGGAAGAACCAAACTTCAAATAGCTTATCTAATCTCTGCGATTACTTCAATTTCAATCTTAACATCGCGGGGCAGACGCGCTACTTCCACAGCTGAGCGAGCTGGAAACTCCTCTTTAAAAGCAGTTTGGTAGACCTCATTAAAAGGGACAAAGTCTTTCATATCACTTAAGAAACAGGTTGTTTTTACTACATGGTCAAAATCAGTTCCTGCTTCTGCCAAAATCGCAGCAATATTTTTCAAGACCTGCTCCGTCTGCTCTTGAATAGTCTCCCCTACAATCTCCCCAGTTTCAGGAGAGAGAGGAACTTGACCACTTGCAAATAAAAGATTACCTACAATTTTTCCTTGAACATACGGTCCGATAGCCTTTGGAGCCTTATCTGTATGGATTGTTCTAGCCATTTATTTTCCTCATATTTTCTCTAAAATAGCATCCCAAGCTTTTTCCATTCCTTCCTTACTTACAGAAGAGAATAGGATAAAGTCATCACTAGGATCAAAGTTCAATTTCTTTTTAATGGCTGATTCGTGCTTATTCCACTTGCCACGTGGAATCTTATCAGCTTTGGTAGCCACAATGATAACTGGAATCTCATAATATTTGAGAAACTCGTACATTTGTACATCATCAGCAGAAGGATCGTGTCGGAGGTCTACTAGACTAACTACCGCACGAAGATTTTCTCGAGTAGTCAAGTATTCCTCAATCATGCGACCCCATTTTTCACGTTCTTTTTTGGAAACTCGTGCATAACCATAGCCAGGAACGTCTACAAATCGCATTTTGTCGTCAATATTAAAGAAGTTTAGCAACTGAGTTTTACCAGGTTTCCCTGATGTCCGAGCTAAATTCTTACGGTTCAGCATAGTATTGATAAAACTGGACTTCCCAACATTCGAACGACCCGCTAGTGCAATCTCTGGAAGTTCATCCTGTGGATAGTGTGACTTATTTGCCGCACTCAGTAAAATCTCTGCATTGTGTGTATTGATTTCCATAACCACCCCTAGGCTGTTTCGAGGATCGGCTTATCCGTTCCATCGACTGCTTCTTTTGTGATACGTACTGTTTTCACATCTTCTTGACTTGGTACTTCAAACATGATGTCTAACATAGTTTCTTCGATGATAGAGCGAAGACCACGGGCACCCGTCTTACGTTCAATAGCTTTATTAGCAATTTCTTGTAGTGCTTCATCATCAAATTCAAGTTCAACATCATCATAAGAAAGCAAGGTTTGATACTGTTTAACCAAGGCATTCTTAGGCTCTTTCAAGATACGAACCAAATCATCCACTGTCAATTGCTCTAAAGCAGCAAATACCGGCAAGCGTCCAATCAACTCAGGGATAATTCCAAACTTTTGAATATCTTCGGCGATGATTTCTTGCATATAAGAACTATTTTCGTCAATGGCCTTGTTGTTTTGTCCGAAACCAATGACTTTTTCACCCAAAC
>ERZ772966.359-NODE-359-length-18290-cov-25.135125_pt1 | contig 18290 bp, 7 predicted proteins | sample MGYA00580680_ERZ772966 | MGnify/ENA primary metagenome ERZ772966 (study PRJEB29015, sample SAMEA2738055) | human oral metagenome | biome: human oral; feature: human-associated habitat; material: saliva | place: China | collected 2225 ...
CTTGTCACCGAGGGGCGCGGGGCCGGGAATGTTCGTCGTCATGGTGTCAAGGGTATCGACACGCCCCGGGGCCAGGCATTCGCACGGGCACGCCAGCCGCGCATTGTGGCCTATCGCGCGGGCAAGGGGACGGGGACGAGGCGATGGCCCCACTCTCGGCTCGTCTTGACAGGCGCGCTGCTATTCCTGGCGGGACTTGATCCCGTTCGCGAAGGCCTCGTGGCCGCCGCCGGGGGTGACGTAGCCGCAGGCGGTGATCTTCCACAGCTTCGCGGTGCCGCCTGCGTCGACCAGTTCGAAGCCCGTGGACGTGTCGACCCCGTACAGGCCGGGGTGGCGCGAGGAGCGCATGAAGTTGTAGTAGGCGCCGTCTTCTTCCTCGTAGAAGTGGGTGATGCCGAGCTCGCGCACGACCTCGCACACCTCGGGGTCGGTGGCGATGTCGCGGAAGCGCTGGGTGAGGATCCTCTGGGAGGCGACGTCCGCGTTGGCTGTAGTGAGCTGCGGGAAGACGGCCTTACGGCCTCCGAGCAGCTCGGAGTATGCGGCGCCCGCGATCGGGTCTCCGAGGATGAGGGCGTCGGGCACGGTCGTGTACTTCATGCGCCTGAGCATGGCGAGTTCGCCCTTGGTGGCCATGCCGGGCTTACCCAGGCGCGCGGGGTCATAGACGGAGGCGACAGCTGAGTTGCGCGCGTCGATCGCGCCGAAGCCGGACAGGATGAGGATGAGGGCACCGACTCCCACCTGGATGGGCCAGCGGGGCGCCTCGACGTTGGTGTCGGCACCGCGGTCTTGAAGGATGCGGCGCAGCGAGGAGGTCCAGGAGGCGTGGATGACGTGGACGATGGCCGCGAAGCCGACGGCCATGAGGACGGTCAGCGCGATGTCTTCGACGCCCATGATGCGTCGGGCGTCCTTGTACCAGGGGGCCAGCAGGAAGGTTCGCAGCGCGGAGTTGGGCGCGTATGCGAGTCCGGTGAGGGCGGCGAGGATCAGGTAGGAGACGAGAGGCCAGGCGGGCATGGGCGCGGCTTTCTCCTCGGCCGAGGCCCGGGTGGCTTCGGCTTCATCGGCGCCCTCGGCCTCGTCGGGGTCATCCGTGAGCCCGGCCTCGGCGGCCGCGCGTTCGAGGGGATCGCGTCGGCGCAGGAGTGTACCCAGGCGCGCGGTCACCGCGATGCCCGCGATGAGGAGGACCGTCTGGAGGAGGGCCCACTGGGTGGTGGCGGCGGTGCTGACGAAGGGAGGGTAGGGCAGGAAGGCGTGCGCGAAGGCCTCCCCCCAGCTGGTTCCGGCTCGCGGATACCTGCTCATCGCCTGAATCTTGGGGGATGCGAGGGCGATGAGGGGGATCGTGACGACGGCGAGGCCGACCGCTGCCCAGACGATGGCGAGGAGTTGTCCGCGTCCGTCTCGCCCGAGGGCGCTGCGCGCGAAGGAGGCGATGGCCGCCAGGAGTGGTGCCACGAGGAAGGCGAAAAGGGAAAAGGCGGCGCTCGGGTGGGCTCCGACGAGGCCGATGCACCCGATGAGGAGGAACACGCCCTGCGGGATGCGCCGGGCGAAGGAGCGCACGCCGTCCCCGTCGCTCAGGTCTGAGGCGAGGCGCCGACCAGCGACGATGGCGGCGGCGGCGAGGCCGGGGACGAGGACCGTGCCCGTCGCGTTGGGCCACTGGTTGTACAGGGTTAGCGCGTCGGCGGGCATGTTCAGGAGCGTGCCGGCGATGACCGGGGCCGCGAGGAGTGCGCTGCGCGACGCGGTCAGCACGGAGACGAGGGCGGCCAGGCCAATGACCCACACGGCCATGAGGGCAAGGGAGGAGACGTTGGCGGCCTGGACGACCGAGTCGTAGCGGGCGAAGAGCGCGACAAAGGCGTGCCAGCCCGTCGGATAGTAGACGCGGCGGCCCCCGTAGAGCTCGTGGAGCCCCCCAAAGGGGCTGGCGTCCTTACCGTAGAGGATCGCGTGGACGCCGTTCTGATGGAAGGTCGGGTCCCACTGCTGAACCGGGTTGGCGGGATCCGCTCCCCTGATCAGCGGCCAGGCGGCCAGGAGGAACCCGACGAAGACCGCGCTCCACGTCGCGGCACGGACCGCGGCCTGCGCGGCACCGATGGGGGCACGCACACCGAGCGCCTGGCGAAACGGCACGCCGTTGAGGGCAAAGCCACCGTTCGTCCGGTGGAAGTAGCTCAGGCTCCAGGCGAGCGCGCCGCCGAGGGCGCTCAGGCCGAGGACGGGCATGACCGTCGAAGGCTCCCACTCGATGTCAAAGGCCGGGTAGACGACGGAGAGTACGGTGATCAGGCCGAAGGTAAACGCCGGTGCCGCACCGATCGCGACGAGCGACGATCGCGTGCCAGCCCGCAGCCACATGAAGCCCGGCAGCACCAGGGCGACCATCATGGCCAGCAGGGTCGGGACCAGCATCCACCAGGCCAGCACGGTTTACTCCTTGTCGGCGCCGGAGCGACGCTTGCCGATCATCTCGATGATGACGGGCAGGACGGAGACGAGGATGATGACGGCCAGGATGAGCGTCAGGTTGTCGTGCACGAAGGGCACGTTGCCCAGAAGCGAGCCGACCAGGATAAAGCCCGCGCCCCAGATGAGTGCACCGAGCGTGTTAAACACCAGGAACTTCGGGTAGGGGTAGCGGGCCATACCGGCGGCGATCGGGATGAAGGTGCGCACGAAGGGGATGAAGCGACCGATGATGAGGGAACGGCCACCGTAGTTCGTGAAGTAGTGCTCGGCCTTGTCCAGGTGCTCGGTCTTGAGGATGCGGGCGTCAGGCTTGAAGAAGCGGCGCCCCCACTTCGCGCCCAGGAGGTATCCGATCTGCGCGCCGACGAAGGCGGCGACGACGACCAGGGTGATCAGGGTCGGCAGGTGCAGGCCGAGGCGATCGTGCAGCAGGCCGGCCGTAAACAGCAGGGATTCGCCGGGCAGCACGGGGAAAAGCACGCCGGATTCGATGAGGACGATGAGCATCGTTCCCCACAGGACCCACGGCCCCATGGCGACAAGCAGAGTCTCAGGATTCTTAAACCACTCGATAACGGTGCTCAGCGCCGACGGATCCGATGCGGTCACGAGTGTAGACCAGGTCACGATAGGGCCCTTTTCTGTCGGGAATGTATCTCCCTAACCCTACCTTTGTTGACCGCGAATATAGGATGGTGCGCATGAGGAAGCGCAAGGAGTCACACGACGGCACCCCGGTCGTCGATACGAACATCCTGTTCGTCCCCTCTTCGGCCGAGGATCCGTCCGCGTTGGGGGTCGAGGGTCTGATGGGCATGATCGACGAGGCCGGGGCCGCGACAACCCCCGCGCCGCCGCCCGAAGTTCCCTTATCAGAGGCCCGCACCGAGGTCATGGACGCCGTCGTCACCCCCTCGGCGACGACGCAACCCGTCACGATGCCTCCCAGCATTCCCCCCACCCTCGCCACGCAGCCGAACCCTGCCCCGGCCTCGCCGATTCAGCCCGTCGTTGACCCAGCCTCGTCAGTGTCGACCGCCAACGCGCCGGGCGACCTTGCTCCCCCTCCCCCGCCCGCTCCCACGGCACCCGAACCCGCTTCGATCACCGTGCCCCCGCTTCCTCCCACCGCTCCCGAGGCCGGCTCCCCTCTCGCTCCCGAAGCTCCGAGCGCGACCGCGGAGCCGAGCGAGCCGGAGCGCACAGTGGACGCGGCTGACGAGAACCTCCCCATCGCAGCGGCCGATGCTCCCGCGCCGATCGACGGGGCGCACACCGACGTCGAAGCGGGCGAAGCCCCCCGCACGGGGCAGGATTCAGAGGCGGCACAGACGCCCGACGCCGCCGACTCATCCGAGCCCTCCACCGCGGTCGTGCGCGCCAAGAGCGGCGAGGTCGCCCTGCCCGTCCCCGCCCGCAGGCTTCGACTCCCCCGCCCCGCCTACATCGCCGACCGCATGCTCACGATCAGTCGCCGGCGAGAGGACGTCGTCGACGTCGTCATCTCTCTCCTCGCGATCCTGGTCATCTGGACTATCGGCACGGTGGCCAGCGCCACCACACACGGCGTCACCATGGATGTCCTGCAATTCCAGCTCATCCGCCAGATCCTGATCCTGCCCGTCAGCCTGGTCGAGGGCCTCATCATCCTGATCACGCCGATCTTGGTGATCGTCTCCCTCGCGCTGAGAAGACGCCTGCACACCATCATTCAGGTCATCATCACGAGCATCGTCGCCGCTTTCGGCGGCTGGATCATCGCCATACTGACTGGGCTCCTACCCACCTACCTCACAGCTCCGCTGAGCGTCGACCGGCTCATCGCCACGCAGGGCCACAAGAGCGGTTTCGTCATCGCCATCAACCTGGTCATCGTCGCCCTGTGCGCCCTTTTCACGTCCGCCGGCGAAGCCCAGTCGATGAAGGCTATTCGCTGGGGATGGACGGGCCTGTGGATCATCCTGATCCTGGGCGTGCTACGTTCCTCGATGACCCTGCCCGTCGCCTTCATCTCCGTTTTCATTGGCCGCGCCTTCGGCTCCGGGTCGCGCTGGATCATGGGATTCGACGACCAGCGCGCCAAGGGCGCCTCCCTCGTGGAGGCCCTCCTCGGGATCGGGATCACCCCCTCGCGCATCGTGCGCACCGACCTGGACACGTCGACCGAGCCCCTGTCCACGTGGGTGGTCGCGGAAAACGCCCGCGGGCGCCTCACCCAGATGCCCGCCGACCTAGGCGACATGGGCGTCACCGTCACGCGGCGCCCCGACCCCGACCACAACCGCCACTACCAGGTCTGGAGCGACACCGGGCTGGCCTACGAGCTCGTCGTCATGGACCCCGGCCAGGAGCTGACGGGGACCCTCCTCGAGATGTGGAACAACCTGCGCCTGCGCGGCATCAGCCGCTGGGTGTCGCCCTCTCTCAAGGCTCAGGCGGAACGCTCCTCGTTCACGACGCTGCAGGCCCTGCGCGCCGGAGTGTTCACCCAGGAGCCCATCGCCATCGCATCGGCGAACGACTCCATCATCATGGTCCTGTCCGCCCTCCCGCCGACGACCCCGCTCACGGAGCTGGGCGAGGAGGCCTCGGACGAGGTCCTGGACCGCGCGTGGGAGCAGCTGCGCTACGCGCACATGCGCGGCATCTCGCACCGCGCCCTCACGCCCGAGGCGGTCGTCGTCGATACCTCCAACGACGTGTGGCTCCTCGACTGGGATTCGGGCGAGGTCGCGACCACCGAGCTGAACCAGTCGATCGACATCGCGCAGATGCTGGTGCTCACGGCCCTGGCCGTCGGCCCCGAGCGCGCCCTCGAGGCGGCACGCCGCTGCGTCGGCGAGGACACCCTGATCGCGTGCGCACCCGTCATCCAGAAGCCTGTCCTGCCCGCCTCGGTTAACCAGCGCCTGCGCCGCTCCGATCTGCTGGGAGAACTGCGCGCCGCCCTCGTGGGCGACTCCGCGGCAGAGAACGCTCCGACGGCCGACCTGCAGCGCTTCCGCCCGCGCACGATCTTCACGATCGCGGTTGCGTTCATCGCGGTCTTCATTGTTGTCTCCTCGCTCAACTTCAGCGACCTTGTCTCCACCGTCACCAGCGCGAACCCGTGGTGGATGGCCGCGTCCGCGGTGCTCGCGTGCCTCATCTGGGTGGGCTCCGCGGTACCGCTCATCGCGTTGTCTCCCGAGAAGCTGCCGTTCAAGGACACCCTGATAGCCCAGGTTGCGGCTTCAATCATCACGATTGTCGCGCCCGCCGGCGTGGGCCCGGCTGCGCTCAACCTGCGATACCTGCGCAAGCACCGCATCCCCACGGCGATGGCCGTGACGACGGTCACGCTCATGCAGATCTCGCAGGCGCTCATCACGATCATCCTGCTGATCCTCGTCATGGTCAGCGCGGGCTCGTCCCTGTCCGTCTCCGTCCCCTACGGCACGATCCTCGCGATCGTCGCGATCGTCATGATCGCGATCGGCGTCATTGTCGCCGTGCCGAAGGTGCGCCGCTGGATCTGGTCGAAGATTCAGCCGACCTTCCAGCAGGTCTACCCGCGCCTCCTGTGGATCATCGGGCAGCCGCGGCGCCTGGCGGCCGTCGTCGGCGGCAACCTCTTGATGAACATCGGCTACGTGGGCGCCTTCTGGACCGCGATGGTCGCCATGGGCGGCTCCCTGAACTTCTCGACGGTCGCCATCACATACTTGACGGCGAACGCGGCAGGCTCCTTCATCCCGTCGCCGGGCGGTATCGGCACGGTCGAAACGGCGCTCACCTCGGGTCTGACGGTCGCGGGCGTGTCGTCCTCCGTCGCGATCGCCACCGCGCTGCTCTACCGTCTCGTCACCTTCTACGGGCGCATCCCCTTCGGTTGGCTCGCCATGAAGTACATGGAGAAGAAGGATCTGATCTAAGCGCACGCATCCCGGGCCTCGGCCCTGGGGAAGCGTACCTGCGATCAGAGCCGCGTGTGGACGCTGGCACGCGAACCAACAGATGCACGTCCTTCGATGGTCGACATTTCAACAGGACCGCAGGATTCCGACGCCACCCACGCACGAAGAGCCGTGTTGTATCAAATTACTTCTAATTTGATCTTAATTTGAAGCAAGTGGAAGTTCCAGCACACCACAAGAGTCACGCCCCGCATCTCAGCCATAACAACCAAGGCCCATATGACACTTGCCCTACGTGTCGACTCCCTGAACCCGACGTCGAAGATCTGGCACCGGATACCACTCGAAACTCCGACCACGCCTGATACGCATCAGGTATCCCCCGTTCTCAAGGCCACGCAGATCGACATGCGCCGTCTGCAGCGTCACCCGATACTTGTCCGCATGCGCCGCAGCTGTCACTGTCATAGTAGAGTCCTTTAACGCTTCCTCAATGACCCCGATCTGTCGATTGTTGAGCTCGGTAAGCCTCAGGAGATGCCTGACCCGTTCCATCTCTTTGGACTTTCTCGCCAGATATTCATGCAGCTCACGAATTGCTCGACAAATTACCTCGGCATGCCAGATGAGGAAGTAGGTGAGGTCCCCTTCATCCTGCTCAACTTCAAGGAACGAGCGGGCATACTGCGCGGGCGCTTTGTGCAGAAGCCTTGAGACAGGCACGAAGTCCATGAGGAAGAAGCCCTCACGAAGCATGACCCACTGGGCTATCACGCGGGCTGTGCGCCCGTTCCCATCGACGAAGTAATGGTCGTAGCCCATCATGAAATGAACGACGAGCGCCCTCACGAGGGGCGGCACATATTGCGACGCATACTCCCCCACACCATTGGCGAAGTCGCACAGACGCTGGAGCCGTTCGGGCAGCTCCTCGGCCGGCGGCGGCACATGCAGCGGCTGCTCATCGCCTTCACTTCCGTAGATGCGAATTCGTTCCTCACCCGGGCGCTGCAGTCGGCCTGCATCCTCCGCCTCGTCGAGCGTTCCATCCGTCACGATGCGATGAACCTCGCGGATAAATTCAGGAGTGACCTCCCCACCCAGGTGATCACGCACAAATTCAAGGGCAAGGAAATTGTTCAGAATCATCCGCTCCGAGCGAGTGCGCGGATCCTTCTTTTCTCGGAGCATCTTTTTCGCGTCACGCCGCGTCGTAGAGGCCCCCTCCATTTGAGAGGAGGTGATCGCCTCTTCGTAGAGAGAGTTGATCAGGTACCTATCCCTCATCCCCTGCGTCGCCACCTCTCCGGGCAACTCCACCTGACCGCGCGCCTGTGCCGTAATCTCCTCATTCAACCGCAAGAAGCGATCTGGGAGATTAAACGTCAGGCGCGTCCCATCCTTCATGATGAAGGGAGTGGGCCGGGCCGTCGAGGCGCGCGCAGTGCGTACCGCGTACCACCACTCCTCACGCATCAGCCCTTCTGGCACCGGCTCGGCACGGAAGTAGTACTCCCAAGGGCGATACTCTGGATCGTCCAGTCCGCCAGCGAGGGCACGGAGAACGAAGAGATGCCGCTTATCATCCGCGTTTGCCAACCCGGCGATGACGCGTTCGCGCAACTCGCCAAGCCGATAGGGCGGAGGGACGGGAGTCTTCATGGCTGCTCCGTTCGCACAAATGTCAGATTACTTCTAATTTTATCTTAATTTGAAGCAAGTTGAAACACAGTCACTTCGAGTCGCACGCTTCCACGTTCGAGAAATGGCGTGCACCCCGCCAGCCTCGCCCCAGCGAGAGGCAGCCGGATTCCATCTCAGTGGAGGCGGTTGTTGCCATCCAGGTACACCGCTTGGACGCCGCTCACCGAGCGAATCACGTCGATCGATCCAGCGGGCGCGCGCAGCGCATAGCCTCGCAGGGCGTTGCGATACTCACGCTCCACGGTCACGGCGGCTCCCGGAAAAGTCCCGGCCACGGCCTCGTTAATCGAGGCGAGAGTGGCCTCACTGTCGGCACTCTCCTCGAGCTGAACGATGACAACGACCGAGCTGTCGGCATCCTGGCCGGACTGCACGCTCGGTCCGTTCTGCCTGTCCTTTGAGGTCAGGGCCGTGTCGGGGTCAACCGTCGGCGAGGCAGTGGCCCCCGGGGCGGACTGGAGAGCCTCGGCGCCCAGGCCGGACTCGGCGGCGGAACTCGGCGATACCGTTGCGGATGAACACCCCGCGACCGCGAGCGCGCACGCACCCGCCAGGAGGACGGCTGGCTTCGTCAGGGACATGGGCACTCCTCACCGTGTACGGCCGACGCTGATGCGGCGGCCTGCTGATCTGTCCAACATAGCGCAGCGCCTCCCTCGCCGGGGCACGACGGCCTGCCCTACTCGCGGAGCATACGTGTGGGCCCGGGACGCTCACGGTGGGCGGTCCCGGGCCCAGGCCTCGTGAGTCAGAAGCAACCGGCCAGCGTTAACGCTGCCAGACTCCCGACTCGTCGAAGGTGTAGACGCGACCATTGATCGTGTGCGTGCCGGTGAACATGGCGCCGTCAGGTCCCAGGTAGTACCAGGAACCGCCCAGGTTCACCCAGCCGATCGCCATGACGCCGGAGGCCTTCAGGTAGTACCAGGAGCCGCCGTCGGCCACCCAGCCGATCGCCATGACCCCGTTGGCGTTCAGGTAGTACCAGGAACCACCCTCGGCCAGCCAGCCGGTGGCCATGACCTTCGTGGCGGGGTCGAGGTAGTACCAGTAGCCGCCGTCGCGCACCCAGCCGCCCACCAGGGCGCCCTCGGAATCGGCATACACCCACGTTCCATCGGCGCGCTTGAGGAAGCCGGTCATCATGTAGCCGGACGGCCCGAACTGGTAGTCCACGCCATTAATCGTGAACCAGCCGGCCTTCAGGTAGTCGGTCCCGTTCGTGCACACGTACCACCAGCCCACGGCATCCTTGGCCCAGTGACCGCCCTCGGGGTTGGTGCACGGCAGCGTGACGCCGGGGTTATCGGTCGGCAGATTGACGGTGACCGCCGACGAGTAGTTCAGGCCGTAGTCCCAAGCGAGCACGTAGGGGTTGGACACGACGGGCCCTTTCCCGCCTTGATCCGTCCACGCGCGCGATATCTCGGACAGCGGGACCTCGATCTCGTAGCGGTACTTGCCGTCCGCGTCAGCGATCTGGTCGCCGTCGGAGAGGATGTGCCGGTAGAACCACAGGCCATCGGCCGGGTCGTGCAGGTCGAAGGCGGCCATCGGCGAGGAGTCAACGATCGTGAAGGTGAGGGTCGTGTCCTCACCCTCGCCGGAGTAGCGCACATCCTCGATGACGGGAGCGGTCGTGTCGATGCGGAACTTGTATGAGATGGATTGCTCGGTGGGCGAGGGTCCGTCGTTGGTCGCCGATATCGTCAGCGTGTACTCCCCGTCCGGCAGATCCTTGTATGCCTCGGAGCGCAGGTCTAGGGACGTGGCTTCATGTTCGCGCTCGGCCCACGAGACCTGTGTGGTGAGGGCGTCAAACACGGACTTCCAGTTCTGGTGGCGCTCGAAGGAAGCAACCACCTCGCCGGCGTCGTTGGTATACGCGGTTCGCAGTGTATGCACGCCGCGCAGTGTGCCCGTGCGCGGTTCGAGCACGTGGGACGCGCCCAAGGCCTCGGCCCGGGAAATCACGTACCCGTAGGCGTCGGGGTGCTCGGGTCGCTCGCTGGCCCGCACCAGGGGGTTGAATCCGAGGAGGGTGCCTGTTTCTCCATCGTAGAGTCCCGAGGCCCGCATGTGCCCCTTGCCGTCCGAGGCCAGGGCGTCGAAGATCGCTGGCTTACCCCAGGACCCGTAGAAGCCCAGGAAGGGCACGGACAGGTCGGGCTGACCCTCGGTATGCGAGATAAAGCGCACGAAGCCGTCCAGGAAGGTGCCCGAGGGGGTGTTCTCGGCGGCGTGGGCCGCGAAGTCGGCGCCCGGCGTCACGTCAACGCCGACGGAGGCCTCCCCGCCCGCAGGGACGGTCACGCTCGCGCCCTCCCCCGCCGACGAGGCGGCGCCGCTGAATGTAATGTCCACGCCATGGCCTCGCCAATCCGAGGAGTGCTCAGTGAAGAAGCCGCTGTCGACGATCTCCGAGAGCGCTTGGGAGCTCAACTCGTAGGTCGCGGGGGCAGAGCCCAGATTGTGCAGGGTGACATCAAAGTGCCAGCCATCAGTCCCATCCCCCAGATCCGCCTTGGGACGGGACGGCTCGGGAGCACCCTTCACGGTCGGGTACACGGACGAGGTCGTTGCCGCGTGGGCGTTGACCAGGCCAGCGCCCTGCTTGCGAGGAGAGTAGTAGGCGCCGGTGGCTTGCTCCGGGTCGGCCAAGGGGCGCGCGGTGCCCATGATGAGGTTCTGGACGACGTCAACCTTCTCGCGCGCACTCATTGAGGCGAAGAGCGGATCGGACTGGACGCGCTGGAGGACGATCGCGTCGATGCCCGACATCTGCGGGGTCGCCATGGAAGTGCCGGACGAGTGTTCGTAGTCGCCGCCGGGGACTGAGGAGAGGATGTTGCCGCCGGGCGCGGCGATCTCAGGCTTGAGCCGCAGGTCGGGAGACACTCCCCACGAGGAAAAGTCATTCATCCAGTAGGAGCTGGTGGGCTCCAGGACCTTGCCCTCGACGAGGGTGAGGTGATGGTCGGCGGCGGCCAGCATGGCCTGCGCGCTCGCCTGGGAAATGAAGGCGGCGGGGACGTCGAGGGTTGACAGGTTCATGATGAGGAGCGCGTCGCCGGGCTCATTGTCATACACGAGGATCGCCGCGGGTTTGAGCGGCGCAATGTTGTCGAATTTCTCCTGGAAATCCAGGGTTCCACGGGAGACCATCACGATCTTGTCGGCCAGTCCCTCCGGGTATTTCGCCGCCAGGGCGGCCGCGTCCTCGGCTGTCCCGAAACCCGCCTCCACGTACTCGTAGTCTCCGGGGGCCAAGTCGCTAAGACTCGCGACGCTCTCGCCCTCGAAGCCGCGCGCGCTCTGGTAGGCGACGTCACGACCGGCTGCTGAAAACGCCGAGTATGACGTCCCGTTTTCCACCGAGGCCACGGCCACGACCGAGGGGTAGGAGGCTGGCTCGCACAGGACCGAGGTGTCTGGGTCCGAGGCGTAGGGCTGGTTCTTGCCCGAGAGATTGCCGTAGCCGGCGGAATACTCGTTGCCCGCGGCGGCGTTCACGCTCACCCCGGCGTCTCGCAGGTTCTTGTAGACGCTCGCGTACACCGAGTCGGCCTCGCTATCCATACCGCCCGTCTGCCCGAGCGACAGGTTCACGACGTCGGGACGCAGCACGGCCATATCATCCAGTGCGGCAAGCAGCGCCGAGTCGGGGTACTCGCCGCTCTGGCTTCTCGAGACCTTCGCGACGATCACCTGCGCGTCGGGGGCGGTGCCCATAATCTTGTCGGCGTTGCCCGCGGCAATGCCCGCGACGTGCGTCCCGTGGGTGCCGGACTCGTCGGGGGACGGCGAGGCGTCCGCGTCTCTGTCAGCGTAGTCGTAGGCGAAGGGGAACTTCTCGGAGACATACGTACCATCCTTGCCGTCCCCCAGTTGGGGAAGTAAGGCGGCCACCTTGTCTGCGTCGAGGGCTGGAGTCCCACGCAGGGTGCCGCTAAAGGCGGGGTGGGCCATGTCGACGCCCGTGTCGATGATTGCGATGACAGTCCCCTCCCCCTTCTGTGTGACCCGGTCGGTGCGCATCATGACCTGGGAGCTGAGGTTTTCGGGGTCCTGGCTGGCGATCCTCGACGTTCGGACGCCACCTGCGGCATCGGCGACCACCGTGTCGCGCACACGCGTCTCGCGCTCGATGAACGCCGCTGCGACGCCGGGAACCGCGCGGATGGCATCCAGCGATCCGGCGGGGGCCTTGAGCGCGACGCCCTGTAGGGCATGGTGGTACTCGCGCTCCACCTGGAGCGAGGCCTCAGGGAAGGCGGCGGTCACGGCCTCGTTCACGGAGGCCATGGTGGCCTCACGGTCAGCCCCCGCCTCCAGGCGGACGACGATGCCGGTGACGAGGTTCGGGTCCTGCTCACTGCCCGCTCGCACGGGTTCGGCAAGCGCGCTCTCCCCATTCTTCGAGGTCAGCGCGGTATCGGCGTCGCCCACCGGCAGGGACGAGGCCGTGGCTGCCCGTGCGATCAGTGCCGGGGAAGCGGCGGGTTGGGAGGCGAGTATCGGCGAAGCGAGCGACGAGGGACTCGCGACCGCGAGCGCGCACGCGCCGACACACGCCAGGAGGACAGCTGATTTCTTCATTGACATGGTGCACTCCTATGCGTTTGTGAGGGGCCGACTCATCGCGCAGAGACACTGGACTATGTCGGCCACCACATTCACCATATCGCAGGAACACGCATGACAAGCCGTGTTTGGGCTACTTCATCTGACCAATTGTTCACCTTGTCCAATACAGGCAAACGTGCGCTTCGCTCGCCTCATGCGGCCAACCCACCCGAGGCCCGCGCATACGTGTGGGCCCGGGACGCTCGTGGTGAGCGGTCCCGGGCCCTGGCCTGGTGAATTAGCGAATCAGTGATTCAGGTGAGACGCGCACATTAGCGCACCCACACCCCATTCGCGTCGAACACGTAGGTGCGTCCGTTGATGACCTGGGTGCCCGTCAGCATGACGCCGGAGGGAGACAGGTAGTACCAGGAGCCACCCAGGTTGAGCCAGCCGGTGGCCATCTGGCCGGAGGCCTTCAGGTAGTACCAAGAGCCATCGACCTGTACCCATCCGATGGCCATCGCGCCGGAACCCGTGAGGTAGTACCAGGAACCACCCTCGGCCAGCCAGCCGGTGGTCATCACCTTCGTCGCGGGGTCGAGGTAGTACCAAGAGCCACCATCGCGAATCCAGCCGCCCACCAGGGCGCCCTCGGAATCGGCATACACCCACGTTCCGTCGGCGCGCTTGAGGAAGCCGGTGGCCATGTAGCCGGAGGGGCCGAACAGGTAGTCCGAACCGTTGATCGTGTACCAGCCACCCTTGAGGTAGCTCGTACCGTCGGCGCAGGTGTAGAACCAGCCGGCCGCGTCCTTCGTCCAGTGACCACCGTCGGCGCTCGCGCACGAGTGCGCGGTGCCCGTGTTGTCGCTGGGCAGGTCGAGGGTCAGGGCCTCGGAGTGGTTGAGGCCGTAATCCCAGGCCAGCAGGTACGGGTGCGCGATGACGGTACCGGAGCCACCCTGGTATGCCCAGGCAGCGTTGATGTCCTTGAAGGGAACCTCGACGTGGTACGCGTAGGTTCCGTCTGCCCCGACAGTGCCTTCGGCGTCTGTGAAGACGTGGCGGTAGAACCACAGGCCATCGGCCGGGTCGTGCAGGTCGATCGCGGCCAGCGGCGACGCGTCTGTGATGTCGAAGGACAGGACCATGTCGGCGCCTTCGCCCTTGTACTCCAGGTTGGAGACGGCGGGGGCAGCGGTGTCAATGCGGAACTCGTAGGAGATCGACTGTTCGGCCTGCGAGGGGCCGTCGTTGTGCGCGGAGAGCGTCAGCTTGTACGCGCCGTCGGGCAGGTTCTTGTTCGCGTCGGAGCGCAGGTCCAGCGTCGTGGGCTCGTGGCCGTCCTCGACCCAGGTCATCGTGCCGGTGCTGGGGTTAACACCGGACTTCCAGGCCTGGTGGGTCACGTAGGAGGCGACCGTCTCTCCGGCCTCGTTCGTGTATGCGGTGTTGAGCGTGTGCACGCTGCGCAGCGTGCCCGTGCGGGGCTCCAAGACCGTGGGAGCGCCCACGGCATCGGAACGGGAGATCACGTAGCGGTCGGCCTTGGGCATTCCGTCGCGATCTGCTTCCTTGACCAGGGGGTTGTATCCCAGTTTCTGGCCGGTGGCGCCGTTGTAGACGCCCGAGGCGAGCGTGTGTGCTCCGCCCTCGGAAGCGAGGGCGTCGAAGATGGGTGCCTTGCCCCAGTTGCCGTAGAACCCCAGGTAGGGCACCGTCAGGTCGGGTTGGGACGCGGTCTTCGAAGTGAAGCGCACGAAGCCGTCGAGGAAGGTGCCGTTGGGGGTGTTCTGCGCGACGTAGGAGTCGAAGGCGGCGCGCGGCGTGACATCCACGCCCACGGTCGCCTCGCCCGAGGCGGGGACGGTGATGGTCGCGCCCTCATCGGTGCCACTCACGGCCGCACCGGAGTAGGCGATGTCCACGCCCGCGCCTCGCCAATCGGAGGAATGGCCGGTGAAGAACCCGCCGTCGACGATCTCGGACAGGGCCTGGGAGCTCAGCTCGTAGGTCGCGGGCGTCGCGCCGAGGTTGTGGAGCGTGACGTCGAAGTGCCAACCCTTGGTGCCGTCACCCAGGTCCGCCTTGGGACGGGAGCGCTCGGGGGCACCCACGACGCTCGGGTACACGGACGAGGTCGTGGCAGCCAGGACGTTTGCCAGACCAGAGCCCTGCTTGCGAGGGGAGTACGGGGCCCCGGTGTCCTGGAGCGGGTCAACGATGGGAGCCGCTGTGCCCATGATGAGGTTCTGGACGACGTCCACCTTCTCGCGCGTGCTCATGGAGGCGAACAGAGGATCGTTCTCAACGCGCTGCAGGACGACGGCGCTCACACCCGCCATCTGCGGGGTCGCCATCGAGGTGCCGGACATGAACTCGTAGATGCCGCCGGGCACGGCCGAGTAGATGTTGCCACCAGGGGCGCTAACCTCGGGCTTGAGGCGCAGGTCCGGGGTGACGCCCCACGAGGAGAAGGCCGACATGGAGTACTTCGAGCTCGGGGGCACGACCTTGCCGGGGGTGACGCTCAGGTGGTGGTCGTCGGCGGCCAGCATGGCCTCGCCGTCGGCCTGGGAGATGAACGCGGCAGGGACGCCGTCCGTCGCCAGGCTCATGACCACGAGCGAGTCACCGGGCACGTTGTTGTAGAGGATGAAGCCTGCGGGCTTAGAGTCTGCGATATTGTTGAACTTGGCCTGGAAGGTGAGGGCACCTCGCTTGACCAGCACGATCTTTCCGGCGAGGCCCTCGGGGTACTTGGCCTTCAGGGCCGCTCCATCCTCGGGCGAACCGATGCCGCCGTCGACGTACTCGAAGGGACCGCCGGTCAGGTCGGACAGGTCGGGCATCTTCTGTCCGTCAGCGCCACCGGCGCGCTGGTAGGCGATGTCGCGGTCGCCGACGGTGAAGGCGCTGTGCGCCAGCGAGTTGTCGACCGAGGCGACAGAGACCACGGAGGCGTAGGTCGCTGGCTCGCACTGGGTGGAGGAGTCAGGGTCGGACGCGAAGGGCAGGTTCTTGCCGGAGGTATTGCCGTACCCGGCCGTGTGGTGGTTGCCGGCTGCCGCATTCACGGTGACGCCAGCGTCCTGCAGACTCTTGAAGACAGTCGCGTAGACCGAGTCGGCCTCGTTGTCCATGCCTCCGAGTTGGCCGAGCGACAGGTTCACGACGTCGGGGTGCAGGACGACCATGTCGTCGAGGGCGGCGAGCAGCGCGGAGTCGGTGATGTCACCCTCGACGCTGCGCGCGACCTTGGCGACGATTATCTGTGCGTCGGGCGCGATGCCCACGATTTCGCCCGCGTTACCAGCGGTGATGCCGGCGACGTGCGTGCCGTGTGATCCGGCTTGCCCGGTCGGCGAGGCGTCCGCGTCGTTGTCCGCATAGTCGTAGGCGAAGGGGAACTTGTCCGACACGTAGGTGCCGGTCTTGCCGTCACCCAGCTGGGGGGTCAGGGACGCCACCTTGTCCGCTGAGAGCGCCGGGGTCCCGCCGAGGGTCCCCGCGAACGCCGGATGCGTCATGTCGACGCCCGTGTCGATGACGGCGACGACCTTGCCGTCGCCCTTCTGGGTGATCTGGTCGGCGTGCATCATCAGCTGCGCGCTGAGGCTGGCGGGGTCCTGGGTGGAGGTGCGCGAGGAGTTCGTCGCGCCCTCGCCGGCAACCTGGTCGTCAGCATCCTCGACGCGAGTCTCGCGATCAAGGAACGCGCCCTGCACGCCGCTGACCGCGCGGATCGCGTCGAGAGCGCCGGCGGGGGCGTTGAGTGCGAAGCCCGAGAAGGTGTTCGAGTACTCGTAGGTCACCTCGGCGGAGGCACCCGGGAACACCCCGGCCACGGCCTCGTTGATTGAGGCGAGCGCGGCCGCGCGGTCGGCGCCGTCCTGGAGGCGAACGATGATACCGACGACGCGCGCCGGGTCCTCCTCGGGGGACGCTTGGGGAGCGTCGGGCCCCAGCTTTTCGCCTGTCTTCGAGGTTAGTGCCGTGTCGATGTCGCCCACGGGCAGGGACGAGGCCGTGGCGCCCTGGGCACCCTGGGCGGGAGTCGGTGGTGCTGCGAGGGTCGCCGGGCCGGTGACGGCCAGCGCGCAGGCACCGACGAGCGCGAAGAGCGCCGTTGGTTTCTTCGTTGTCATGTGCGTAACTCCAATGTGTCAACAGGGGCCGTCCCTGAAGGCGGAAGAGCTCCGCCGTGTCGGCCGCCACACCCAACATACCTCACGCGCACCATGTGACAAACTTTGTCCCACATTGGAAAACGATTGACATTAATTTTACCGACAAACTATGGCGAGGCCCGGGAGTGCTCGTCGCTCAACACTCCCGGGCCTCTACGATCAATTCGTCAGGATCCTCGGCGATCGAATCACCCGACCCACGCACCGTTTGCGTCAAAGACGTAGGTGCGGCCGTTGATCGTGTGCCTGCCGGTCACCATGGCTCCCGAGTAGGACAGGTAGTACCAGGAAGCGCCCACCCGCACCCAGCCGGTACGCATAGCACCGTCGGACCCCAGGTAATACCAGGAACCACCCAGGCTCAGCCAGCCGGTGGCCATCACCTTCGTCGCGGGATCCAGGTAGTACCAGTTGGGCCCACCGTAGGCGCCGTCGCGCACCCAGCCACCCACCAGGGCACCGTCAGAGTCCGCGTACACCCAATCCCGGTTCACACGCTTGAGGAAACCGGTCATCATGTAACCCGACGGACCAAACTGATAGTCGCGGCCACCGATGGTGAACCACCCACCCTTCAGATACGTTCGACCATCAGCGCACGCATACCACCACCCTGCGGCATCCTTCACCCAGTGGCCCCCCTCGGGGTTCACACACGGGCTGGGAGTACCCGGGTTACTGCTCGGCAGATTGATCGGGAACACTTCGGAAGGGTTCAGGCCATAATCCCACGCGAGGATGTACGGATTGGCGATGACATCCCCAGTGCCACCCTGATCAGCCCACGCCTGGGAGATGACACTCATCGGGATCTCCACGTGATAGGTGTAGCGACCATCGGCACCAACACTGCCCTCATCCTCGGTGAAGACGTGGCGATAGAACCACAGGCCATCGGCCGGATCGTGCAGATCCACAGCCGCCAACGGCGAATCGTCGGTCACATCGAAGGTCACGACAAAGCCCTCATCCTTACCGGAGTACACCAACTCAGAGATGACAGGCGCCTTCGTATCAAGACGGAAATCATACGAAATCGACTGCTCGGCGCGCGAGGGGCCATCGTTGGAGGCGGCGATCCGCAGGGTGTACGTGCCGTCGGGCAGGCGCGCAAACGTCTCCGCGTTCGCGTCGAAGGCCGTGGGCTCGTGGTAGGCCTCGACCCACGTGTTTTCCTCGGTGCTGGTCAGGTAGACGGACTTCCAGTTCCGATGGTTGGTCACGGAGAAGACCATCTCCCCGGCCTCGTTCATGTAGGTGCTGGTCAGCGAGTGGACGCTGCGCAGCGTGCCTGTGCGGGGCTCCAAAACCGTGGGAGCGCCCGAGGCCGCGGATCGCGAGATCACGTAGCGCTGCGGGTTGGGCTTTCCGGTGCGGTCGGCAGCCTTGACGAGGGGGTTGTAGCCGAGGGAGTCGCCGGTCTTGCCGTTCACGATGG
>ERZ772966.365-NODE-365-length-18215-cov-11.648238_pt1 | contig 18215 bp, 15 predicted proteins | sample MGYA00580680_ERZ772966 | MGnify/ENA primary metagenome ERZ772966 (study PRJEB29015, sample SAMEA2738055) | human oral metagenome | biome: human oral; feature: human-associated habitat; material: saliva | place: China | collected 2225 ...
GTCGTGCGAAAGAGCAGGCTGTAGGGCATCACCGCACGCGGCGGAAAGAACAGCAGAATCGCCAGACACCCCAGCAGGGCAATGAGCACGCACGCCAGCGGATGCACCACCCGCCACGTGCCCACGGTCAGCGCCGCCGCGGTAAAAGCCCACAGCGCCAGCACCGTGAAACTCAGGCGAAGGTCCAGGTGAATGAGGCTTCCCTGGGCGCGTAGCTCCTGCTCGTCGCGGCGGGTACGCCACCGCTCAGCGCCGATGCTCCAGCGGTAGCGGGCACGGTCATACGCCGTAGTCGCGGACTGGGTGAAGTGCCGGGTGAGGCCCCGGGTGAGGCGCAAGGAACCGGGAAATAGCTCCCGCTCCCCTGCGTGCTGGCGGTTCTGCAAACGATTCTGCCGGGGCATTAGACCGTCACCAGCGGACGCAGATTCTCCAGCATCGACGGACCAATGCCGGGCACCGCATCCAGCTCATCCACGCTACGGAAACCGCCGTGCGCCTCACGCCAGGCAATAATACGCTGAGCCATCGCCGGACCAATACGCGGCAGGCTCTGCAGCTCCTCAGCGGTGGCGGTGTTGATGTTCACCGGGGTTGAGCCCTTCTGGGCGCTGCCCGAAGCGGTCAGCGTGCGTGCAGGCTGGGGCTGAGCGCCGCCCTGAGAAGCACCGTTCTGCGCCGCACCATTCGCCGCGTTACCCTGACCAGTATTCGCCGTGCCGCCATTGGGCTGAATCTGCGCCGGGGCGGCCGTCTCACCACGATGCGGCACATAAATCTGCACCCCGTCACTCAGCGTACCGGCGAGGTTCACGCGGTCCAGGTCAGCATCCGCGGCGGCACCGGAGGCGGCGGCAATCGCATCCACGGTACGACCCCGCGCGGGCAGCGTGTACACGCCGGGGTTGTTCACGGCACCCGCCACGTGTACCCGCACGGTAGCCTCACCGGAGGCGCCACCCTGCGCAGATTCACTCGCGCTCGGCTGGGCGGTGGACTGGGGGCTCTGCTGGGCACCGACCGCCTGCACCGACTCGGCGGAAGCACTCGGGGAGGCGACCTGCTCGGCACGCGGCGCCGCCGAAAACTGGGTCACACCCCACACCACGGCAACCAACGCCAGCACCGCCACCAGAAGTAGCACGCGCGGTGACAAACCCCAGCGGGTGCTGCGGGTGGTGCCGGGCTGATCAGCCTGCTCCCACTCCGCCCAGTCGTCCACCTCGTTCCAATCGGGCTGCTGATCCCAGTCAGCCCAGCCATTCGACTCCGGGCGGGATGCCGCTGGCTGAGTGGTAGATACATGCTGGCTGGCAGGCGCGGGCTCAGCGGGTGTTTCTTCGGCAGGCGCCTCTGCGGGCGTTACCTCAGCGGCAATAGCCAGCGGCACGGTGTCCTCAGCATCCGGCGCACCGTTCTTGCGGGCGCGCGGGCTGCGGTAGAGGCTGTTCATCAGGGAGCGGGCGCTACGCTGCGCGCCGCCCTGCTGGAGTGCGTTGTCTTGCACAGCGCCGTTATTCGGTACAGCGCTGTTGTCTTGCGCAGTGCTCGGGTTCTGCAGGTTGTTCTGCTCGTGGTTGGGGGTCATGCTCGTCATACCCCTACCCTAGGCTCACGCGCGCGAACGCACGAGGGCACACAAAGAGCCTGTGGATAACTCACCTCGCGCAACGCGAAAGGGGCCATCCACAGGCTCATTTTTGAAAAATATGTGGTTTTTGTTCAAAAACGGAGGGGTTTGGTTTGTCATAAAACCGTCACAAACACCTCAGCCACACGAGCTTCCCGCACCGATTAAGACCGGAATCCAGCCTTCGCCTAGTCCTCGCGCGGAAGCTCAGTACCCGGAACGCCCAGCTCCGAAGCACGCTTATCAGCCATCACCAGCAGGCGACGAATACGGCCCGCAATCGCGTCCTTCGTCATCGGCGGATCAGCCAGGCGACCCAGCTCATCCAACGACGCATGCTTATGCAACACACGCAGCTCACCGGCATAGCGCAGATGATCCGGCGCCTCATGACCCAGAATCTGCAGGGCACGCTCCACACGGGCGCTCGCCGCAACAGCAGCCTGAGCGCTACGGCGCAGGTTCGCATCATCAAAATTCGCCAGACGGTTCGCGGTCGCACGAACCTCCTTGCGGGTGCGCGCCTCACGCCACGTGGTCAGGGTGCTAGTCGCGCCCATACGCTCCAGCAGCTGCGAAATGGTCTCGCCGTCACGCACCACCACGCGGTCGGTGCCGCGCACCTCGCGTGCCTTCGCAATAATGTCCAGGCGACGAGCCGCACCCACCAGCGCGAGCGCCGCCTCCGGGCCGGGGCAGGTAATCTCCAGGGAGGAGGAACGACCCGGCTCAGTCAGCGAACCGTGCGCCAAGAACGCACCGCGCATAACCGCCTCGGCGTCCTGCAGGGAGCCGTTCACCACAGCCGGCGGCAGGCCACGCACCGGGCGGCCACGCAAATCCAGCAGGCCGGTCTGGCGAGCCAGCGCCTCACCGCCGTGATCCACACGCACAATGTAGCGACCGCCTCGACGCAGGCCACCACCGCTGACGCTGGTCAGCTCAGAGTCGTGACCGTAAATCTCCGCAATGGTGCGGCGCATGCGGTGGGCGGTTGCCTCGTGGTCGACCTCAGACTCCACCACGATTCGCCCCGAGACAATGTGCAGGCCTCCGGTAAAACGCAGAATCGTAGAGATTTCTGCCTTACGAGCAGAGACTTTCGTTGCCTCGTAGTTGGCGAGTTCGTCCTTGACGAGCGTGGTTAATGCCATGAAAGGTCCTTCTGGGCGTAGTGTTTAAGTCTAAAAATCAGGAAAAGAGCGCACAAAACAGCCAGCTCAAGCAGCACGCCTGAGCCGCAAATCCAAGCCAGTCAATCTAAGAGCTCAGCTCAAACGCTTCGTTATACGCAGCCGCAAGCTTCAGCGGGTCGTGCACATTCGGCTGGGAGCTCGAACGCAGATGCGCCCACACAACCTTCGCACCCATCGCGGAAGCCTCACGCTCCAGCTCGGAACGGTGATCAGCCTGCATGTCAGCGTCAGCAATCACCGCGTCCAGGTGAAGCTTCGGGGCGTACTGGCGCAACAAATCCAGGTGCGTTGCCGGGGTGAAGCCGACCGTCTCCTTGTCGTCGGAGAGGTTCATGACCACGCAGCGGCGCGCCTCCGTGCGGATAATCGCCTCACGCTGAGCGTCCAACAGCAGATGCGGCAGAACCGACGTACGCCACGAACCCGGACCCAAAACAATCCAGTCGGATTCTTCAATAGCGGAGAGCGCCTCCGGGCAGGGGCGAGCATTCTCAGGGGTCAGACCAATATCGTGAACGCGTTCCTCCTTCGAGAGGTTCACCTGGCCGACCACTTTCACACGCTCAATACCGCCGCCGTTATGCTCACGCAGCACGGTGCCGTAAATGACCATCGGATCCAGCGCCATCGGCAGCACGCGGCCACGCGCATTCAGCAGGGCACCCGCCCAGTCCAGACCGGCAACCGGGTCATCCAGCAGCTGCCAGAGAGTCGCAATCAGCAGGTTACCGAGAGCATGGTAATCCAGCGGGAACTCACCCTCATAACCTTCGGGCGCGCTAAAACGATGCTGCATCACATCACGCCACGTGCGACCCCAATCGGTGTCATCACACAGCGCAGAAAGCGCCATACGCAAGTCCCCGGGAGGGAGAATACCCATCTCCTCACGCAAACGACCCGATGAGCCGCCATCGTCAGCAACCGTCACAACAGCCGTCAAATCAGGCGTGACGTGGCGAAGCGCAGACAGGGAACCGTACAGCCCGTGGCCGCCGCCCATCGCCGTGACCTTCGGCGAACGGTGCGTGGTCTTCAACAGGCGCAGAGCCTGAGTCGGCAGAGCCGGCAGGCGCGGAATACCCTGAGTGTCATAACTGGTCGAATGGGTGGACATAGTAATACCTCACATACCCGGAAGGAACGGTATGCCGGCCCCACGGGTGCGGGGCCGGACGGCGGCTAATGAATCACGACGCGGTGGTTGGGACGCGCCGGGAAAAACTTACTCGCGGCCCTTGTCACGGTGCTGAACATTCACGTTCAGCTCACTGAAAGCAGAGAGACGACGAGCCAGTTCCTCCGTCACAGCCACGGAACGGTGCTTACCACCGGTGCAGCCAATAGCGATGGTGGCGTAGTACTTGCCCTCACGGCGGTAGCCCTCAAGCACGGGGCGCAGAGCCGCAAGGTAGTTGCTGATGAACTCCTCGGTGCCCGCGTGCTCCAGCACGTAGTCGCGCACCGGGGCGTCCTGACCGGTCAGGGGGCGCAGCTCCGGAACCCAGTGGGGGTTCGGGATGAAACGCATATCGGCCATGTAGTTAGCGTCCGAAGGCGCACCGTACTTGAAGCCGAAGCTCATCACGGTCAGGTTCAGCTTCTTATCCGCACCCTCAGCGAACATTTCACGCACGGTACGAGCCAGCTCGTGAACGTTCATGCCGGTGGTGTCAATGGTGCGGTCAGAAGCGAGGCGCAGACCTTCAAAAAGAGTGCGTTCAGCGCGGATACCGTCGAGGACGCGACCCTCACCCTGCAGCGGGTGCGGGCGGCGCTGAGCCTCGTAGCGGGCAATAATGGTCTCATCCTTGGCGTCAAGGAAGAGCATGGAGAAGTCAATATCGGACTTGCGCAGAGTCTCAATCGCAGCGGGAAGATCGGAGAACAGGGCGCGGGCGCGAACGTCAATACCGAGCGCCACCTTCGGAACTCGCGCACCGTCGCGGGTCACCAGTTCAGCCAGGGAACCGAGCATCTGCGGCGGGATGTTATCGATAACGTACCAGCCCTCATCCTCCAGTACATTTGCGACAGTACTGCGGCCTGCACCGGAAATACCGGTGATCACCAGAATCTGAGGGCGCTCCTCACTCTGGGCGGACTCTACCGTGGCGGGCTTGCTCTGATTCTCGGGCATGGTGCTTCTTCCCCTTCAACGCGAAATACTCTCTATGCCATGATACAAGACCTTTATCTGACGGTTCAGGGGTACGGTCAGAAATTTCACCAGTATGACAGAAATATGAGGCACTCCCCCGAGCGAACCCCAGAAGGAACCCCAGAAGAAAGAAACCCGCATCACAAGTGCTTGCGCATAATGCTCTCCAAAGAAATTAGTAGATGGAGGCGCTGGCAGCCCCCCAACGGGTACAGCAAAGCCCGCACGATACCTCCCACAGGAGGCACCGCACGGGCTTTGAAGATACGTAAGCAAGCGCGCACCAGCTGAGTAGCTACGCGGACGCATGAGGATTCTTAGGCAGAAAGCTCCGGCAGGAAAGCCGCCACATGCTCCAACAGACGCACCGACAGCTCCTTCTTCGAACCGGAGAACACCGGCGCCTCATCGTTCAGAGTCGACAGCAGCGTAATCGTGTTATCGTCCGTGCCGAAACCACGATTCACACCCACGGTATTGACCGCCAAGAAGTCCGTACCCTTACGCTGCAGCTTCTCACGACCCAGCTCCAACGGAGTCTTCTCCGCCGAACCGGTCTCCGCCGCAAAACCAACAATGAGCTTCGGGCCGAGGGTGCTCTCCCCCGCCTCGCGAGCCTGCTGGCGGCGCACAACGACCTCACACAGGATATCCGGGTTACGCACCAGCTGAATTACCGGCGCATCCTCAGAATCGGCGCTCTTCTTAATCTTGAACTCGGCAAACTCGGCGGGCCTAAAATCAGCCACCGCCGCAGACATGATCAGCACATCCGCCGCCGCGCTCGCCTCAAGGGTCGCCTCACGCAGCTCCAGGGCGCTGACCACGCGGGTCACCTGCACACCCTCCGGCGCGGGAACCTCAAGGTTCGCACCAATCAGGTGCACGGTCGCGCCCAGGTCGCGTGCCGCCTCCGCGAGCGCCACGCCCTGCTTGCCGGTCGAACGGTTGCCGAGGAAGCGTACCGGGTCCAGCGCCTCACGGGTGCCGCCGGCGGTAATGACCACGAGGCGACCGGCAAGAGGACCACGCAGCGATTCGGATGCGCCAGTTTCCCGACCCGAATCAGCCTGACCCAGCAGCGCCGAAGTCAGCGTTGCCGCACGTGCCGCCGCCAGACGCTCCTGCTCCGTGCCCGTGTACAGGGGCTCAGTCGGCGCGTAACCAGGCGTGTACACCGGGTGCACCTGACCCTTCGGGAAGCGCGCAATCACATCCAGAGCCACCGCGAAAATATCCTCCGGCTCAGGCATGCGACCGGGACCAGAATCCGGGCCCGTCAAACGCCCAATCGCAGGCTCAATCACGTGGTAACCCCACGAACGCAGAGTCTGCACGTTCGCCTGAGTCGCCGGATGCTCCCACATCTGGGTATGCATCGCCGGCGCCAAAATCACCGGGGCGTGCGTCGTCAACACCGTGGAGGACAGCAGATCATCCGCACGACCAGCCGCCAAACGAGCCAGCAAATCAGCGGTCGCCGGGGCAATCACCACAGCGTCAGCCTGTTCAGCCTGACGCACGTGGTTCACCTCCGGCACGCGGTCAAACACGTCCGTTGAGACGGGGTTGCCGCTCAGCGCCTCCAGGGTGGGAACACCCACGAACTTCGTCGCGTTCGGGGTGGGCATGGCGATTACCTCGTCGCCATTCTTCGCAAAAAGACGAAGGAGCATCGCCGCCTTGTACGCAGCAATGCCCCCTCCAATACCAACGATAATGCGCATGGTACGTCAAAGAATCCTTGTAGAAGCAGATTACTCAGCGGACTCGTCGAGGATAACCTCTTCGATAGCAATAACCTCTTCGCTACCTGCGGGGATGTACTCCTCCTCGATAGCGCCGGAGAACTCAGCCGCGCTGAAATCGATCACAGCGGACAGATCCTCGGGAATCGGGTAGCCGTCCTCGTCGAACTTTGCGTCCGGGCGGTGCTCCGCCACAACACGGTCAGCAATGATTTCACGCATTGCCACCGACAGGGACTTCTCGTTCGACTCAGCGTCAACCAGCGGGCCAACGTGCGCAGCAGTATTGTCCTGCAGGTTAGCGTAGTACGCGTTAATCTGGCGTGCACGGCGGGCACCGAAAATCACCAGGCCGTACTTGGACTCCGCCTTCTCAATCAGCGCGTCAGCGCTGGGGCTCACGATGCCCTCGGGAGCGACACCGTCAACGAAGTTGTAGTCCTCGTGTTCCTTGTTTTCGTTTGCCACTAAAAACTCCAAATAGCTTGATGGAATGTACGTACCGAACGCCCCCGCACACCGTTCGCGCTATGGCGCAAACCGGGCACACTGAGGGCACGGTCAAAACTAAAGAACCATTCTACCCTCTCAACGGCTAAAACGCACGTACCAGCCCAGACAAAAGATGTCAGCTCGGACAAAAAGGTATCAGCCCAGACAAAAAAGGTGGGGGCTCCGAAGAAAACTCTTCGAAACCCCCACCCTTCACAACGCCTCACGGCAGAACTACAGGTCGGAAGAAACTCTAGTCCCACCGCAAACGCAAAGCATGCAGATTAGGCGGCGCCAATCAGCTCAGCAATTTCCTTCGCTGCACGCTCAACAGAGTCGTTGACGACCGTGACGTCAAATTCCTTCTCAGCAGCCAGCTCAATCTTCGCGGTTTCAAGGCGACGAGCCTGCTCCTGCTCACTCTCGGTGCCTCGACCCACCAGACGCGACACCAGCTCATCCCAGCTCGGAGGAGCCAAGAAAATCAGGCGGGCATCAGGCATGGTCTCGCGAATCTGGCGAGCACCCTGCAGGTCAATCTCAAGAATCACCGGGCGGCCAGCGTCCAGGGCCTCCTGGACCTTAGCGCGCGGAGTACCGTACTTGTTCTTACCGTGCACCACAGCGTACTCAAGCATCTGACCGTCAGCAATCATCTGGTCAAACTCTTCCATCGAAACGAAATAGTAGTGAGTACCGTCAACCTCACCGGGGCGAGGATCACGAGTAGTAGCGGAAACAGAGAACCACACGTTCGGGTAGTTCTCACGAATGTACTGGCACACCGTACCCTTGCCAACAGCAGTGGGGCCAGCCAGTACGGTGAGAGTCGGCTGAGACATAGCTTCCTTACTGCGCCTTCATCGGCTGAAGGCACGAGGTATTAGGACTGAGAAGACTCGGAAGACTGACCAGCAGTCTTACGACGTGCACGGTTCAAATACCGCGAATTACGGTTGAAGTACTCCACCATCTTGCGACGCTGGTGTACACCCAGGCCGCCAAGGCGGCGAGTCGGTGCAATATGAAGTTCTTCAATGATGCGTTCAGCTCGAACGGCACCAATGCCCGGAAGTGCGCGCAACATCTGCCCCACCGGCATTTTAGCCAGTGCAGGGTCGGAATCGACCATGTCGAGCACCTGACGTACGGAAAGTTCACGGTCACTCAGTGCACGCTTAATTTCCTGGCGGTGTGCTCGGGCAAGTACTGCCTTCTCGCGGGCGGAGGCGCGCGCATCCTCAGTTAGCGGAGTCAGCGGCATGGTTGGGTCCCCCATTTCTGCGAGTTATAGAATTTTACTTATCAACTAATGTAACACGGATAGCGCGAGAACCCCCGTTCCACCCGCGGCACTCACCCTCGCACCAACAATGCGTCTACGCACGTCAGCACGTAAATATCAGGGAGTACCCCTATAGCATAGCGGAGTATTCGCCCTATCAAAAGCGGAGCCACGCACGCGCCTTGCAGAGCGGGCACACTCCCCCACCACAGAGGTGAGCAAACTCGCATCACGCTGAGCACCTCAGCCCCCGCAATACACGCAAAAAGGGCGCACGCAAAAAGGGGCGAGCACCCCGAGCAGACTCTCAACAGAATCCACCCGGAGCACACGCCCCTCACGCAACACGCGAACTATGCGCCGCGAGCCGCCAACAGGTCATCACGAGCCGCCTGCGCAGCCTTCGCCAAACCCTCAACCGACGGGCCAGCAGCCAGCACGCCACGGCTGGAATTCACCAGCACCTGCGACTCAACGCCAGCAAACACGCGGTACAGATCAGCCGCCGAAGCGCCCTGCGCACCATAACCCGGCGACAGAATCGGGCCGTTGAACACGCTCAGGTCAATACCCAAATCAACCAGCGCCTGACCAACGGTCGCGCCAACCACCAGGCCGCACGGACCCATCTGCTCCCACTGGCGGGAAGCATTCTCAGCGGTAGCCGCAGCGATAATACGCTTAGCCACAGCGCCCTCGGACTCGCCGGAATGACCAGACTCGCCGGAATGACCGGACTCCGATGCGCCCACGTGCTGAACGCTCTTACCCTCAGGGTTCGAGGTCAACGCCAGCACGAAAGTGCCGCGGTCATTCTCATTCGCCAAATCCAACGCCGGACGCAGCGACTCAAAACCCAGGTACGGGCTCAACGTCACCGAATCGGTACCCAGCGGCGAGGAGGAGCCGAGCCACGCGTCCGCGTACGCCTTCATAGTCGAACCAATATCGCCGCGCTTAGCGTCAGCAACAATCAGCACATCATCAGCGGCAGCGCGGGCGAACAGCGCCTCCAGCACAGCAAGACCAGCCGAACCGTGACGCTCAAACAGCGCCACCTGAGGCTTCAACGCCGCCGCAAACGGGGCGCAACCCTCATAGACCGCCTCAGTAAAAGCAGCCAGGCCGGCAGCGGAATCCTCAAGGCCCCACTGCTCCAGCAGGTTCGGATGCGGGTCAATACCCACACACAGCGGGCCGCGCTCCGCCATCGCCTTCGCCAGACGATCACCAAAAGCAGCGGACATTACGCCTCGCCACCCTCGGAACGAGCATCCACAGCGGCAGCCAGCTGAACGCCGTGCTCCTGCAGGCTCATGATGTCCCAGCTGTGCTCACGCAGAGCATTAATCGCCTGAACAGCCGCAGCGAACTCAGAAATGGTGGTCATGACCGGGCAGCCCACCGAAACCGCAGCGGCACGAATCTCGTAACCATCGCTACGAGCGGCACCACCGGCAGGGGTGTTCAGGATCAGGTCAATGTCACCGTTGCGGACCATGTCCACAATCGAGTGCTCGCCATTCGCCTCAGCGAACTTAGAAGCCACCAGCACCGAGTTCAGGCCGTTACGGCGCAGAATCTCAGCGGTACCACCGGTCGAAACGATCTCAAAGCCCAGCGACTCCAGCATCTTCGCGTAAATAATGACGTTACGCTTATCGTGGTTAGCCACCGAAATGAACACCTTACCGGAGGTCGGCAGCGGCGAACCAGCGCCAGCCTGAGCCTTCGCGAACGCGGTGTCATAGTGCTTATCCAGACCCATGACCTCACCGGTCGAACGCATCTCCGGGCTCAGCAGCGAATCCACCACAACACCCTCGGGGGTGCGGAAACGAGCGAACGGCAGAACCGCAGCCTTCACAGCAATCGCGGTCTCCTCAGGCAGGGACGCGCCATCCATGTTCTGCGGCAGGTAGCCCTCAGCCTTCAGCTCAGCAATGCTCTTACCCAGACCAATCAGCACAGCAGCCTTAGCCATCTGCACGCCGGTAGCCTTCGACACGAACGGAACAGTACGAGACGCACGCGGGTTCGCCTCAATCACGTACAGGTTCTCAGACACGTACGCGAACTGAATGTTAATCAGGCCGCGCACACCGGTGCCGCGAGCAATCTTCTCGGTAGCGTCCTTCACCTTCGCGATGATGTCCGGGCCGAGAGTAATCGGAGGCAGAGTACAAGAGGAGTCACCCGAGTGAATACCGGCTTCCTCAATGTGCTCCATGACGCCGCCCAGGTACAGCTCCTCGCCGTCGAACAGGGCGTCAACGTCAATCTCGATAGCGTCCTCAAGGAACTTATCAATCAGAGCAGGCTGCGAAGGCGAAACCTCGGTAGCGTTCTCCAGGTAGCGTGCCAGGTTCGCCTCATCGTAGACGATCTCCATGCCACGGCCGCCCAGCACGTACGAAGGACGAACCAGAACCGGGTAACCAATCTCGTCAGCGATGCGCTTAGCACCCTCGAAAGTGAACGCGGTACCGTTCTTGGGCGAAATCAGGCCACCCTCCTCCAGCACGCGGGAGAACTCGCCGCGGTCCTCAGCCAGGTCAATAGCCTCGGGGGTGGTGCCCAGAATCGGCACGCCCGCATCCTTCAGGGCACGAGCCAGCTTCAGCGGAGTCTGACCGCCCAGCTGAACGAACACGCCCATCAGACCGCCGGTACGACGCTCCGACTCAACAATCTCAAGCACATCCTCAAGGGTGAGCGGCTCGAAGTACAGGCGAGTCGAAATATCGTAGTCAGTCGAAACAGTCTCAGGGTTGCAGTTGACCATGACGGTCTCGTAACCGAGCGAACGCAGCACCAGCGAAGCGTGCACACAAGAGTAGTCGAACTCGATACCCTGACCGATACGGTTCGGGCCCGAACCCAGAATCATAATCGAGGGCTTCTCGTGGTGCGCGACCTCATCCTCCAGGTCGTAGGAGGAGTAGTGGTACGGAGTGAACGCCTCAAACTCGGCAGCGCAGGTGTCAACAGTCTTGAAGACCGGGCGGATACCCAGAGCGTGGCGAACACCGCGCACAACATCCTCAGAAGAGCCGATAATCTCAGCAATCTGAGCATCCGAGAAACCGTGACGCTTAGCCAGCTTCAAGGTCTCCGGATCCAGGTGGTCGCGCTTAGCGTGAACCACGCTGGCAACCTCATTCAGCAGCACCAGCTGATCCAGGAACCACGGGTCAATCTTGGTCGCCTCGTGCAGCTGCTCCACGGTAGCGCCAGCCAGCAGAGCCTGCTGAACCTGGTAAATACGCTGAGTAGTCGGAACCTTAGTCTTCTCAATCAGCTCAGCCAGCTCAGCCTCAGACAGGGACAGCGGCTTGAACGAGAAGGACGCGCCCTTCTGTTCCAGCGAACGCATCGCCTTCTGCAGAGCCTCAGTGAAGTTACGGCCCAGAGCCATCGCCTCGCCAACACTCTTCATGGTGGTGGTCAGGGTCGGGTCAGCAGCCGGGAACTTCTCAAACGCGAAGCGAGGAACCTTCACGACCACGTAGTCGAGGGTCGGCTCGAAGGACGCCGGGGTCTTCTGGGTGATATCGTTCGGAATCTCATCCAGGGTGTAACCCAGGGACAGCTTGGTCGCAATCTTCGCAATCGGGAAGCCGGTAGCCTTCGACGCAAGCGCCGAAGAACGAGACACACGCGGGTTCATCTCAATGACGATGATGCGGCCGGTCTTCGGGTCAATCGCGAACTGGATGTTACAACCACCGGTGTCCACGCCAACCTCACGAATCACGTTGATTGCGATGTCGCGCAGCTTCTGGAACTCACGGTCGGTCAGGGTCAGTGCGGGTGCCACGGTGATGGAGTCACCGGTGTGCACGCCCACGGGGTCGAAGTTTTCGATGGAGCAGACGACCACGACGTTGTCGTTGGTGTCACGCATCATCTCCAGCTCGTATTCCTTCCAGCCGAGGATGGACTCCTCCAGCAGGACCTCGCTGGTCGGCGAGTACTGAATACCGGCACCGGCAATACGGTAGAGGTCTTCCTCGTTGTACGCCATACCCGAGCCGAGACCACCCATGGTGAAGGAGGGGCGAACCACCATGGGGTAGCCCAGCTCCTTAGCGGCTTCCAGCGCCTCCGGCATGGAGTGAACAATCACCGAGCGTGCAGACTCGCCGCCGGCGCGCTCCACCACGCCCTTGAATGCTTCACGGTCCTCACCGAGGTTAATCGCCTCAATGTTCGCGCCGATCAGCTCAACATTGTACTTGGAGAGCACGCCGCGCTCATCCAGGGAGATAGCCGCGTTCAGCGCGGTCTGACCACCCAGGGTCGGCAGGATTGCGTCCGGCTTTTCCTTCTCGATGATCTTCTCAATCACCTCGGGGGTGATGGGTTCAATGTAGGTGGCGTCCGCGAACTCGGGGTCGGTCATGATGGTTGCCGGGTTCGAGTTCACGAGGATGACGCGCACGCCCTCCTCCTTCAGCACGCGCAGCGCCTGAGTGCCGGAGTAGTCGAATTCCGCAGCCTGACCGATGACGATGGGGCCGGAACCGATGACGAGGACGCTATTAAGGTCAGTACGACGAGGCATTTATGCTTCCTTTGCAGTCTTGGTTGCGACCATCAGGTCGATGAAACGGTCAAAGAGGTAGGCGGAATCGTGCGGGCCCGCAGCAGCCTCGGGGTGGTACTGCACGGAGAACGCGGGGATGTCCTTACAGGTCAGGCCCTCAACCACGTTGTCGTTCAGACCCACGTGGGAGACCATGACCTGACCGAACTCGGCGTTCGGTGCGGTCACGTAGTCGCCAATGGGGGCGTCCACAGCGAAGCCGTGGTTCTGCGCGGTGATTTCAACCTTGCCGGTGGTCTTATCCATGACCGGCTGGTTGATGCCGCGGTGGCCGAAGGGCAGCTTGTAGGTGCCGAAGCCCAGGGCGCGACCGAGCAGCTGGTTACCGAAGCAGATGCCGAAGAACGGGGTGCCCTTACGCAGCACGCCCTGCAGCAGCTCAACCTGCTCGTCAGCGGTTGCCGGGTCACCGGGGCCGTTGGAGAAGAACACGCCGTCGGGGTTGTAGGAGTAGATGTCCTCGAGGGTTGCGTTTGCGGGCAGCACGTGCACGCGCACGCCACGCTCAGCGAAACGCTGCGGGGTCATCGACTTAATACCCAGGTCCAGGGCGACGATGGTTGCGACCGGGGGTGCGAACCAGTTGAACTGGTGCGGCTCAACAGTGTAGGCGGTGTCAACCGAAACGGAGTCAGCGAGCTTACGGCCGGCCATCGGCTCGGAGGCGCGCACCTCCTCTAGCAGTTCAGCTTCAGGGCGTTCTGCGTGCTCACCGGAGAACACGCCCGCACGCATCGAACCGCTCGAACGCAGGCGGCGGGTCAGGGCGCGAGTGTCAATGCCCTGAATACCGACGATGCCCTGCTCGATGAGCTCTTCGTCGAGAGTGCGCTCAGAACGCCAGTTGGATGCCACACGTGCGGCGTCGCGAACCACGTAGCCTGCAACCCAAATCTTGCGGGACTCAGCGTCGGTGGTGTTCACGCCGGTGTTGCCAATATGGGGAGCGGTCTGAACCACAATCTGACCCGCGTAGGAGGGGTCGGTCAGGGTTTCCTGGTAGCCGGTCATACCGGTCGAGAAAACCGCCTCGCCCAGGGACGCGCCGGTTGCGCCGTAGCCATAGCCGCGGTAGACGGTGCCGTCCTCCAGGACGAGCAGCGCGCGGTCCGTACGCAGGGCGCCGGATCGTGTCATGTCAGTCATGCTCTTCTTCCTTTTCTCTGGTGTTCTCCCCCGCTTCCTGTACGGCCTCTACCGTGCAGGTTCCGGGGTAGTCTATGGTGCCTTCGGCGGGGTGTTCGCCTGCCGTGGGGCAAAATCTATGGGGTTTCGCGGTTTGTCCGGGGTTTAGTCTTCCGGTTCTGCCGCCCACTTCTCGGGCGCATCCACCGCGTTCGGGGCGATGCGGCGCAGCTCCTGCAGTACCGCCTGCTTGTCCTCGGCGTAGCGGGTGCGGAAGCCGGTCTGCACGCGGTGACCGTCCAGCGTCCAACCAATCACAACCAGGCCGTTCTTCTCCACAACCTTGCCCGCCATACCGCGGTCAGTAGTGATGACGGCGAGCTTCTTCGCCGGAATCCACAGGTCCTTCGCGCCGTCACGGGTGAAGATGATGCTGTCCGGGTAAATCAGCAGGGTGGACTTGCTCTTGAAACCGAGCGAGTCGAAACCCACGCGGTCCAGCCAGTTGCCGAAGATCGTGGTGCTGACGTATTCGCCCTCGAAAGCGGCGTCAGCGGTCATGCCCTCGTAGCGTTCGGGAACTTCCTTGAGGGAGCCGAACATGTTCGCCTGGCGTGCCAGGCGCGAGCGCCATCCGTGCCACATGCCGTAGATGCACAGGGCAACCAGGGCGATGCAGATGACGGCGGTCAGGAACTTTCCCACGAAGGTTCTCTCTTTCGGTTGGGGCCTCAGATTTGGGCTGATGGGTCTAGGTTGGTGGGGTTGGAGGCGGTGCTCCCCGCAAGGCGGTGGCAGGCGTGAACCTACTACCGCCAGGCACAGTCACAACGCACGTGCGCGGGTTAGCGGCGCGGGGTTGCCAGCTCGCCGTTCAGCACGGTCGGGTGGCCAGCGTAGAAGGTTGCGCGAATCGAGCCGGGAACCTCCATGTCGCGGTAGGGGTTGTTCTTACCCTTGGTTGCCTGCTCCTCCGGCTTGATGACGCGGGTTGCCTTCGGGTCGACCAGCACAATGTTTGCCGGTTCGCCTTCGGCAAGCGGGCGACCCTGCTCGTGGTCCAGGCGACCAATCTTCGCGGGCTCCTCAGAGAGGATGCGTGCCACATCGCGCCAGGTGATCATGCCGGTGTCAACCAGGGTCATCTGGATGATGGACAGTGCCTGCTCCAGGCCGGTCATGCCGTTCGCGGCGCAGGCCCACTCACATTCCTTGGTCTCTGCCGGGTGCGGTGCGTGGTCGGTACCAATCACGTCGATGATGCCGTCAGCAACTGCCTGACGCAACGCCATGACGTCCTCTTCGGTGCGCAGCGGCGGGTTCACCTTGAAGACCGGGTCGTAGGTGCGTGCAGTCTCGTCGGTGAGCAGCAGGTGGTGCGGGGTTGCCTCCGCGGTCACCTTCACGCCGCGGGACTTAGCCCAGCGCACAACCTCAATGGAGCCCTTGGTGGACAGGTGGCAGATGTGCAGCTTGGAGTCCAGGTGCTCAGCCAGCAGCACGTCGCGGGCAATAATTGCCTCTTCAGCGACGGCGGGCCAACCCGCCAGACCCAGGTCAGCGGACACCTTACCTTCGTTCATCTGGGCGCCTTCGGTCAGGCGCGGCTCCTGCGCGTGCTGCGCAATGACGCCGTCGAAGGTCTTGACGTATTCGAGGGCGCGGCGCATCACGGCGGGGTCGTACACGCACATGCCGTCGTCAGAGAACACGCGCACGTTCGCGGTGGAGTTCGCCATGCCGCCAATGTCGGAGAGGCGCTCGCCCTTCAGACCCACGGTCACTGCGCCGATGGGCTGCACGCGGCACCATGCGGATTCCTTGCCGAGGCGGTCAACCTGCTCAACGACTGCGGCGGTGTCTGCCACGGGCATGGAGTTTGCCATGGCGAACACTGCGGTGTAGCCGCCCAGGGCTGCTGCGCGGGTGCCGGTCTCGACGGTTTCGGATGCCTCGTAGCCGGGCTGACGCAGGTGGGTGTGGATGTCGACCAGGCCGGGCAGCGCCACCTGGCCTGCCGCCTCGACGACCTGTGCATCCGCGGCGTCAATGTTCTCTGCGATGCGGCTGATCACGCCGTCCTCGATGAGGATATCGGCGACCTTTTCGCCGTAGAGGCTTGCGCCCTTAATCAGGTACTTGCTCATGGTGTTGGTTCCTCTCGTTAGGAAGGTCGTTTAGGATTCGTCGCCGGCGTAGAGCTTGGCGCTGGAGCCGTCGGTCAGAAGCAGGTAGAGCACCGCCATGCGCAGCGCCACGCCGTTGCTGACCTGACGCAGGACCCAGGAGTTGGTGGCGTCGGCGGCTTCGGTGCAGATTTCCAGGCCGCGGTTCATGGGGCCCGGGTGCAGGATTGCGACCGGCTGCGGCTGCGCCTGCAGGGTTGCGAAGCGTTCGGCGGTCAGGCCCCACAGCTCGGTGTACTCCTCTGCGGAGGGGAAGTACGCGGCGTTCATGCGTTCCTTCTGGATGCGCAGCAGCATGACGGCGTCGGGGTTGGTGGCGATGGCTTCGTCGAAGTCGTGGAAGATTTCTACGCCTGCTTCTTCAACCCAGGAGGCGGTGTTCAGCGGCAACAGGGTCGGCGGTGCAACGAAGACGACCTGCGCGCCGAGGGTGCTCAGCAGCCAGAGGTTGGAGCGCGCCACGCGCGAGTGCAGGATGTCGCCGACGATGAGCACACGCATGCCGGACAGGTCGGTGCCACGGGGGCTGTCGAGGCCGTCGCGTTCTGCCTTGTACTGGCGCAGGGATACGGCGTCAAGCAGTGCCTGGGTGGGGTGTGCGTGGGTGCCGTCGCCCGCGTTGAGTACGGGGATGTCGGTCCAGCCTGCTTCGGCGAGGCGCTGCGGTGCGCCGGATGCCGAGTGGCGGATCACGAACGCATCCGCGGCAATCGCCTTGAGGGTCTGCGCGGTGTCCTTGAGCGACTCGCCCTTAGACAGGGAGGAGCCGGAGGCGGAGAAGTTGGTGACGGCTGCACCGAGGCGCTTCTCTGCGGCTTCGAAGGAGAGGCGGGTACGGGTGGAGTCCTCGAAGAAGAGGTTGACGACGGTCTTGCCGTTGAGCACGTTGAGGGTGCGGTTTTCGGCTTTGACCTGCGCCATGTAGTCGGCGACGTCAAGGATTTCGATGGCTTCTTCGCGGGTTAGTTCGCGGGTGTCGAGCAGATGCTTCATGAGAGCCCTCCCAGCTGGATAATGTCAACTCGGTCTGTTGCGTTGTCGGTTTCGGTCAGTACGACGCGCACGGTTTCGCTGGCGCTGGTGGGCAGGTTTTTGCCCACGTGGTCGGCGCGGATGGGTAGTTGCCGGTGTCCGCGGTCTACGAGGACTGCCAGGCGTACGAGGGCGGGTCGTCCGTGGGCGTTGAGTGCGTCGAGGGCGGCACGTACGGTGCGGCCGGAGTAGAGGACGTCGTCAACGAGGACTACGGTTTTACCTTCAATGCCGATGCTGGGCATGATGCTCTCCCCTGCGGTATCTGGGGAGGTGGTGCCGTTGGGTGTGACGGGCTGGTCGTCGCGGTAGGCGGTGATGTCCAGGGCGCCGAGTCGGGTTTCTGCGTTGAAGTTCGGCTCGATGGCTTGGATACGGGCGGCGAGTCGTACGGCGAGGGGTACGCCGCGGGAGCGGATGCCGATGAGTACGAGGTTTTCTACGCCTTTGTTGGTTTCGATGATTTCGTAGGCGATGCGGGTGAGGGCGCGGCGGATTTCGTCCTCGCTGAGGATGGTGCGGCCGACGGTGGTCGCATCCTCGGAGGCGTTTTGAGGGGTTGCCGATTGGGGGGCTGCGGTTACGTTTCGCCCCTGGTTCGCGCCGGATGTGGGTACAGTTGACCCAGGCATAGCCGTCTCCTTCCCCGCCTCACGGGACGGATTTAAAGGTTTTGTGCTTCTAGTAGGGTACCACAGTTCACAGGCTACGTTCAGGTTCGGCGAGAGACCGCTCACGGTGAGAGGGCTGC
>ERZ772966.366-NODE-366-length-18137-cov-6.517974_pt1 | contig 18137 bp, 19 predicted proteins | sample MGYA00580680_ERZ772966 | MGnify/ENA primary metagenome ERZ772966 (study PRJEB29015, sample SAMEA2738055) | human oral metagenome | biome: human oral; feature: human-associated habitat; material: saliva | place: China | collected 2225 ...
AAAAAAGAATCCGCAACGCCTATTGATGGGCGTTGCGGATAGGGAAATCGTGTCGGTTTGAAGTTTAGCGGACAGCAATAAATCTAGTTAGGATTTTACTCAAATCTGGCAATGATTTTACTCAAATCTGATTGGAGTTTTACTCAATTCTTGTTGTTCTTCCAAATGATTGAGCTGTTATCTTCATGCTGTTTTTATCGTGTGCTGTAACGAAAGCCCCACCGATGAAATCATTTCATCGGCGGGGGCTTTTTATTGGTGGGAGTTTAGGCGGGCAGTACGTTGCAGCCCTTGCGTTCAACGATAGCGCACCCATTTCAGAATTTCGCGCACGGTGGGTTTCTTGCCATACATGAGAATGCCGACGCGATAGATCTTGCCGGCGAGCCACGTCATGCCGAAGGCCGAGGCGTAGAGGAGCGTGAGGCTGAGCAGTTCTTGCCAAAGGGGGACACCGAAGGGGATGCGCACCATCATGACCATGGGGGAGGTGAGGGGGAAGAGCGAAGTCCAAAAGGCCAAGGGACCGTCGGTGTTGCTACTGCTGCCGATGGAGGCATACATGCCGAAGATGAGCAGGAGGGTGACGGGGAGGGTGAACTGGGTGGAGTCTTCCTGACTGTTGACGGCCGAACCGACGGCGGCGAGGAAGGAGGCGAAGAGGAGGTAGCCGCCGATGAAGTAGAGGACGAAGCAAATGAGGATTTCGAAGAGAGGGAGATTGAGCGCTGCGGTGAGGGCTTGGGTGATGTCCTCTGGCAGGGCGGGCGTCGTGCCTTGGAGTTGTGCGCCGGCCGCGGCGGCATGGGTGGCCGTGGCTCCTCCGTCGGTGGAGAAACCGAAAAGGACGCTACCCACCGTGAGCAGCAGGGTGATGAGTGTACCCCAAATGGCCAGCTGGGTGATGCCGACGAGGGCGATACCGATGATTTTGCCCATCATGAGTTGGAAGGGGCGGACGCTCGACACCATGATTTCCATGATGCGGTTGGTTTTCTCTTCGAGCACGCCTTGGAGCACCATCATGCCGTAGGACATGACGAAGATGTAGATGAGCATGGTGGTGAGGAGACCGATGGCGCGAGCGAGGGCGGTCGACGAAGTGGTGTCGCGTCCGTTGGCATCCCACTTCTTGGTGTGGGCTTTCACATTGCGCTGCATGTCAGAGACGATGACATTGAGCTGCGGAATGTTGTAGTGTTGGAGTTTCTCTTGGCGTACGGCTTCGTCGAGGTTGTTTTCCACATAGTCGATGAGGTCGGGCTGCACTTCCTTGGCACCGGAGATGCTCAGTGCATCGGGGTGCCGGGAGAGATCGCCGCGAATCTCGACCACGGCTTCGAAGGGACTGTAGGCAGCTTTGTAGTCGGGGCGCAACACGCTGTCGACGAGGAGGGAGAAACGCGGGTCGGGCTTGAAGGCCGTGGCATAGCGGCCGGTGGGATCGATGAGCGCGATGTTGCGCGATTGCTCGTCATTGCCGATGCGACTCAGCAGAACGGGCGTCGCGATGATGCCCACGAAGAGGAAGGGCATGAGGAGGGTGAGTACGATGAAGGAGGTTTTGCGCACGCGGGTGAGAAACTCGCGGCGGATGATGAGGAGTATCTTATTCATGGTCGGGGGCTGAGGGGGTGGAGAGGGCGGCGCCGACGGTGCGCACGAAGATGTCTCGCATGGTGGGCAGGTGTTCGGCGAAGGCGATGGGCTCGACTTGCGCGGCAAGGTGGCGGAGGAGCTCGGCGTTGGTGACGTCGGGCGATTTGCGCAGCAGGTAGGTGCGGTGGCCTTCGGCATCGGGCGCGCCGGTTTCGGTGATCTCAAAAAGGCGGTCGACGGGTTGGAGCACTTCGCCGGCGGCGGTGAGGGAGTAGGTGTTGTTGCGGAAACGGCGGCGCACGTCGCTCACTTCGCCGCTGAGTACCACGCGGGAGTGGCTGATGAGGGCGATGTCGTCGCAGAGTTCTTCGACGCTCTCCATGTTGTGGGTGGAGAAGATGACGGTGTGACCGGCGTCGCGGAGTTCGAGGATTTCGCGTTTGAGGAGGTCGGCGTTGAGGGGGTCGAAGCCCGAGAAGGGTTCGTCGAAAATGAGCAAGGGCGGGCGGTGCACGACGGTGGTGATGAATTGCACCTTTTGCTGCATGCCTTTGGAGAGTTCTTCGAGGCGTTTGTTCCACCAGTCGGCGATGTCGAGTTTCTCAAACCAGGCTTGCAATCGTTTTTTGGCTTCGCGGGCGGAGAGGCCTTTGAGTTGAGCGAGGTAGACGGCCTGTTCGCCGACTTTCATTTTCTTGTAGAGTCCGCGTTCTTCGGGGAGGTAGCCGATGTGTGCCACATCGTTTTGCGTGAGCGGATGCCCGTCGAAGGTGACGGTGCCGCTGTCGGGGGCGGTGATGTGGTTGATGATGCGGATGAGGGTGGTTTTGCCGGCGCCGTTGTGACCGAGCAGACCGAAGATGTGGCCGCGCTGCACGTCGATGCTCACATCGTCGAGGGCAGTGTGCGTGGCGAAGCGTTTGCAGACGTGGGAGGCGGAGAGAATGAGATCGTTCATGTGGGGGACATTGAATGAAAAAGTCTGCGGCGCGGCATAATGAGAGCCGGCCGCAGGCACTGGGAGGGAAGACGTAATGAATCAGGGTTCGGATTCGCCTTCGATGTAGTCTTCGAGATAGAGTTGCTCGCCGTCAAACACGGCGTAGGTGAAGAGTTGGATCCAGTCGCCGAGGAGGACGACGCGCGCGCTGTGTGAGAGCATGAGGTCGTAGTCGAGATGGCGGTGCCCGAAAATGAAGAAGTTGATGTCGGGGTGATCCTTGAGATAGGACTTGGCAAAGAGGATGAGGGGCTCTTTGTCCTCGCCTTGGAAGGGCGGTTCGCGGCCGTCTTCGCGCTTGAGGCGGCTGTGTTTGGCCCATTGCAGGCCGAAACTTACGCCCCAACGCGGATGGAGGGCGGCAAAGAGCCATTGCGCCACGGGATTGTGGAAGAGGGCGCGAAGGAAGGTGAAACTGCGACTTTCGACACCGAGACCGTCGCCGTGGGCGAGGTAGAAAATCTTGTCGGCGATCTCGACAGTGCTGGGCGAGGTGTGGAGCACGACACCGCACTCTTCGACCAAATAATCGCGCATCCACAGGTCGTGGTTGCCCGTGAAGTAGTGTACTTCGACACCAAGGTCGGTGAGTTCGGAGAGTTTGCCTAAGAAACGCGTGTAGCCTTTGGGGACGACGGTTTTGTATTCAAACCAAAAGTCGAACATGTCGCCCAGCAGGTAGATGGCGCCGGCTTTGTGTTTGATGGAGTCGAGAAAGCGTACCAAACGCCGCTCTTGCATGCGGCGGCTTTGGATGGCGAGACTGCCCAAGTGGGCGTCCGACAGAAAATAGATGGGCTTCATGTGGTGGAGGTTGTGGGTGAGGACGTGGGGGGAGCGGGCGCATCGCGGTGATAGCGACGAATTTCGCGGCTGTCGTACGTCGCGCTGTGGTCGGGCAGCCGGAGATCGGCCGGCTCGGGGCGTCCGAAATGGTAACGGCCGGCGGCGGCAAAGGTGAGGAGGCGCAGACGGCAGTCGGGGAGGGCGCGAAAGGTGCGTGCCACGGCGGTGAGGGTGGCGCCAAGGGTGATGACGTCGTCGACGATGAGCAACCGGCGCGCGGTGATGGCTTCGACATCACGCAGGGCGAAGATGCCTTCGACGTTGGCGTGACGTTCGCTCGGAGCGAGGGTGGTTTGCGAGGGATTGTCGACGGTGCGTTCGATCCAGTCGGTGCGAACGGGAATGCGGAGCTGCTCGGCGATGCCGAGGGCGATGTGTTCGCTCTGGTTGTAACCGCGCTGTCGCAGGCGTTGCGGCGAGAGGGGAACGGGGACAATGGCCTCGATGCCGTCGAAGAAGTCGCCGGCGAGAAGTTCCGCCCCCATGACTCGCCCGACAAGGCGGGCGAGATCGGGGCGGTTGTGGTATTTGAAGGCGTGAACGAGGTGAGCCACGGCGTATTCGGGCTTGTACCAAGCGTAGGCATTGACGCGCTCCACATTGGGTTCGCTCCAAAAGAGGCGTTCCAAGGGATTGCCCGGTCGACCGTCGAGCCGAGTATAGGGCAGATGGAGCCAACACGAGGGGCAAATTCCGGCGCCGGGCAGTGGACGTCGGCACATCACGCAACGTTCGCCCAAAAGGAGGGCGAGGGCGGAACGGAGGGCTTGCCGGAGGTTCACGCGGTGGGGAGTTTTTAGATGAATCCGAGATCGAGTTTGGCTTCTTCGCTCATCATGTCGCGATCCCATTCGGGTTCGAAGACGAGGTTGATGCGCACATCTTTAATACCGGCGATGCTCGAGGTTTTGATGCGCACGTCTTCGACGATGAAGTCGGCGGCGGGACAGTTGGGGGCAGTGAGCGTCATGTCGATGTCGAGCAGTCCGTCGTCGGCGAGGTCTATATTATAGATGAGGCCGAGGTTGTAGATGTCGACGGGGATCTCGGGGTCGTAGACGGTTTTGAGCATTTCGACGATTTGCTCTTCGAGTTTCAATTTTTCTTCGGGAGTCATAGGAGAATACTGTGTTGGAGAATGTTATATATTAGAGTCGTCCGGCGTCGGCATAACTATAATAGTTGCCATCGGCGAGAACGATGTGGTCGATGAGGCGGAGCTGCACGGCATCGCAGGCGCGGCGCAGTTCGTCGGTGAGATGATCGTCGGCGCGTGAGGGTTGTGGATTGCCGGAAGGATGGTTGTGACAGAGGGCGATGTGCACGGCATTGGAAACGAGTGCTTCGCGCAGGACGATGCGCACATCGACGGTGGTGCTGTCGATCCCACCGCGGCAAACTTGTACGCTGCGGATGAATCGCAGGTTGTTGTTGAGGAGCAGCACATGGGCTTCTTCGACGGGTGCGTCGCGGAGCTTCTCGTAGAAAAAACGATAGATCTTCTGCGAGCAGTCGAATTGTTCGGTGTCGGCATCTTCGGTGTGTCGGCGCGCGCCGAGTTCGCAGGCGGCCAAGACGGTGACGGCTTTGGCGGGACCGATGCCGCGGTAGGCACAGAGTTCCTCTATGCTGCGTTTGCCCAGTCGTTTCAGACTGCCGCGGCAGTCGTCGAGCAATCGTTGCATGAGGGTGACGGCGTCTTCGCGGTCGTTGCCGCTGCCGACGAGAATGGCGAGCAGTTCGGCCGGTGAAAGGGCGTCGGCGCCCTCGTTCATGAATTTTTCGCGCGGCCGGTCGCCGGTGTCCCACTCGTGGATGGCTTTCTTGCGCGGGTGGTCGAAGGCGGGCGACGAGGGTTCGAGGAGTTTCACGGTGGTAGTAGGTTAGGGGGTAGGCTTATTGGTAGAAGCTGTCGGAGAAAGCTTCGAACTCGCCGCTGTGCAAGACGCGACATTGCCACCAAGCGCGGAGATAGCCGCTACCGTAGCCCAAAAGTTGGACGAAGGCGGCGGCAACGGCGCGACAACCCACACCGAGTGAGTGTTCGCGGCGCGTGGCGTCGAGACCGATGAGGAGCGAGAAGAGGAAGAGGGGAGAAAGTGCCGTGAGGGCGAGACATCCGTGGCCGAAGATGGCCAATAAAACGGCACTCAATAAAAGAAAGACCACGCCGAGGGTGAATATGGCGGGAAGCAAGTGCACCAATTTGTGCGTGCCGGGATGGCGGCGCGAGAGGTGGATGCGGGCGATGCCGCTGTTGTGGACTTGCTTGAAAAACTTGCGCAGATCGGTGCGGCGCTTGTGATACACCCACGCTTCGGGGAAGAGGCGGCAGAGATAGCCGCCTTTGAAGATGCGGGTGGAGAAATCGATGTCTTCGCCGAAACGCATGTTCGAAAAACCGCCGAGCGCTTTGTACACCTCGCGGCGCACGCCCATGTTGAAGGAGCGGGGATAGAATTTGTCCATTCCTTTTTTTTGTCCGCGAATGCCGCCGGTGGTGAAAAAGGACGTCATCGCGTAGTTGATCGCCTTTTGCATCGGGGTGAACGAGCTGTGGGCGCGATCCGGGCCGCCAAAAGCATCGCAGGGGGCGGCGAGCAGTTCGGCATCGACGGCGGCCAAATACCCTTCCGGCAGGAGCACGTCGCTGTCGAGGATCAATAGGTAGTCGCCTTCGGCACGTTCGGCGCCGTAGTTGCGGGTTTGTCCCGGTCCGCTGTTGGGTTTGGAGAAATAGCGGACGCGGAGTCGGTCGGTGTAGCGAGCGACCACCGTTTCGCAGGGGACGCTGCTGCCGTCTTCGACCATGAGCACTTCAAAATCGGTGAAGCTTTGGCGCGTCAAGGAGTCGAGCAGCTCGTCGCACTCGTTGGGGCGGTTGTAGACGGGGACAATAATGGAAAATCTCATATTTTCGAAGCGTTTCTCACCGGGTGGTGTGAAGAAGTATTTGCTTTTGGGCAGTGTGGGGCAAATATACATAAATAATAAGGAAAGGCCAAGTATTCACGCCGTTTTGTATCGTGCGAAACTTGCATTCTCTCCCTGCCGAATTAGCTCCCGACGGCTTCGATTCGTCAGGAGGTGCTGCGTGTGTTTTTCGTTGTGGAGTGCGTTCGGCAGAATTGGGTGTTCTATTGTCCAAGTTGAGGTTGCAGGTTGATGCCTTCTTTTTTGGCCTGTCGTGTGATTTCACGATAGGCTGCTTCCCAATCCGTGTCGAGCGAGAAGGGGGAGGGAGAACGCTCTTCTTTATCTAAAAACTGGAGCGTGATGGTCTCATTGAGGTCATTGAACATCGGGTGGCGTAGCGAAGTTTCCGTGAAAAACCGTCTCCACTGTTCTTGTTGTGCTTCGGTGAACTGCGCGTTGTTCGCAAGCCGGTTGTACACCGACAAGAATTCTGCAAGGAAATTCGCCTGAAGATCCACCTTCTTGTTGAATGCTTCCAGGTTCTTTTCGCGTTGTGAGGTGCGGTGCCAAAGATACATCAGCGCATTCTTCTGAAAAAACGCAAGGCTTTGTATTGCAATCCCGCAGCGACTGTTGCGTTGGCGTTCGATGCACTGTCGCATCTCGTATTCGAAGACTTTTTGAGCAGAAGCCTCCTGTTGCCACGCGCCCGACAGGGTGAGAAGCGTGAGCACGAAGAGAAAACTGTGACGAAAACGAGTGATGATCATAATGGCAAGCGTATTCGAGAAAATGTTGAGGGGCTTTGGGTGAAAACGCGCAAGACGGCTCGAGAAACCCACTGCTTTCGGGAGAAAGTTGAGGATTTTGGTCGAAAACTTGAGGACTTTTGCGCGTTAGTTGTGGCGCACGCGGTGCGCATTGTTCTTGACGAAATCGTCCCACGACGCTCCCGTGCCGCGTGCCACGGTGACTTTCAGCGTTTTGGCTGTTGTGCTTTGTGCCGTCGCCACGCGTCCGCGCACCCCTTGTGGAGTGGTGTGGATGTGGTGGCAGTAGGCAGCGGCCAGTGCGTCGGTGGCGTCGAGATAAGGGAGCATGCGCTCGTCGGCGATGTTGAGCATGCGCTGCATGAGGGCGGCCACCTGTTCTTTCGACGCCGCGCCGCGCCCCGTGATCGCTTGTTTAATTTGTGTCGGGGCGTATTCGTGAATCGGTATCTGGCGGGCAATGGCGGCGGCGATGACTACGCCTTGCGCCCGGCCGAGTTTAAGCATCGATTGCACATTTTTGCCGAAAAACGGCGCCTCGATCGCCAGTTCGTCGGGATGAAACGCATCGATCACGCCCATGACGCGCTCGTAGATGCGTCCGAGTTTGAGGTAAACATCGCTCACCTTGCGCAAATCGATCACCCCCATCGCGATCATTTCTGCTTTCTTGCCGCAGATGGACAATAGGCCGTAGCCCAACACATTCGTGCCGGGGTCGATGCCGAGGATGATGCGCTCTTGCGCTGTCGATGCTGTTGTTCTCACTTGGCAAAAATACAGATTCGCGGCGAAAACACGAAAAAACAGCGCATTAAAGCGCCGCGTATAACAGATCTTTCTTATATTTGCAGTCCCCAATTCATCAAAACATCATCATCGATTATGTTCAAGAAAGAATTAATTGCCCTCGTGGGTGCATTCGCATTCAGCGCCATGACGGCATTCGCTCAGGGTGTCATGACTTTTGACCAGACCGAGCACAACTTCGGCAAATTCCCCGAAGAGAAACCTCAGACTTACACCTTCAAGTTCAAGAACACCGGCGATCGTCCCTTCGTGATCAAGCAGGCCTTCGCTTCTTGCGGTTGCACCATTCCTTCTTACTCTCAGGAACCCGTCGCTCCCGGTAAGCGTGGTGAAATCAAGGTGGTTTACAACGGTCGTGGCAAGTACGCCGGCGAGTTCACCAAGGTGATCACCGTGCGCAGCGACGCTTCCAACGAAACCGTGCGTCTGTACATCAAGGGCGACATGCAAGCCGCCAAAGATCCCAATACAAGCAAGTAAACTGAGCTTGCGGCGTGCCGGGGAGTGGACTTTCAAACCGTCCGCTCCCCGGCATGTATCGTTTTTACACCTTACATCCCTCTTTCCACCATGGCTTCTCACACCCATCTTGTCATTATGGCCGGCGGCATCGGCAGTCGATTCTGGCCCATGAGCAGCGAAGCTCGCCCGAAACAATTCCTCGATATACTCGGTTGCGGTCGCACGATGTTGCAACTCACCGTCGACCGTTTCAACGGCATTGTTCCGCCCGAAAACATTTGGGTGGTCACCTCCGAGCGCTATGCCGAAATCGTCGCCGAACAGCTTCCCGACGTGCCGCGCAACAACGTGCTGCTCGAACCCTGTATGCGCGGCACCGCCCCCTGCATCTGCTACGCCGCATGGCGCATCAAAAAGCGCGATCCCCGTGCCACACTCGTTGTTTCGCCCGCCGATCACAATGTGCGCGATACCGCGGCTTTTGCACAGAGCATCGGTGAGTGCATTGAGTTCGCCGCCGAAACCGACGCCATCGTCACCCTCGGCATTCACCCCGAGCACCCCTCCACCGGCTATGGCTACATCAAGGCCGACCTCAGCTATTCCTCCTCGCGCAAGCGCAATATCTATGCCGTCGACGGCTTCCGCGAAAAGCCCGATCTCGCCACCGCGCAGCGTTACCTGGAACAGACGGGCTATTTTTGGAACTCCGGCATTTTTGTGTGGAGCGTTTCCACCATCGTCAACGCCTTCCGTGTCTATGCGCCCGGCATTTCGCGCATTTTTGAGCAACTGCTGCCCGTCTACGACACCCCCGAAGAGCGCGCCGCCATTGCAGAGCACTTCCCCGCCTGCGAAAACATCTCCGTCGACTACGCCATCATGGAAAAAGCCGACGATGTCTATGTGCGTCCCTCCTCTTTCGGTTGGAGCGATCTCGGCACCTGGTCGTCGCTTCACGCCGAACTCCCGCACGACAGCTACGGCAATGCCGTGGTGGGCGAAGGCGTCACGCTCTGCGACACCCGCGACAGCATTGTGCACGTCGGTTCCGGCCGCCGCGTGGTGGTGCAAGGCCTCGACAACTGCATCGTGGTCGAAAAGGACGACGCCCTGCTCATCTGTCGCATGAGCGACGAACAGCGCATCGGCTCCTTCCGCAAAGCCAAATAGTCGCGCCGCGCTTCGCCGCCCGCTCCTTTCTTTTTTCCTGTTTGACGCTAATTCATTCCATGAACAAAACGACTCTCCCGCTTTTTGCGCTCGCTTTGCTTCCCGCCGGCATGGCGGCACGCGACGGCGTGCGCACGCTCCCCACGTCCGGTGCGCGACCCAACGTGCTGGTCATCATGACCGACGATGTAGGCTATGGCGACTTCTCCTGCTACGGGGCCAATCGGGTGAAAACACCCAACATCGACCGCCTCGCCGCCAACGGAACGCGCTTCACCGATGCCCACGCCTGCGCCTCCACCTCCACGCCCTCGCGCTATGGATTCCTCACCGGCGAATATCCCTTCCGCCGTCCCGGCACGGATGTGGCGGCCGGCAATGCCGCCATGGTCATTCGCCCCGAGCAGTTCACTCTGGCCGAGATGTTCAAAGAAGCCGGCTACGCCACCGCCGCCATCGGCAAGTGGCACCTCGGCTTGGGGAGTCGCACGGCGCAACAAGATTGGAACGGACAAATCGACCTCACCCCTGCCGCACTCGGCTTTGAGTATAGTTGCATCATGGCGGCCACGGCCGACCGCGTGCCCTGTGTCTACATCGAAAACGGCCGTGTGCGCAACTACGATCCCTCGGCACCCATCGAAGTGAACTATCGCGGCAACTTCGCCGGCGAGCCCACCGGCAAGACCCATCCCGAGTTGCTCCGCCTGCGTCCCTCCCATGGCCACGACATGAGCATCGTCAACGGCATTTCGCGCATCGGCTACATGAAGGGCGGCGGCAACGCGCTTTGGAAGGACGAAAACATCGCCGACTCCATTGTGTCTTATGCGTTGAACTGGATCGATGCCTCGCAAGCACCGACCGCCGACGGCGCGAAGCGCCCCTTCTTCATGTATCTCTGCACCAACGACGTGCACGTGCCGCGCTGGCCGCACGAGCGTTTCCGTGGCAAGAGTCCCATGGGACTGCGCGGCGAAGCCATCTTGCAACTCGATTGGACGGTGGGGCGTGTGCTCGACCACTTGCGTGAGTTGGGCATTGCCGACAACACCCTCGTCATCCTCACCTCCGACAACGGCCCCGTGCTCGACGACGGCTATGCCGACCAAGCCGAGGAACTCGCCGGCACGCACCGCCCCGGCGGGCATTGGCGTGGCGGCAAATACAGTGCCTTCGAAGCCGGCAGCGCTGTGCCCTTCATCGTGAGCTGGCCGGCCGGTGGCGTGCCCCGCGGCCGAGAGAGTAAAGCCCTCGTTTCGCTCATCGACGGCGTGCGCTCGCTGGCGCCCATCGCGGGAGTGGCGCTCCACGACACGCTGGCCTGCGACAGTCGCGATTTCAGCAACACTTGGTTGGGACGCACCGACCGATCGCGCGACTACATCCTCTCGATGTCCTACAATCGCGAAGTGAGTTTGCGCACCCCGAAGTGGAAATACATCCCTGCGATGAAAGGCCCCGATAGGGTGCCTTGGGGGCCGAAAATCGAAACCGGTTTTTCGAGCCAACCGCAGCTCTATGAAATGAGTGGGCGCAAGGGCGAGACGAAAAACGTGATCGAACACCGCCCGCAAGTCGCCAAGGAATTGGATCTCATCTTGCAACACCAACTGGCCACGCCCTATTTCCGTCGCAAGGCGAAATTATTGCTGTCCGGTAAACTTCAAAACGCCACAAATTCATTATCCGCAATGCCCATCAATAGGCGTTGCGGACTTCTTTTTGGAAAAGTAAGCCCCCCTTTCCGACTATCATTCATTGGCTGTCCGCTAAAACGAGAGAATTGAAGACACGAGATGTGGCCAAATGTGTTCTTTAAGCCTCTGAGAGCCTTAGAGTATGGCGAATTCTATTGATTTTCGTGAATCGGGTCACCGTATACAACGGCTGTCCGCTAAAAAAAACACTTGCGAAGAACAGAAAGAGGGAAACTTTAGATGAAGTAAGATGAATCAACCTGTTTAGTGGAAGTCAGAACGACAAATTTGCTGCGTCTAAACTTTTACCGGACAGCAATAAGGCGAAATAAAGGCGCGAAGCCGTGAGTTTTTACAGCTCATTGCTTGAAATCAAATAGCGTCCCCATGCTCTGACAGAGCCTGGGGACGCCATTTTTTATGGTTGTCCGGTAAAAGTTGAGACGTTGCAGATAGGGTGCTCTGATCGTTTCAGCGCACCCCAATCATCGCGCCAATAAAGACGATATAGTGTGAGATTCGTATATCATTATCGGTATTGAAAGAGCTTGAAGGTGTCGATGCCCCTCATTCCCGAAGTTGTGTTGATAAACCATATCTGTCCAGCGTTTTTTAATAAAGACTCCGGTTGTATTTCTCCGTAGAGTTTCATGTCTAAACGAGCCAAACCTTTATATCTTTGACATTTGAAATCGTAATCATTGTAGTCTGCAAATAGAGTGTTGCCGTGGCTATATTCCTCTTTGTAGAAATTCATTATTTCTCGAATAGTATGCTTTGTTGATTTCATGTCAATACGCTTTGCGTAGGTACTTTCTGAGGTTGTAAGCTTTCCATTCACACAATGCCCAATACTGAGTAAAATATAGTACCGGTTGACTTTAGAAAGTTGAGGATATAGGAGATATAAAATAGGAATACCTTCAAAGTGGATTGGGGTTGGGCTTTCTTTTGCCACCTTGGTGTTGTTTATCTTTTCTAAATCAGTGAAATCGTGGTATTCTTTTAATTCCGCCGGGGTATGAAAAACAAGAGGCTGGTTACCGATTACGGCATACTCAAGGACGGTCGAAGACAAGTTCTTGATTGAAAGAAAATCTGCTCCGTTTTCTTGATAGTCTCTTTTCAGGGTAAGCTGACTAAAAACTCTTTTCCCTGAAGATCTACCAACAATACTGTCATAGGCGACCAAGACGTTCTCTCCGCCAATCACGCAAGGAGTAGAAAGCCGCTCTGTTTTGACTTCGTTGTGACCATTATTCCCCAATATACTGTATTGTACTTCCACTTCTCCGGGAAGATCATCTTTTGTGGTGATTGCAAGGTAATTATGCTGAAGAATCATTCTTTTGCTTACTCCTTCCTCTAAATCAACCTTTGTACATTGGGAAAACAATATAGTGAGAAAAATCCAAACGCATAATTGTAATGAGACGTTCTTCTTCATTTTGTCGCATCTTTGAAATTAATCCCCCACCCTTAACCAAGAGTTCCACCAATCCACCTTAGTCTAATTGCTGTCCTTTTTCTTGTTCCCGGAGTGTCTACTTTTGCACCATAAGCTAACGCCCTGTTTAATTGCTTACAAGAGCCACACAGGCCGATCGTGAGTTTCTCATAATGCCTTTTAATTGACCTCAGGCTGGATTTTGTGCCGTTTTGAAGTTTTACCGGGCAGCAACAGCTTTTATTGCACATGTAGCGTTGCGAATCAGCGGAAGGCATGGGTCATGAAGTAGTCAAACCACCGCGTGGGCAAAAGGGTGTGGAGCAGCACGAGCGGTTTGGCGCCGAAGCCCACGCGGTAGCGCGCCTTCGGTCGTCGGGCGTTCACCGCGCGGCCGATGGCCTTGGCCACCACCGCGGGGTCGCTCAGTCTCGCGCCGTGATAGAGGCGGCGCAGTGCAGCGGCCGCCGCACCGGCCTGCGTGGCGTAAGCCCCGCCGCGGGCACTCTCTTCGAGGTGGTCGGCCGCGATGTCGCCCCACGGCGTTTTGATCGCGCCGGGCTCGATGATGGCCACTTGGATGCCGAAGGGGCGCGTCTCCATGCGCAGCGCGTCGCTGAAGGCTTCGAGCGCATATTTTGTGGCGTGATACCACGCGCCGAAACAGACTGTGAAATGCCCACCCATCGAAGCCACGTTCACGATTGTGCCGCTTTGCCGGCGGCGCATGTGGGGCAGGACGCACTGCACCAAGCGCGCCAACCCGAAGAGGTTGACTTCAAACTGCCGGCGCGCTTCGTCGATGGGCACATCTTCCACCGCGCCGTACGAACCGTAGCCGGCATTGTTCACCAGCACGTCGATGCGCCCTTCGGTGAGGACGATTTCGGCCACAGCGGCCTCGATGCTTTCGTTTGAGATCACGTCCAGCTGCAAGGCTTTCACGCCGATTGCGGCCAAGGGCTCGATCTGCTCGACCCGGCGCGCCGCGCCGTAAACTTTGTGCCCTTGTCGTGCCAACAGTTCGGCCGTTGCGTAGCCAATGCCGCTGCTCGCACCGGTGAGGAGGATGACTTTTTCCATAGATTGGGAGGGGGGAGTGATAAGTTGTGAGAGCGAAGTTACGCCATCTTTCTTGGAAACGCAACTTCGTGCTCGCTCTTTTTGAAGAGGACACATTTTTTCTGCGTCTGCGCTCAGGCGAAAAACGAAAGGAAGGGAAGTCGGAAGGAGTCGAAGAAGCGAATTTCGGAAAAGGGGGAGGTGAGCCGAAAATCCATGTACAAAACGCCAAGCTCGCGTGCGCGCGTCATGCGCGCGTCCAGTGTTTTCATGTTTTTGTGTTCACCTCTTCACCTTTGGGCTATATTTCGTTGAAAAATAGCATATTAGGTGTGAAGGCTTCACCCTTATTTTCCTTCACCCTGTGTTCACCCTCTGTCATGAGCCGACACACGGCTTGTCGTTTGGTGCAGATGGTGTGAAGGCTTTTTGGGCCTTATGTTCACCCTGTTTTTGGGTTGTAAGAACTTGGTAGATAGTGGCTTGTGAGAGGGGGTGAAGGGTGAAGGCAAAAAGTGCGAAACTCGGTGATGTGGGCGTGTACGCGTACGTGCGTGCGAGGGATGGGCGCACTTTCGAGGGAGGAAATCGGTGGCGAGTGGGGGCGTGGGCGGTGAGTGGCGAGTTGGAAAAAAAAGAAGAGATGTTTTTGCGGAAAGTGGGGAGGTGTTGGAGAAAAGTAGACTTGTTTTTTCGAAATGATCACCCTCGCAACTCGAATCGCGAAAATATTTTGCGAAACTTGTTGCGAGGGTGAATGAGAATGCTTACCTTTGAAGCCGAAAAACACGAAAATATCGTATCATTTGTGCTGTCTGCCGTTGTGCCCGCGTGGGAGATTGTGTGCCTTGGCGCGGAGGCATTGTCTGCCGGTGGCCATCGGTCGCGCTTTGAGGCCGGTGTGCGGCGCGAGCGTGGGTGGTGCGGCCGGTGCGGTGAGCGACCGATCAAGGGTAGTAGGTGTGGAGCGCGGCGGCGAGGGTGTTTTGCAGCAGCGAGCAAACTGTCATGGGACCCACCCCGCCGGGAACGGGTGTGATGGCGCCGGCAATGGGGGCGACGGCATCGAAATCGACATCGCCCACCACGCGGAAGCCCGAGGGGCGCGACGCATCGGGCATGCGGGTGGTGCCCACATCGATCACCGTGGCGCCGGGCTTGACCATGTCGGGCGTGACAAAACCGGGGCTGCCGAGAGCGACAATGAGGATGTCGGCGGTTCGGCATTCGGCGGCGAGATCGGCGGTGCGGCTGTGCACACAGGTCACGGTGCAGTCGGCACCCTCTTTTTGCAGCATGAGTTGCGCGGTGGGTTTCCCCACGATGTTGCTGCGCCCCATCACGACACACTTTTTGCCGGCTGTGGGGATGCTGTAGTGGCGCAGGAGGGTGAGGATGCCCAGCGGCGTGGCGCTCACGAAGGCGGGCAGGCCGAGCGCCATGCGCCCCACGTTCATGGGGTGAAAGCCGTCGACATCTTTGCGTGGGTCGATGGCTTCGACCACGCGGTGCTCGTCGATGTGCGAGGGGAGGGGGAGTTGCACGATGAAGCCGTCGACGCTTTCGTCGGCGTTGAGGCGTTCGATTTCGCGGAGCAATTCGCCTTCGGTGATATCGGCGTCAAACTGAAGCTCGATCGAGGTGATGCCGCAGCTTCGGCAGGCGCGAATCTTGTTGCGCACATAGAGTTCGCTCCCGCCGTCGTGTCCCACCAAGAGGGTGGCGAGACAGGGCGGCCGATACCCCTCGGCCACGTGGCGGCGCACGGTGAGGGCGATGTCGGCTTTGATCTGTGCGGCCACAGCGTTGCCGTCGATGAGCAGCGGGGTGTGGTGCGGTGTCATGCTTTGGGCATTCCCGGCATGCCGGGCATGCGGCTCATCATTTGGCGAAGACCGTTGCCGCTCACCATCTTCATCATTTTGCGCGTTTGGTCAAACTGTTTGAGCAGGCGGTTGACGTCTTGCACCGTCTTGCCCGATCCCTTGGCGATGCGCGTCTTGCGGCTGGCGTTGAGCACCTCGGGGTGGCGACGCTCGTAGGGGGTCATGGAGAGGATGATGGCTTCGACACCGAGCAGGGCGCTGTCGTCGACATCGACGTCTTTGATGGCCTTGCCCACACCGGGAATCATGGCGGCGAGATCCTTGATGTTGCCCATCTTCTTGATTTGCTGCAACTGTGCCAGGAAGTCGTTGAAGTCGAACTGGTTCTTTTGGATCTTGCGTTGGAGTTTGCGGGCTTCGGCTTCGTCGTATTGCTCCTGTGCGCGTTCGACGAGCGAGATGATGTCGCCCATGCCGAGGATACGATCGGCCATGCGGTCGGGGTGGAAGACGTCGAGGGCTTCCATCTTTTCGCCGGTGCCGACAAACTTGATGGGTTTGTCCACCACGGCGCGGATGGAGAGGGCGGCACCACCGCGGGTGTCACCGTCGAGCTTGGTGAGCACCACGCCGTCGAAGTCGAGGCGGGAGTTGAACTCCTTGGCGGTGTTCACCGCGTCTTGACCGGTCATGGCGTCGACCACGAAGAGGGTTTCGTCAGGCGAGGTGGCGGCCTTCACGGCGGCGATTTCGTTCATGAGGGCTTCGTCGATGGCGAGGCGGCCGGCGGTGTCGACAATCACCGTGTCGTAGCTCTTGGCCTTGGCTTCCTGAATGGCGGCGAGGGCAATCTTGACGGGATCTTTCTCTTCGAGATTCATGAAGATGGGCACTTCGATTTGCTCGGCGAGGACGCGGAGCTGCTCGATGGCGGCGGGGCGATAGGTGTCGCAGGCGGCGAGGAGCGGACGGCGGTTTTTCTTCGTTTTGAGGAAGAGGGCGAGTTTACCGGCGAGGGTGGTCTTACCGGCACCGTTGAGACCGGCCATGAGGATGACGGAGGGGCGGTGCTCGAGTTTGAGGTCCACGCTCTCGCTGCCCATGAGGGTGGCAAGTTCGTCGTGAACGATCTTGACCATGAGTTGCGAGGGCTTCACGGCGGTGAGCACATTCTGGCCGAGGGCCTTTTGCTTCACGGTGTCGGTGAAGGTTTTGGCCACCTTGTAGTTCACGTCGGCGTCGAGCAGGGCGCGGCGCACGTCTTTGAGGGTTTCGGCTACGTTGATCTCGGTGATCTTGCCTTCACCTTTCAGTATCTTGAACGAGCGTTCAAGTCTTTCGCTAAGATTGTCGAACATGTATATCGATGGATTCAGAGTTAGCTGATTTGCTTATAAAATAGTATACCGTGCAAAAATACGAATTTCTTTTCATTTGCTCGGCATCGGGTTGAGGGTGAGACAAAAAAGCGCGCGCTCCCGAAAGGGAGAACGCGCGGAAGAGGAGGTGCACCATTGCCGCCGTGTCGGGGCAATGATCTACGCATGACCGCTGTTTACTGCGCCTTGGCAGGCAGTGCCGGTTGGCGGACTTTGAAAATGTATAAGCCGGGAGGGGTTACCGAAACACTAAAATCGAACTGCTTGGGTTGTTGTGTGCGATTGGGGGGAGCGAACAATTTGAGGGTTGTTGTTCGCTCGCGTTTGTTGCGGGTCAGGTAGATGACGATGTCCTTGTAGTAAGCCGTGTCCTTGTCCGCTTCGGAAAAACTATGGCTAGTAAAGGTATCCAAGGTTGAGGCATAGCTTCTAAAGGAAATCCAGGGATAATCACCCATGGTGGTGAAAGTTTCTCCCTCAGCTTTGAGCGTGATGTTGATAGGATCACCATATTCGGGGTTCTTGACATTGGACCAACGCACTTTGGTATCCTTGATGTAATCCTCATTGCAACCGGCAAAGAGCGCGCTACCCAACGTAAAACAAAGTGCCAATGTAGGCAGGGAAAGAATTTTTCTGATCATGATGGATTTTGTGTGGGAGTTATCAAAGAGTACTGAAGATTGTATCTGTAATATGGGGCTTGGTTGCTTCGAGTGGGTACTTTATCAAAAACGGGACCATCCTTGGTGTTGAAGACGCGACAATAATAGCCGTTCAGTTCACCGTTCCAACCCCAATTGCAGTGGAGTAGATTGAACTCTTTGCCTTTGGGGGAAATTCCGTTGACGAGAAGGAAAAGAGTAGGACTATTCATGAAGTTGTTGTATGAGGGTGATTTGCTGCAAATTTAATCTTTTATTCGAATGCTGCAATACGAGGCTTGTTTTTTAACAAAGTTTCCCGACCGGTGTGGAGCGATAAAGTAGACAACTTTCGGTATCGAGCTGAGTGTGATACGAAAAAGCGCGCTCTCCCGAAAGGGAGAACGCGCGGAAGGAGAGGGGGCACCATTGCCGCCGTGTCGGGGGGAATGATCTACGCATGACCGCTGTTTACTGCGCCTTGGCAGGCAGTGCCGGTTGGC
>ERZ772966.367-NODE-367-length-18119-cov-18.780226_pt1 | contig 18119 bp, 14 predicted proteins | sample MGYA00580680_ERZ772966 | MGnify/ENA primary metagenome ERZ772966 (study PRJEB29015, sample SAMEA2738055) | human oral metagenome | biome: human oral; feature: human-associated habitat; material: saliva | place: China | collected 2225 ...
TCGCCGGTGGTCTGCGTGGGGTCGTCCGGTTTCTTGCCGTCGAAGGCTGCGACCGCCTGAAGGATGCGCGCCCAGGAGGACAACGGCTGCGGCTTCGCAGTGGGTGCTTTTTCGGACGAGGTCGTGGTTGCGTCCCCGATGCGCTCCGGCGCGTAGCATCCGATCAGGAAGGAGCGCTGCGAGCGGCCCTTGTACTCGTCCAGCGTGTCGTCCGGGTCGAGGACCGTCGCGTCGCGCAGGATATGGAAGTCGATCGTCGAACAGGGGACAGTATCCTTCTTCTTGCCGAGCTTCTTTCCACGCGACACCAGTTCTTCCGCCAGGTCGTAGGCGATGTGGAACGGGAAGTTACGCCCCACGATGGCCACGCCCGCCGAGGCTGTGAGCGGGCCGGGGTTTTGAATGATGTAGTCGCCGATTTCGAAGTGGTCCCGTTCTGGTGCGTCGGGCTTCTTTCCTCCAGCAACAATGGCGAGAACTGACAAAAGATCGTCGTCCTTCGTGAGTTCCTCATAGTGGCGGATGTAGGCTTCGGCGAAGGGAATCGCGTAGCGTCCGTCCGTGTAGACCGTGACGTCGTCACCGCCCACGAGAACGGGAACGATGGGAACGACAGTTTTTGGAGTCGGTTCCTGAGCATCTTTTGGATTCAGTTCTTGAACGTCGTACCAAGACAGTGCGATGGCGTCCTTCACGACATCGTCGAGGCGCTTATTCACCGACATGATGAATGATCGGAAGTCATCAATTCCGGAGACAATCCTCATATCCGGCCGCTTGTCAGCAATTTTCTTGACGGCATCATGTGCACGTTTCAGATCGCGCATGATCGCGCCAACGCCGTTACCGTCAATATGGACGACTCCAACCGATGACAACATGTCCTTGGCGTCTTCGGATTCCTCGCCATCCTGGAATGCAGCAGCAAGCTTAGTTGGATTGAGTTGGGGTTCTTGTTCGAGACTCTTGCCTAGCTTTTTAAGCCGATTCTGTACATCTTTAACTTGCTGTTCTCGTGATGTCGTCGCTAACGCGCGTTTCACACGCGATGGGAGGGACAAGGGTGAGGACTCATCGAAGTCATTCGGCTTCAGAGGCTCCTGGATGAGGTTCAGATCGTGAAGCGATGCAGATGCGGGAAGAGCGGACTCTGAGCCGCGTTCCAGGAAGGGGAACTGCGGGAAGCGAGCCGCCGTCGGTCGGCGGTTCAGCGAGTACTCACTGAAGGCTCGGTCGAGTCTGTTCAGGTCCGCCGGGTCAACTGGATCAGATGACGTTTCAATGAAGACACCCGTGACGTCGAGGCCAGGGGCGTCAGTCAGCGCACGGAGCGTGACCTCTCGGATCAGTCGCTTCGCTAAATCCGTTGGATCTCCATCAGCCTCGGTGAAGTGAACGATCACCTTGCCGGACGAGTCGGAAACCCAGAAGGAACTCGGAAGAGTCTTAGTATCAAGGAGTTCTTCTGCTTTATCCTTCACCCACTTGGACAGCAGCGTGATCTCGAAGGAAGCACCGATCTGCTCGCGCAGGCGAGGAGACGAGAAGATGAAGGGCTGATTGCTGTTCGTCTGTAGCATAACGAGTGTTTTGGACATGGTGCGTTACCTGCTAGTTAAGGTTTCGTGGAGGCAGTGTTGTTAGAAGCGAGTGGATGTCGTTAATGACTTTGCCGCGGCAATTATTGATCACTGAAAAAGGCCGGTTATCCACAAGTGCTTTTGTTTCATTGTCAAACCAGTAGTCTGTGAAGACGACCAGTGCCTGGTTTGCTTCGAGTGTTGCATATAATTTGCTTATTTCTGTATGGGCGTCGATGCCCTCTTCCTCTTTGAGACAGAGGATTATTAGGTCTGCTTGATGGAATGGAATTGTGTCTGAATTGTAGTTGTGGGGATGTATTAAGCCAGAAATGTGGAGATCTTCTCGGATGCTGCTAATTTGCTGTGCGTTTCCCTGGAATAGGATTTTTCGCTCTGTGAGTCCATAACCTGTTCGTTGAGTGTAGTTGCCCATCCACCTGTTAATTGCCGACTCGCCTGCCCAAACCACAGCGAGTCCGCCGGATATTGCGGCAATGGCAGGAAAGATGAGTTTTTCGCAGAGTTCTCTCCACCAGTTGACGGGAATCGTTGCATAGAAAACGTAGAAGAATAATGCTGCCGTGATGATGATGCATGCAGATGTAATCGCTATGCAATGGGGAGAGTTTTTGACTTTATCTAGCAAAATGAACACCTTCTTATGCGGCCACAGCGTCTATGACGCCCATGCCGAAGCTCGTGTGGGAGCCGACGTTCGTGTATGCGGACAGCGCCATGAGGCGCGAGAAGACCCGGGTCGCTTCGGCGCCCTCGACGCCGCTGATGCGCAGGTGGCCCTCGTGGGCTGGGATGCGCCGGGAGCTCAGGCGGCCCTGGCCGGCGTTGCGCGGCATCGCCAGCGACACCATGGAGGAGCGCGTGAAATCCTGCGTCGCTAACACGCTCGCCATGGCATGGCGATCAATCCGCGGGGGAGCGAGCCTCCTGTTCCATGCCCACCAGCGCTGCTGCAAGCTCGTCGCAATCGTCGCTGGGGAGAGGCTCGGCACATGATTCCCCTTCGATGAGAATGTTGTCGGTGTCACCAGGCGCACCTCCCACGCGGTGTCCTTATCGCGCTGCGCTAACTCCTCCCACGACTCCTGCGCGATAACCTGCCCCTCACGGGCGATCAGCACAGCGTCATCCTCGGTGCCAGCGCCGAGGCGCATCACCCCACCCCACGACAGCCATGCATCCAGCGTGTCCACCAGCCGGTCGTCCAGGAAGCGCACCTCCACGCCGAACGTTGACTCTGAGTGGCATAGCTCCCCGAGCGAATACGGCTTCACGCCGCCCGCGTCGTGCGGGGGCCGGTGCGCGAGCGTCGGGAACTGGGCGGCGCGCGCCGGGCTGATGCCTGGCGGGAGGTCAAGAATCGCTGACAGGGCGGCGTGAAGCCGTCTGGGCGTCGCTGGCACCCCCTCGGGGGCGTCAAAGCTGACGTAGACGGATGCTGGCATCGGTGCCTCCCATCACTCGCGTGTGACTGTCGTCTCTGACGCTACCACATTTGATCGCCGGAAACACGGCCACCTGTCAAGTTGTCTGTTGAATTGCTAAAGTTTGAGATAATGTCTGCCAGGCAGTGCTGGCGCGACGCAAAGTCTGCATGAAATTTCGAATTCTGAAAGAGTGTCAAGTTAGCTGTTGGACTTGGTGTGGCAATTTGGCTGGGTCTGCCTCTGATCTGTGGGGAATGGTGTGTGCAGTACAAGAAAGCCTTGGAAAATGGGTCAAGACTTCTTAAAATGTGAAACCCTGTGGAACGTTTGTCAACAACCTTGGGATCATTGTGACATGGCGCGCGCTCTAGGCTGACCTGGTGGTCGCGTCTCCATTAGTACAGAAACGAGGAACTCTGATGCATCAACGCACATGGAAGGCCCTCATCGCGGGAGGAGCTGCCCTCACGGTCGGCTTGACACTCACCGCGTTCGGGGCCCCCTCCCACGCCGAAGGCGTCGCGGGAATCACCTCTGAGGCGCGCGCCCAGGACGAGGTCATGAACTACGCGGTCAACCTGCCCGCCACGGCCTCGCGCTACGACTTCAACGCGGCCGTCTCCAAGGCCTCGGAAGGTGGCGTCGTCCTGGCCCAGTACCCCGAGTTCAACTCCTTCTTCGCCCAGTCCGTGAAGGCCGCCTACGCGCCCGACCTGGGCAAGAGCCTCGTCGCCGCGGGCATCTCCTACGACTCGATCGGCCCCACCCGCTACAAGACCGTCACCGGTGACGAGGTCCGCACCGAGCAGCCCACGAAGACCGAGGCCGAAGCCGCCGCTGTCAACGAGGCCGCAGCCGTCCACGACACCGGCCTGTCCGCCGACTCCCAGCTCAACGACTTCACCCCCGACGAGGGCGACGCCAACGCCTGGGGCCTCGCCGCCATCGGCGCGGTCGACGCCCAACAGGTCGACGTGCCCCGCGCCACGGTCACCGTTGCCGTCATGGACACCGGCATCGACCCCGACCACCAGGACCTGAAAGACCGCATCGACGCCTCCCGCTCCGTCGGCTGCCAGGTCAACGGCATCCCCAACCAGGACCCCTCCGCCTGGAAGGATGACCACTACCACGGCACGCACGTCGCCGGCACCATCGCCGCCTCCCATAACGCCTACGGCGTCGACGGCGTGGCCCCCGACGCGACGCTCATCGCCATCAAGACCTCCAACAAGGCCGGCTCCTTCTACCCCGAGTACGTGGCCTGCGCCTTCGACTGGGCGGCCGAGCACGACGTCGACATCTCGAACTCCAGCTACTACATGGACCCCTACGCCTTCTGGATGCCGAACGAGGCCTCCCAGGCTGCGGGCCTCGAGGTGGCCACGCGCGCGGTGCGCTACGCGAAGCTCCACGGCGTCGTTAACTTCGCCGCCGAAGGCAACTCGAACGACGACCACGACAACCCGACGATCGACAAGGACTCCCCCAACGACGTTGAGGGCGCGGCCGTCGAGCGTAACGTCGCGGGCGGCATTGACGTGCCCGCCATGCTGAACGACTCGGTCCTGTCCGTCTCCGCCCTCAAGCTGCCCACCGGCACCGACCCGGCCACGGCGAAGCTCGAGCGCGCCGGATTCTCCAACTACGGCACGACCTCGGTCGACGTGGCCGCCCCCGGCCAGCGCATCTGGTCCACCATGCCCACCTGGGAGAAGGACCCGCCGTTCGGCTACCTGTCGGGCACGTCCATGGCCTCCCCGCACGCGGCGGGCGTCGCCGCTCTGATCAAGCAGATCCACCCCGACTACACGGCTGACCAGGTCATCGCCCTCATGAAGAAGCAGGCCGGCTACACCTACGACCGCCTCGCTGCCCCCGAGGATGGCAAGGAATACCGTGGCGCCGGCCTCGTCAACGCCCTCGACGCGGTCCTGAAGGACCAGCCCCAGCCGATCCTCGGCAGCGTCGAGTACTCCTTCGACGGCGGCAGCGACTGGCGCCCCCTGGCCGACGCTCACGTCGCCGGCACGATCTATGTGCGCGCGACCGTCTCCGGCCCCGTCACCAAGGCCACCATGCAGGTCGTGGACAAGGAGCCCGTCACGGTTGAGGGCACCGGCGACTTCACCGGCAACCAGGTCGTCCTGCTCGCTGGCCCCTACGACACGGCCACCCTGGCCGGGGAGAACCCCTTCTCCACCGTCACCATCAGCGCCGAGGGCCGCAACAAGGACCCGCGCGCGGATGACGACGTCACCGATTCGATCCACTTCCACTTCGACGCGTCGGCGCACGAGGGTGGCGCGTGGACCAACGACCCCGCCGGGTGGAAGTTCTGCTACGCCGACGGCACCTGCGCCACGAACGGCCCGCTCGTTATCGGCGACGGCACCTACTACTTCGACGAGAACGGCATCATGGGCACCGGTTGGCTGTCCTACGACGGAGCGTGGCACTGGGCGGGCACGTCCGGCCGCATCGCGATGGGCTGGGCCAAGGTCGCCGACTCGTGGTACTACATGGGTGACTCGGGCGCGATGATGACCGGCTGGACCCAGGTGAACGGCTCCTGGTTCTACCTGGCTGACTCCGGCAAGATGGCCACGGGCTGGACGAAGATCGCCGGCTCTTGGTACTACCTGCAGGAGTCGGGCGCCATGGCGACCGGCTGGGTCAACTACGGCGGCACCTGGTACTACCTGAACGAGTCCGGCCAGATGGTGACCGGCCGCGTCCAGATCGACGGCACCTGGTACACCTTCAACTCCTTCGGAGCGCTGGTGCGCTGAGCGCCCATTGACGAGGCCGGGGCCGCTCCCGTGGTCCTCTGACCTCGCGCTGGGTGAGGAACGAAAGCGGGTGGGTCCGAACGAAGAGTTCGGACCCACCCGCGTATTCGTTTGGGGGACGAGGCCGTGGCCGGGCCTCGCGCCTAGGCCTCAGCCGAGCGAATCGAAGAGAACCTGCAGGCCCTCACCCATGGTTGGGTGCGCGATCGGCAGGAAGCGCAGCTGCTCGTAGGTCAGGCCACCGGCCATCGCGACGTGCACGACGCTGATGACCTCGGAGACGTTCGGGCCCAGGAGGGTCGCGCCCAGGATCTGGTGCGTGTTCGCGTCGACGACGGCCTTCCAGAAGCCCTCACCCGCGTAGCGCAGCGTCTTGGCGCGCGGGATTGCGGCCGTGGGGACCTTGGCGACCAGGATGTCGAGGCCTGCCTCGCGCGCCTCGGTCTCGGACAGGCCGATGCGGGCCAGCTCGGGGGTGGCGAACACGGCGTAGGGGATCGTGCGGCCCTTCGTGGTGGTCGTCGGATCGTCCAGGGACGCGCCGGTCAGCTGGGCGCGGATGATGCGGAAGTCCGACCAGGAGGCGTGCGTGAACATGGGGGTGCCCGCGCAGTCGCCGGCCGCCCACACGCCCTCAGTAGAGGTACGCAGGTGCTCATCCACCGCGACGAAACCGCGATCGGTGAGGGCAACCCCGGCCTCGTCCAGGCCGATCCCATCCGTGTTGGGAACGCGACCCGCGGCCACGAGGACCGCCTCGGCCGACACCGTCGAGCCATCCGACAGGGTCAGGGTCGTCGTGGAACCCTCGCGCGACGCGGATTCGGCGCGCACGCCCGGCAGGATCCGCACGCCGACGGCCTCCAGGCCAGCCTCGACGACGCGGGCCGCGTCCTCGTCCTCGCGCGGCAGCACGTGATCGCCCGAGGAGATAAGCGTGACGTCCACGCCGAAGGTCGCCATCATGGAGGCGAACTCCACGCCGATGTAGCTGGCACCGATGATCGCCAGGGAGGCGGGAAGCTCCTCGAGGCGCAGAATCTCCTCATTCGTCCACGCGCCCGACTCCCACAGGCCGGGGATCGCGGGACGCGCCGGACGCGAACCCAGGTTGATGAGGACGCGCTCGCCGCGAATCTGGCGCTCGCCGCCGTCCTCAAGAGCAACGGTCACCGTGCGCTCACCCGTGAAACGAGCCTCGCCGCGAATGAAATCCAGACCGGGGGCCGCGAACATCTTCTCGTGCGCGCCCACCATGGCGCCGACGATGCCCTCCTTGTGGGCGCGGAGCTTAGACAGATCCACGCGCGCGCCCTCGGTGCCGACCACGCCGAACGCCTCGTCCGTGCGCGCGTCGCTGAGGCGACGAGCCGAGTTCACCAGCGACTTCGTGGGGATGCACGCCACGTTAATGCACGTGCCGCCAACGAACTGGCGCTCGACCATGGCCACCTTCCAGCCGGCCTTCGCGCGCTCCATCGCCAGGGACTTTCCGGCCTTGCCGCCGCCAACGACCAGCAGGTCGACGGTCTCGATTGCGTTCGTGGACATGGTTCTCCTTCAGGTTGTGAGGTGATACTTCCTCAACGTTCGCCCTGCCGATCTATTCCACAGGGTGAGCAGCCCGGGCGTGTCGCTTCTCACCCGCATATGGCGAGATGACAGTCGATTGGCTGTTGTATGGGAGCGCTGTGTCATAGTGTGGTCCTGCCGTTCGTTGAAAGTGCCTCCGGCATGCTTGAATAGAGCCATGAGGGCTCTAGAAATTGGTGATTTCAAGGAGGATGTGGGTGCCGCGCTCGCGCGGGCCTCATCCGGGGAAGTCGTCACGCTCACACAAGAAGGCCAGCCCGTCGCCGAGCTTGGTCCTGTGCGCATGTCGACGTACCAGCAGTTGCGCGACTTGGGGCTCGAGCGTCCCGCCATGGCGGACCTCGACGCTTACCGCATGCCGTCCAAAAACCTTCCTGACGGGCGGGGCATAGTCGGCAAGCTGCAGGACTGACGAAGTTTGTCGCCACGCTCCATGTGCTACCATGTAGCACATGGAGACTGTTGGTATTCGCGAACTGCGTCAAAACGCCTCCCAGGTGGTCGCCAGGGTTGCCGCCGGCGAGGTCATCACCATCACTGATCGCGGCCGCCCGGTCGCGCAGATGACGGCGACGCGCCCCAGTAAGATCGAGCAGTTGAGGGCGCAGGGCCGTATCGCGCCCGCAACGCGGTCACGGACGAAACTCCCCGTACCGACGCAGGGGGAGCCGCTCTCTGACGTTCTGGCACAGATGCGCGATGAGGAACGTTACTGATGCTCCTCTACTTCGACACGTCCGCCATCGTTAAGCTCATGCGTGATGAGGCCGAGACTGCTGCTCTGCATCGCTTCATGAAAAGCGAGCCGAACATCTATTTCACATGCGATCTATCCCGCACGGAGATCGGTCGCGTCGCGATTCGCCAGCAGCTGGACCCCACAATCGTGGCCGAGACCGTGGGGGTTTTCGACATCCTCACACTGGACACGGAGACGTACAATCAGGCAGGTTCCCTGCCGCATCCCTTCTTACGTAGCCTCGACGCCATACACTTGGCCTCAGCCCTCGAGCTGGGCAGCGAATTAGATGGAGTCGTTACCTACGATGACCGTATGCGCGAAGCCGCGCGCGATTGTGGGTTGCAAGTGTTCTCGCCGCGTTGAGTGAGCCCGAACCCACGGATGCGGTCACAACGATCCGCTCGTGTTCTGCTAGCCCGGTCTCGCTAGCTCCGCCGCTTGGCGCGGTTCGTGGGCTCGGCGTGCGCCGGGTCCTCGGGCCACGGGTGCTTGGGGTAGCGCCCGCGAAGCTGGGCGCGCACGTCCCGATAGGGGCCCGCCCAAAACGACGTCAGGTCCGAGGTGACCGCCGCGGGCCGCCCCGCCGGGTCCGTCAAGTGCAGCACCAGGGGAACGCGCCCGTCCACGAGCCGGGGCGTGTCCGTCCACCCAAACGCCTGCTGCACGCGCAGGGTCAGCACCGGGTGCGCCCCGCTCCAGTCGATCGGCCGCGTCCCTCCGGAAGGAATCGGTAGCTTCTCGGGGGCCAGCTCATCCAGGCGCGCCGCCTGCGGCCACGGCAGCATCGCGCGCAGCACCTCCAGCATCGACACCTGCGACAGGGGAGAACCCGAGGCGAGGCGGCGCCCCCACGGGGCCAGCCACTGGCGCGCGCTGCCCGCCAAGGCCTCGTCACTCACGTCCGGCCAGGGATCGCCCAGCGTCTCGTGCAGCGCGCGCAGACGCTCCCTCAAGGACGAGGCCTCCTTACCCCAGCCGAGCTCGCCCAGCCCCCGGGCGGCCAGATGCTGCGCCACCAGGGCGGTCGCCTCCTCGGGGTCAAGGGCCTTCGCCGGGGTCGAGGACAGGGGGATCGCCCCGAGCGAGCGCGTGCGGGTCGCCCGCAGGACGCCGCGCTCGAGGCGCGCGTCGGTCCCCTCGGCGAGCAGCGCCGAACCTGCCGCCAGCGCGTCCTCCTCCGACAGGGGCACCGCCGCGAGGATGCGCGCGTGGCGCGAGGCAGGCGCCCGGTCGATCGAAGCCACCGCCAACCACTCCTGGCCCTCCAGAGGAGAACCGTCGGGCAGCTCGGCCCCCACGCCGCCCGCCAGGATGTACGCGGACGAGGCCGGGCGACGCCTCGCGATCCACTGCGGGTAGGCGAGCGCGCACGTCAGGGCCAGCTCGTCCTCGCGGGTGCGCGCGCTCTGCCGCCTCACCCCGGAGTCGCCCGCGCCGCGCGCCGCGTCGGGGGCATGAATGGCAGGCAGAACGACCCCCACCAGCTCCCCGTCTGACAGCCTGGACGCGAGGCGCGTCAGGCGGGTCTCCGTCTCCTTGACGCGTGCCACCTGGGCGCGGGTAACGGACGAGTTGCCGGATCCGTCGCGGCCCAGCCGCCTCTCCAACCCACCCAAGTCCGCTCCCGGCGCGCGCACGTCCTCCGACAGGAGGGCCACGAAGCGCGCCGCCTTCGACGCGCCGATGATGCCGCTCGCCGCCAGGAGGGCCCTGCCCAGCGGCGGGTCCAACGGCAGCGCCGCCAGGGTGCGGCCAAGCGCGGTGGTGGCCCCGGCCTCGTCGATGGCCCCCAGGGAGGACAAGCGCTCCCCGGCGGCCTCCCACGTGCCCGCGGGTGGTGCGTCGAGCAAGGCAAGATCCTCCACCGGCGTGCCCCAGGCGGCGACCTGCAGGCGCGCGTCCGTCAGATCCTGTGTGGTGATCCCCGGCGCCGACTGGGCGGGCCTGCGCGCGACGTCCACGGGATCCATGACGCGCACGGCGACGCCCGGCCCGGTGCGCGCGGCGCGGCCAGCGCGCTGCTCGAGACGCGCGAGCGAGGCGGGGACTGTGACCAGCGACGACAGGGAACGGCCGGCGTCGAAGCGCGGCTCGCGCGCCAGGCCCGCATCCACGACGACGGACACGCCCGGCACGGTCAGCGACGACTCCGCGATCGACGTCGACAGGATGACGCGACGAGCGCTCGCGGGGGACAGAGCGCGGTCCTGCTCGGCGGCGCTGAGCTGACCGTGCAGCGTCAGGACCGGGACGTCGCCTAGGTGCAGGTTGCTGCGCACAGTCTCGATCTCGCCCACGCCCGGCAGGAACACCAGGACCGACCCCTCGGTGGCAGCGACCGTGTCCTCGACCGTGCGGGCGACATGAGACAGGTACTCGCGGCGCACGCCCACGCGCTCATGCCCGATGGCCCCCACGGCCTCCACGCCGCGTGGCGGGGGCGCGTAACGCAGCTCCAGAGGGTGGATATCGCCCGGAATATCAACGAGCGCGGGCTCCTCGCCCGTGGCATCCTCCAGCCAGCTCACCGTGCGCGACGCCTCCAGCGTCGCCGACGTCAGGGCGATGAACAGGTCCTCGCGCAGCGCCGAGCGCGCATCCAGCGCGAAAGCCAGCGCCAAGTCCGTGTCCAGGTCGCGCTCGTGAAACTCGTCGATGACCAGGGCAGACACGCCCGGCAGCTCCGGGTCGCGCTGCAATCGGCGCAGCGCCACGCCCGGCGTCACCATCTCCACGCGCGTCCTCTCGCTCACCCGCGAATCCCCACGCACCGAATAGCCGACCTGCCCGCCGACCTCCTCGCCCAGCAGGCGGGCGATCCGGCGAGCCGCCGCGCGCGCGGCAACACGCCTGGGCTGGGTGACGAGCACCCGGCCGGCCGAGGCCTCGTGCCCAGCCAGCGCGACCGCCACCGCGGGCGGCAGCAACGTCGTCTTACCCGTGCCCGGGGGAGCGGTCACCACCGCGCATGCCCCCGGACGCACCGCCGCCGCGATATCGCCCAAGGCGCGCGTCACCGGCAGCTGTGGCGGGTGTGAAACGAGTTCTTCGAGGGTGGGCATGGCTCTTTCTTCCACAAGAGAGTGATACTGTTGAAAAGCTTTTATTGCGTAGAGCTGCCGTTTTTTCGCAGCATTTCAACGTCGTACCCTGCTTCTGCCTCTGCGACCCGCGCATCAATCTGGTCCTCGCTGACAGCTTCTACGTGCACGGTCTGTTTGTTCATACACACAGGCTAATACGAAGGTAATGAGGGTGAGGAAGATGGGGCGGCAGAGTAGACTGAAAGCAGTATGACTACGGAGAACACTGCGCCGACGCTGTCGGCGGCCACCCTCGCACACACCACGGGGCGCGTCACCATCCCCACAGACATGGACCCGATCACGGTCCTCGGCATCGCAGACCAGGTTCTGCGCGCCCTCGAGCGGGGATTCCCGCACGTCCGCTTCCTCGTGACCGGCCGCGAAATCTCCCTGGCCGGATCCCAGGCGGACATCGACGTGGCCGCCGGCCTCCTCGAAGAACTCATCGGAATGGCCAGGCGCGGCACCGCCCTGGACGCCACCGCCGTCGAACAGGCCATCGGCCTGCTCGGCCGCCTCACCTCGGGCGAGGCCCCCACGGAAGAGGTCCTGTCCGCGCGCGGCCGCTCCATCCGTCCCAAGACCCCCGGCCAGAAGGCCTACACGGACGCCATCGACCGCGCCACCGTCGTCTTCGGCATCGGCCCCGCGGGCACGGGCAAGACCTACCTGGCGATGGCCCAGGCCGTGCGCCGCCTCCTCTCCGGCGAGGTGCGCCGCATCGTCCTGACCCGCCCCGCCGTCGAGGCGGGGGAGAACCTCGGCTTCCTGCCCGGCTCCCTCACCGACAAGATCGACCCCTACCTGCGGCCCCTCTACGACGCCCTGGGCGACATGCTCGACCCCGAGGCCCTGCCCAAGCTCATGGCCGCCGGCACGATCGAGGTCGCGCCCCTGGCGTACATGCGCGGACGCACCCTCAACGACTCCTTCATCATCCTGGACGAAGCCCAGAACACGACGGTCGGCCAGATGAAGATGTTCCTCACCCGACTGGGCTTTGGCTCCAAGGTCGTCGTCACGGGCGACGCCTCGCAGATCGACCTGCCCGGCAGCCAGACCTCCGGCCTGTCCGTCGTCGAAAACATCCTCGGCGACATCGACGACATCGAGTTCTGCCACCTGACCAGCGCCGACGTCGTGCGTCACGAGCTGGTCGGCGCGATCATCGATGCCTACCAGCGCTTCGACGACAAAAACGCCGCGCGTCGCGCACGCACACGCAGCCACAACACCGCACGCAGGGAGTACACGTCATGACCGAGGTCATCAACGAGACCGACTACGAGATCAACGAAGCCGAGTTTTCCGCGCTGGCCGACTACGTGCTCGACCAGATGCACGTCAGCTCCGACGCGGAAGTCAACATCATCTTCATCGAGCCCGAGCCGATGGAAGACCTGCACGTGCGCTGGCTGGACCTGCCCGGCCCCACCGACGTCATGAGCTTCCCCATGGACGAGCTGCGCCCCGGCACGGCGGATCACCCCACGCCTCCCGGTATGCTCGGCGACATCTGCATTTGCCCGGCGATCGCCTCCCGCCAGGCCGTGGAATCCGGCCACAGCGCCGCCGAAGAAATGCTGCTCCTGGCCACGCACGGCATGCTGCACCTTCTCGGCTACGATCACGCGACCGACGTCGAGCGCGAGATCATGTTTGCCCTCCAGCGCAAGCTCCTGCTGACCTTCCTGGCCACCCGATGACTCTTACCGTGCCCCTGGAGGCAGCCCCGGCCTCGCCGATCATGGGTGTGCCCTCCATGGCCCTCCTGATCCTGGCGGTCATCGCCCTGGCCTTCGCGTCCATCGCGCAGAGCGTCGAGCAGGCGATTCAGCGCCTGACCCTGGCCGGCGTCGAAGACCTCATCGAGGAAGAACACAGGAACGCGCGCACCCTCTACGGCCTCGTCGATCACCGTCGGCGCACCCTGCTGTCGCTGCGCGCCTTCCGTACCTTCTGGCAGGTCGTCTACGCCGTCACGGGTACCATTGTCCTGGTGGACACGCGCCTGCCCTGGTGGGCGATCGCCCTCATCGCGGTGTCCGTCATCGCAGTGATCCAGCTGATCTTCGTCTCCTTCCTGCCCGCCCAGTGGGGCGCACGCAACCCCGAAGGAATCGCGTTGGGCGGAACGGGGCTGGCTGATCGCCTCGCGCGCCTCAGCCACGTCGCAGACCCGCTGCTGACCCGCCTGCGCTCCTCGCGTCCCGCCCCCGAACCAACCGAAGCGCAGGCGCGCGCCGAACTGATCTCCGACCTGCGCGAAATCGTCGACGAGGTCGGCGAACCCGAAAGCTTCGAGGAAGAGGACCGCGACATGGTCCGATCCGTCCTGGACCTGGGGCACACGCTCGTGCGCGAGGTCATGGTGCCGCGCACCGACATGGTGACCATCGACGCGGACTCGCCCGCGCCCTCCGCCCTGCGCCTGTTCGTGCGCTCCGGCTTCTCGCGCATCCCCATCGTCGGCGACGACGTGGACGACATCCGAGGCATCCTGTTCTTCAAAGACCTGGTCTCCCGCTGGGAAGCCACCGGCGGCCACCTGGACCTGCGCGCCGAGCAAATGATGCGCCCCGCCGAGTACGCCGTCGAAATGAAGCCCGCGGACGACATGCTGCGCCAGATGCAAGCCGAGCGCTTCCACATGGCCATCGTCATCGACGAATACGGCGGCGTCGCCGGCCTGGTCACCCTCGAGGACATCCTCGAGGAGGTCGTCGGCGAACTCACCGACGAACACGACCGCCATTCCATCGAACCCGAGGAAACAGAGCCGGGCACCTGGCGCGTGCCCGCACGTTACCCGATTTCCGAGCTGGGCGAGCTCCTCGGCCGCGACATCGAAGACGAGGACGTCGACTCCGTCGGCGGCCTTCTCGCCAAGGCGATCGGCAAGGTTCCGCTGCCCGGCGCGACCGGCACCCTCGCCGGCGTCATGATGACGGCGGAAGAGGCGCGCGGACGCCGCCGCCAAGTCTCCACGATCCTGTGCCGCATCGACCCCGACGCCCAACTCATCACCGACCACAACCCCGCCGACGACAAGGACAACTGACATGCGATTCCCCTCCGACGACGAACTCATGGCCGGCCCCAACGCCTTCGGGGACGCGCGCATCGAGGTAGCACCCGACGCCGCCGACCCGGAAGCCGACGCCCGCGCGCAGATCGAGGTCGGCCTTGGCGAAACCTCGGACGAGGCCGGGGCTGAGGCCGGCGACGACGCGGACTCCGAGGATTCTGAGGACTCTGAGGAGGACGAGGACTACGACGACCTCGAGGGCCTGGAGGATGAGGAGGACGCCGACCTCGACGCGTTCGAGGCGCTGACCTCGCTGGCGTCCCTGCGTGAGGACGCGGCAGCGACCATCGAGATCCCGGACTTTCCCGAGGACTTCCGCGCCGGCTTTGTTTCGATTGTAGGCCGCCCCAACGTCGGCAAATCGACCCTGACGAACGCGCTGGTCGGGCACAAGATCGCGATCACCTCGGGACGCCCCGAAACCACGCGCCACAACATTCGCGGCATCGTGCATGGGGAGGGCTACCAGCTGGTCCTCGTGGACACCCCCGGATACCACCGGCCGCGCACGCTGCTGGGCAAGCGCCTCAACGACATGGTGCGCGAGGCCCTGTCCGAGGTCGATGTCGTGCTCTTCTGCCTGCCCGCCGACCAGCGGATCGGCCCCGGCGACCAGTTCATCGCCCGCGAGCTGCGCGGCATCAAGCGCCCGATCATCGCGGTGGCCACCAAGTGCGACGCCGTGCCGCGCGAGCGCGTCATGAAGCACCTGCTGTCCATCGAAAAGCTGGGGGAGTGGGCCGCCATCGTCCCCGTCTCCTCCGTGGAGGGCAAGGGCATCGACCACCTGCGCGAGGTGCTCGCCGAGACTGTGCCGCTGTCTCCGCCGCTCTACCCCGAGGGCGACGTTACCGACGAGTCGCGCGACACCCTCATCGCCGAGTTCATCCGCGAGGCCGCCCTGGAAGGCGTGCGCGACGAGCTTCCGCACTCCCTGGCCGTCCAGGTCGAGGAGATCATCGAACGACCTCGCCGCGAGGGCGACGACCGCCCGCCTATGCTCGACATTCACGTGAACGTCTACGTGGAGCGCGACTCCCAAAAGGCCATCATCATCGGCCGCAAGGGTTCGCGCCTCAAGCAGATCGGTACACAAGCCCGCGCCCACATCGAGGAGCTGCTGGGTCGCCGCGTCTTCCTGGACCTGCACGTGCGCACCGCGAAGGACTGGCAGTCCGACCCGAAGATGCTGGGACGCCTCGGGTTCTGATATGCCCAGCGTCATCCGCGTGCGCGGTGCCCGTGTCCACAACCTGAAGAACGTGGACGTTGACGTTCCCCTGAACGCCTTCGTTGCGGTCGCGGGCGTATCCGGGTCGGGCAAATCCTCGGTCGGCTTCTTCTTAATGTTCAGAACTTCCTCAAAGAATGTAGACATATAGGTGCCACCACCGCCCGTGAAATGGATACGGTGCTTCAAATCATCGGCACTCTGCCACGGATAGAGCTTACTGTCAATACACGCCAAATGTGCATCATACTTATCCTGACGCAGAATCTGAGCTACAGCTTCAACAGCCAAATCAGAACCAGCATAATGACTCATAGAACCAGAAGTATCAACACCCACATAGATGCTCAACTTATCCGGCTTACTGATAGTAAGAGTGCGCGGGCGAATCACATTACCAAAACGCATAGAACGCGAGTTATAACGCTGATAGGTTTTCTTCTGGTCACCATTGGCGCGCATACGGGAAGCCTTGTGTGAAATACTGCGGTTAATGGCGTAAATCCAGTCAGGAATGTTTCGGTTAGCGCGAATATCTCCCCAGTCAAGGTCGCTATTGCCTGCCTCAGAGCCTACACCCATGCCGCTACCGACACGGCGTGCCTGCATCTTTCGCATCAGGCGTTCCTGTTCACGCTCTTCTTTAAGCTGACGCATCCTCAGCTCTTGAAGATACTGCTCACGTTCTATTTCGCGCATAATCTCGGCGGCGGTAGCGCCCGCATCCTCCGAGTCGTCAGAGCCATCAGACTCGTCGTTACCAGCACTAGAATCAGAACCACACTGTCCGCTACCCTGACCTTCCCCGCCTGCGCCAGCGCCTTCACCAGAGTTACCTTCGGCGTTTGCATCCAGGTCGTCAGAGGTGCTTTCACCACTACCGGAGCTGTTGCCTTGACCCGAACCATTGCTGTTCCCGCCGCTACCGGAACCTGAGCCAGCGCCCTGCCCATTTCCAGAACTAGAGGACTGCGAGGTGTGATGGCGTAGGATTAGCCAGAGCAGGAACAGGATAAAGAGAATTGCGATAATCCAGAGAGCCACAGGGTTTTGGCTGAACCATTCCTGGATTTGAGTCATAACTTAATACCTTTCTAAAAATCGCTAGGACTGGCGGTTAGCCGCCTTATGTGCCTTCTTTACGTTAATTGCTCGGCGGGTTGCACCACTCTGCGACTTGAGCTTGAGTGCGATACGGTAGTGTGCGTTTGTCAGGGTTTCTTCCACATGTTGCGTGGTTGTGTACGGTGTATCAAGGACAGCAATTTCAGTGCGGGGCGTGAGAGAAATCTTATCTAGTACGCCCGTGAAAGCTTCAAGCTCATACGGTGCTACACGACCGTGGTCAGGCACTCGCGTATAAGGGGAAGTAGTGAACTTAATGGGGTGAGCTTCGCTCTTGCCTACCTGTACGGTAACGGGGGTATTCTTAGCGTTCTTATACCGGAGCATGAGCGTGTACTGCCCGCTACCGCGATTATATGCGGCTGTGTAGGTAAGTTTACGGTGGGCGTTCTTAATTTCCTTGAGCTTAGCTTCTACGGCTTTAGAGTATGCTCGTGCGTGCCTGCCGCGATACCATTCCGGGTAGTGCAGTTTTGCTTCTACAATGGTGCGCTGTTCGCTACCAGTCATGTCGCGCCGCTTGGAGGTGGCGGGCTTACGGGTGTTGCGTCGAATAGTGGAGCTTGCGGGGCTCCGGCGGGGAATAATGTTAGGGGTAGGAGTCATTGGTTATGTTTTCCTTTCAGCAGTTGTAGTAACAAAAATATCCCTACATCTATTGTACCACATGTTTCTAGGGATATTAAAAGGGAGCCAGGTGTCTCTGGGCTCCCTTTTAAAGTTTTAAAGTGCGCCTGTTTAAGAGCTATGCGTTAATAGCGAGCGGGTACGTCTCTTCCAAGGAGCGACCAGTAATTTCCTGGAGAACCTTCTCAGCAGTGTTGGCAGTGTACAGCAAATCAGAAACACGGATAGGCTCAATGCCCTGGGTAGCAGTCATACGCTTCACACGCACGCCCTCTGCCTTAAACTTACGCAGAACGTCTACAACAACATCCTCCCCGTCCTTCTTAGCGACAGAAATAGCAGGGCGGCTCAAACCATAAAGAATTTCAGACTCCTCGCTCGTAAACACATCCTTCGCACGCTCAGCCCACACCTCAGACGGAGCACCCAAGCCACCCTCCACCTGAAGCCAATCACGCAGGAACTCACGCTCCTTATCTGTGTAAAGGTAAGTCTTCTCATCAGTGTTACACCACACCATGCGGTACTTAGGCTCACGACCGATAAGCTTAAACATCTCAGCCGCCTGCTTCATACTAGTGCCACAGTTAATAGACTTACGGGCACCCTTACCGCCGCGCGCCTTCCACACCTCAGCGTTCAGATACAAACCATAAGCAACAACTTCACTCGAATAAAGAATCACACCCTTATCAGCAACGCAACCCTTCAAAGAATCCACAGTAGGAATAATAGAAAGATTCTGGTCAAAACTCTTCGGAGCAACATACTTAGGCGCAGTATTCAAGCCAGCCGCAAACTCAAGCA